>Ga0247611_10004574_pt1 | contig 19048 bp, 14 predicted proteins | sample 177DNAGHGhighgp2_FD_192422 | JGI IMG/M metagenome (GOLD analysis project Ga0247611, IMG submission 192422) | Sheep rumen microbial communities from Palmerston North, Manawatu-Wanganui, New Zealand - 1770 DNA GHGhigh gp2 | ecosystem: Host-associated > Mammals > Digestive system > Stomach > Rumen... | reverse complement strand
ATATTTCTTGCAAATATATAAAAAATAATTTGAAATAACAAATGAGGATAGATTAATTTCTACCCTCATTTTTCCATGTATATCTCAAAAGTCCACAATCCCATATTTTGTAATACCCCAATTCATTAGTTAATTCACTTTCTGTCTTTTTATAATCCAAGTTGTAACGATTAGCAATGAGTTGTTTTCTAAAATTAAACTTGTGTATTCTTTCAGTTGGATGTGAAACACTTACGTATCTATAATCTGGTTTTAATACTTCATCTAATTTAAATCCTAATTTAGTATATAAATTGTTGTTTCTGTCAATAGTCCATCTTAAATCAGCGAATGATTTAACAATTGTTGGATTATATGTTTTAACGAAAAATGAAAACAATTTACCTCCTACACCTTGACATATCATATTATTATCAGTAGCAAACCTGTTTAGAATCCATTCATCTCCATATTGTTCAAATGTCATAACACCTATTAGTGTATCATTGAAAAAACACCCTAAAGCTATTGTACAGCCTTTATATCCTTGTATATGGTTTATATTTAGAAATGTTTCTGCTTTTTTTCTTTCAATTTCTTTTACGTGGCATTTTCTAGCCATAACTTTGACAAGATTTTCATCACAATTGATTAATCTTTTAATTTTAGACAGAACTATATCTTTATGAGAAAAATATTCATCTTCAAAAATCTGTATTAGTTTAATACCTTTTTTATTAGCCAATTCAGTTTTCATTAGGTGGTAGTTTCTATCTCTGAATTTTTCAGAATGCCATTTAAGACCATTATACTCAATTCCTATTTTATAATCTGGTATGAAAATGTCAATCTCATACCCATCAAGTATAGTTCTGTTTGAATGTTCTACCTTTTTTTTACCAATTAAAGAACATACATATTCATATAACTCATTTTCACCTCTAGATTCAATTAATCCGCATTTAGGGCATCCGTGACCGTGAAGATGGTCATATGGCTTTTGCCAGAATTCACCATGTTTAGGGCAGATAATTTTTACCTTATTTTCCATTTTGGTATATTCTGTTTCGTCATAAATGTAATTATCTCCATAGATGGATTTACACCTTTTGATAAACTCTTCTTGCCCAATGTTTTTTTCTTCAGCTCTTTTTTCTATTCCACATTTAGGACAACCTTGACCTAGAAGGTGCTTACTAGGAGTTTGCCAGAATTCTCCATGCTTTTTGCAGATTATACAAACTTTTTCATGCATTTTTGTAAACACAACTTTAGAGTAATCATAGCTATTACCATGTTTCTCCTTAAACAGTTCTATAACCTCTTCAGTGTTTAGCCCCCTACCGTTACATTTGGGGCATCCTTGACCTAACAGATGATTCATGGGTGTCATCCAGAAAGTACCATGCTTTAAACATAGTATTGGAACTTTTGTCATTGCATTAATATATGAATCTTTATCGTATATATATTTACCATCATGCAAAACAGTAGCACGTTTAATGAATGTATCACCATCAGACCTAAACGTGTCACCCCTCTTTATATTTGCGCATTTTGGGCATCCTTGACCTCTTACATGTCCTTGTGGTGTTTGCCAGAATTCTCCATGCTCTTTGCAGATTATACAAACTTTAGTCGTACTGTTAATATATTCAACTTTTGAATAGTCATATTTATCACCATGCCTATTTTTTGCTTTTTCAATGAATTTCGCTTTTTTATTCACCATATTATGTTTCTTTTACTATTATAAATACTTTGCAAATATATAAAAAATATATTAAAATACCAAAAAAAATATTAAAAAAATTAATATTTGTATATTTATATTAAAAAAATAAGAAAATAATAATAATCTAGATTAAAAAAGAATAAGAATTATGAGTGATTTACTTTTGAAAATGCCGCTTAATTACGAACCGCTCAGGAAAAACAGATGGTTGTTGAGATTCCCAGCTGATTTAGGTATTCAAGAGTGGTGGTGTCAGAGCGCAAAGCGTCCATCAATTAAGCAAGAGGGCAAGGCAATACCTTTCTTGAATACAGAGACATACGTTGTAGGACGTTATACTTGGGATGAGATTCAAGTAACATTGAGAGACCCAATCGGTCCTTCTGCATCACAAGCTGTAATGGAATGGGTACGTCTTCACTCTGAGTCAGTTACAGGTCGTCAAGGTTATGCGGCAGGTTATAAGCGTGATGTTGAGCTTGAAATGCTTGACCCAACAGGTGTAGTTGTATCTAAGTGGATTCTAAAGAACACAATGTGTACAGCAGCAGACTTCGGTGATTTGGATTATAGCCAAGATGACCTCGCAACCATAAGCCTGACACTCCGCTTCGATTATGCGATTTTGTGTTACTAATTGAGTATCAGCAAGTTACAGCGTTTCGTTAAAGTAATTTGCAATTAATCGAAAAAAAAAGTTAAAGAAATTATAGCAATTTCTTGTAAATTAAGATATTTATTTATATATTTGCAAAAATAATATAAGTAAGTATCTTTTTTTTATGGGGTTAAAAAAACAAATTATACAATTTAAAGATGGAAAAGAGATTGCTACATATAATTCTGCAACTGAGGCAGCAAATGCAATAGAATCCACTAAAAGCAACATATCTAAATGTTGTTTAGGCAAGTTAAAACAAGTTAAGGGGTTTATATTTAAATATTCTGGCGAATTCACTAATCAAGAGAAAAATGATGGGGAATATAAATGCCCATATTGCGATAAAAGATTTGAAACCTATAATGGGTTATGCAAACACATATTTAGGTATAAAGAGCATGGTGATTCTATTACTCAAGAGCAATTACTAACTGATTACAAATATGGTGGTATTAGACCAAAATGTAAATGTGGGTGTGGCGAATATACTGAAATAAGATATGATGGTGGTGTCCATTTTGCAGATTATATGCATGGACATCATTCTAGGATACATAATAATTGGGGTCATAATGAACAAGCAAAACTACATTCTATCGAAACTAGAAGGAGGCAATATAAAAATGGGGAAAGAATACAATGGAATAAAGGAAAATCTTGGAAAGAAACATTTACAGAAGACAAGATAAAAGAGTTAATAAAAAATTATTCTGATGAAAGCAGAAATAGTAAAATAGCGGCTAAACTTAAAGGTGTACCAAAATCTAAAGAACATGCTGAAAAATGTAGACAAAACGGTAGAAGTGAAAATTCTATTCTAAGAAATAGGGAGAAAATGTATAAAATGTTAACTGAAACGGATTTTTCTTTATCATCAAAAAAAGAAAAAGAATTTATAGAAGATTGCATTAAACCGTTAGGTATTGATTATAATACCCAGTATTATTTGAAAGACATCCACCATTATTGTGATGTATATATTCCTAGTAAAAATATGATTATTGAGTTTCAAGGTGACTATTGGCATGGAAATCCTAATAAATACTCTGATGAAGAACTTAGTGAATATCAACGTAAAAAAGTGAATAAAGATAAAGAATTGAGAGAATATTGCAGTAAAAATGGAATTAATCTCATAGAGGTATGGGAGTCAGATTATGATAAAGATTCTAGTGGTGTTAAAACGTTATTAGAAGAGCAGTTAAAACAAAAATAGGATTCTACGTCAGAATCCTATTTTTTTATGCTTTTTCTTATTACCATTATCTTCAGTATGGTATATCTGAGCCAATGTCATACCTTCTGTGGCTGTTGGCATCAATGCCTTTGTCTTATCGAGCGTAAGCTTTTTAAACTCATATATAAGTGAAAGTCTACCCTCTCTCAGTACTGCTGGGTCAATCTTTGACTTCGGACAGTTAAATGTACACAAGAACTTTATTCCGAATGCCTCTCCCACAATGCCATCAGTGAGATTAAGCATTGAACTAAGGAACTTATTACCGCTATTTCTATCTGTAAACAGTTTCTCGCAGTCTTCAATGATGAAGACGTGCTGTTTATGCTCACTCAAGAAATCAAACAGCTTACCATCGCTTATATCAGCCAATAGGTTATAATCGAAGATAACAAACTCAACTGTTGGGTTGTCGTAGATAAGTTTCTTGATGATAGAGGTTTTACCAGTGCCTGGGTCTCCATGCAACAGTATCAACTCTTCCTCTTCTGAGTTGACAAGCTCTGTCAATGTGTCATATGGAAGGTCATCGTTATAATTCTTTTCAATGTCGCAATCAAATGGTTTAACCTCAATTTTTGACTTCTTGATACCATAATTACCGCAAGTACATACTGTGAGGTTCTTCTGTTTTTCGTCTGAAGGAATCTCTACAAGGCATGAATTGATAAACCCTTGCAATTCATCCTTATATTCCTCTTTATATACCCATATATCAATTGTCAGTATCTTTGCAATCTTAGTGAACTCACTACTTCTACCATATATCTGTATCAACCCATAATCGGTGAATATGTAAGCAGTTCCGTTGAAGAATACATAGTGTCCTATGTTTCTCAATGTATCAAGGTATGAATATTCCTTATACATATAATCCCCTATGTACTCAAGTTTAAGTTCTTTTGCAAGTTGACTGCTCATAATAGAAGAATCGACCAATATTATTTCTTTTTTTGTCTCAGAGTACTTACCATAATACTTATGGTTCAGATAGTTCCCATACACATGCATAATGAAGGTTTCAACTACAGCGAAACCACTCTCCATGTCATTTGTATTCATTTGGGCTTCCAAAGACATCAAGTATTTGGTGTAATTGTCGTAATACTTTTTGTAGCTATTAAACATATTTTTGAAATATTGATTTTTGCAAATATATTAAAAGTAATTTAATTACCCAAATATCTTTTGTTTTTTTAACTTTTTTTTATCTTTTATAAAAGAAAAAATATGGATTTCAAGAAAATAAATATCGTTACTATAAATCTAAATAATGGAGATGTATTAGAACGTACCATTAAAAGTGTTATCGAGCAAACATTTTTTGATAAAATTAATTACATTGTTATTGATGGAGGTAGTACTGATGGAAGCATTGACATTTTGGAAAAATATAAAGAATACTTTGATTATTATGTCAGTGAAAAAGATAGCGGTATTTACAATGCCATGAATAAGGGTGTTGATAAATGTTATGGCGAATACGTTTTATTCATAAATAGTGGCGATTATTTGCATAATAAAAACATAATCGAAACTGTTTACGATAAGTTAGATGCAGATATTGTTTATGGTGGATTGGTAGTACATAATAAAAATAAGTCTACTTTCATTATTAATGATGATTATAAGTTGAATAATGATTTGCCACATCCTTCATGTTTTACAAGGGTAGAATTATTGGAAAGGCATAAATTCAATGAAAATTATAAGATAATATCTGATTGGATTTTCTTTTATGAAATGATTATAAAAGAAAATGTCCCATATAAACAATTGTCAGACATTATAAGCGATTTTTTCTTAGACGGTATTTCTTCAGACGTTGCTGCTTGTAACAAAGAAAAAAAGCAATATTTTGAAGAGTTAAAAAAAAGTGAAATGAAAATAGCTGTATGCTGTATAGGAAGGCTTGAAAATAATTATGCAGTTGAATTTGTGGAATTCTATCATAATTTGGGTGTGGATAAAATTTTCATATATGATAACAATTATGACGGAGAAGAGTATTTTGAAGAAGTATTGCAACCATATATTGATGAAGGGATTGTAGAAATTATAGACTATAGAAATAAATCATATTGTCAAGTTAAATCATATCAAGACTGTTATGATAAACATGGTGGAGAGTATGACTGGATTTGTTTTTTTGATTTTGATGAATATTTGCTTCTTGAAAAGTTAGATACATTAAAAGATTTATTATCATTAGATATATATAAAGGTTATGAAATAATACATGTTAACGAATTAATTTATGGTGATAGCGGCAATTTAAAATATGAAAATAAACCTTTGGTTGAAAGATTTACAATGCCAGTTATGCCAATTAATTATAAAAAGACATTTAATTTCCCTGAGAATTGCCATGTTAAATCAATAATAAAAGGTGGTCTTGAATCTGTTGTGTGGAATGGAACACCGCATACACCAACAAACCGACTTAAAGGATGCGATGCAGCTGGAAATCCTTGCCCATCTAATTCTCCTTTTGTTATTCCATATGTTTACAATAACGTATGTTTGAGACATTATAAAACGAAATCTCTTGAGGAATATTTTTTAACAAAAGTAAAGAGAGGGTATCCAGATGGTAATAAAGACTTTTTCAAAAAAAATAATTGGGTTGATGAATATTTTACCGAGAACAAGATAACGCCTGAGAAAATATCTTTTATAAATAATGTCCTTTTGAAAGGCTTCAATAGTCACACGATAAAAAATAAAGAGGTTGCAGTTATAATTCCTTGTTATAATCAAGGAAAATATATTAGAGAAACGATTAAATCATTACAAAACTCCACATATTACAATTTCTCTTGTCTTATAGTTAATGACGGAAGTACTGATAACTCTGAAAGTGAAATCTTGGATATTATAAAAGATGATAAGCGTTTTGATTATATTAGGATTTTAAATAAAGGCGTTGGTCACGCTCGTAATTTGGGAATTAAATTAACTGAAAGCAAATACATATTGTGTTTGGATTCAGACGATAAAATTAGTCCAACATATATAGAAAATGCGATAAAGTTCTTAAATGAACATGATGAGTTTTCTATATACTACGGAGAAGCAAAATTTTTCTATGATGATGGGAATGAAGCTGAGTGGAATTTACCTCCATTTGACCATAAAACTTTATTAAAAGGCAAAAATATGATATATTGTTCACACATCTTTAGAAGAAGTGATTTTAATAAAACAGATGGGTATGATGAAGAGTTGGGTGGATATGAAGATTGGGAATTTTTAATAAGGCTACTAGATGTTTGTGGAGAAGTACATAAGACTAATGAAACTGTATTCTTTTACAGGAGACATGAAGATTCTAGAGACCACATGGCTAGAAAAAAGGCGAAAAAATATTATTCTTATATATTTAATAAAAATAAAAAAATTTACGAAAAAAATAATTTAACGATAAACATATAAAGTTATGGGAGATTTAGAAGCAATGAGAAGAAAAGACCCAGAGTATTTAAAGAGTCTTTTATGGACAAGAATTAATCAGCAGAAAATGCTTAATAATACATTGTGTGAAATGATGTCTAAAAATTCTAGTAGAAAATCAATTGAAATGATTAAGGAAGACTTAGATGAAATCATGGAGGAAATCAGCAAAATTAACTATGACATCGCTAGAGTAGGTAAGAAAGAAGAGGAAGTCACCTACAGTTTCTATGACAATGTTGAGAAGAATAGGTGTCCTGATGCTATGACTGAAAAAGCTTGCAAAGAAAACAAGAAGAGCAAGGGATTCTATGATTCAATCGTAAAGCAGAACAAGGCAGTTCAGTTTAAGGAAGCAGAAGACATCAAAAATGGTGAAGCTCCAACAAAGTACAATTACGAAAACATTTATAAAAAAGTTGAAACTAAGTATAACAACAATTTTAAGGTAAATCAAGATGATTTGACTAAGGAATTTGTAGAGGATTTGAGGAACACTGTCGATTCAAGACTACAAGCAAACAGATTCTTGGTTGACTTAAAAGACCCACTCAGCATTCCAGAGATTATGGTTAAGTCAATTGCATTTGACCCAAATGAGAATAGGGTATCAGTTTGTATATATGACTTTGTGACAGATTTCAATGGTCAGAAATATCCAATTCTTCAAGTGCTAAAATACGCACCTAATTCATTTAATTTTACTGTTAAGCATTTAGAGGCTGATGGTAAGGTTATGTATACAGAAAAATATTCTAGATGTCATTTGATGGATATTTACAGAGACCCAATTGACTATGCTAGCGATGATTTTTCAAAGATTCAACTATTTATTAGTTACCAGAATGTAGATTATGAAACAAGTAAGTAATAAGGTCAAGACCTTAGTGAGCAAGCCAAAAAAGAAGCGTACAGCCTCTAAAGTCAAGAAAACGACTAGAAGGACTGTACGTGTACACCCTAAATTTGGAACATCAAAATTAGAGGAAGACTTTGCAAAAGACTTTTTAGACAAGCTTAAAGTGAGATATATCTATCAGTTTGAGGCAAAAGATATTGGTAGGTTCTATGATTTCGCAATATTTTTAGATGATAGTAGTGGATTGACGCCTGGAAGTATGGTTCTCATAGAATGTGATGGGTCATATTTCCACAGTGACCCAAGACTAGTTAAGGAGGAAAATATGAATCCAATGCAGAAACGGAATAAAAGGGTTGATGAATACAAGGATAAATGGGCATTAATGCATGGGATTCCGTTGATTAGGATATGGGAAAAAGATATACGTGAGAACCCTAAGATGGTTATGGATGAATTAAAGAAGAGATTATATAAAGAAACAGAAAAAAAGACTCTTATTGAAAAGAAAAATAAGAGACATACTAATAAAATAAAATAAACTATATTTATTGTGGAAGTTACTCTATACATGCCTTATTATGATTACAATGATGGTGCTTTCGATGTAAATAATGATTATTACAATGAAGATGAATACATTGAAGCAGTGTCAAAGGAATATAATAAGAATAAAGACATTGTTTATAATTCAATGGTAGATTACAATAATGGGTCAGGAAGCCTCGTTCAAGGTACTGATGGGCAAACATACAAGTTTGGTCAGAAAACGTCTCAGAAGGAAGAGAAAGTGGCTTATTCAAGCTGCAATGGTATAGTATATGACGAGAATGGAAACGATGATACAGTTGACAGCTTGATTACACACTTTGTAGACCAGAAACCGTTTATAGAAATGCTTGAATTTGATGATAATACTAGTGAGGAAGAATTCATTGCAGAGGTATCATTATGGGTTAAAGAACATAATGCAATCAACAAATACAAAGACTATAAAGGTGAAGAGTGGGCTTGGATTAAAGAGCCTAAGAGAAATGTAAAAATACATTTTGTAAATAAAGCTGGTGAAGACATATATGCAATTCTAGAGAATTGTAAGATTATGGATATTGTTGATGACAACTCCATGATTGTATTCATTGAGAAACTAAGATTAATAGATAATATATAAAGTTATGGCAAAAAAGAAACTAACTGAAGAACAAGAGAACGAAATCAAGACTCTTTTGGAAAACAACAAAATGTTGGAGAAGACTAAGAAGGAAGCTGAGAGCAGGGGTAAAACCCAGTCTGTAAAACAGATTGAGAGAGCACAGCAAGAGGTTATCGACCACATCAATAGCATTGACCCTACTGTGCTTGGTGGAAATAAAGTAAAGAAGACATCTTTATCTACAGCCACTAAAAAAGCTGCATCACAACAAAACCTTTTTCAAGATACAGATATGTCAATATTCGACATACTAGAAGATAATGAAAAGACAAGACAAGAGGAAAGTGAATTGTCTATTGCTGAATCCACTGAAACAGTTGCTGATGAATATGATATGACACCAAGCGAGACAACTATTGCTGACAATGCTAACTTCAATAATATTGACCCTAATTTGAAATATGACATTATTCAGCTTCCTAGCAATGGTCAATGCTATAGGAATAAAATTGATAGAGTTCCAGTTGCATTTCTAACTGCTTATGATGAAAATATTATCACATCACCAAACTTGTATAAGGATGGTCTTGTTATTGACTACTTGCTTAAATCCAAGGTTGTTAATAGTGAAATAAATGTAGAAGATTTGGTAAGCGGTGATGCTGATGCAATTATATTATATTTGAGGGCAACGAGTTATGGTCCAGAGTTCCCAATTGTTGTTAATGACCCAGATACTGGTGAACAGATTGATACAACAATTGATTTAACCAAACTTAAACCTAGGGATTTCAAGTTAGTTGGTGATGAAAATGGACATTTTGAATATACCACGCCTATTTTGAAGGATAAGATTAAGTTCAGATATTTGACTAGAAAACAAGAGAGACAACTTAGACAAGTGACTGAACTTGAGGGTTATGGAACAAAGGCTATGATGCTTGCTAGGGAAAGTGAATCGTTAAAAGCTGCATTGATGAACGATAAGTATGTTAATGATAACGACAAGAAAGTAATTAGAGCAGCAATTTCAGCAATGGAAAAATGGTCAAAGAAACTTAAAGAGGTGAATAATTCTGAATTTACCAAGATTATGACCAATAATATGCAATTGCAGATTGTTGCAGTAAATGGTAATTATGATAGAGAATACATTAGGAAATATATTAACCAGATGCCAGCTAGGGATTCATTGATGCTTAGAAAGTATATTAATGACAACAGACCAGGAATTAATTTTGACATAGAAGTAGAAAGACCAGAGAGTCTTGGAGGTGGCTCATTCAAGACATTTCTTAACTGGGACGATTCTGTTTTCCTCAATATTTCCGATGTATGAACGGTATCTTAAGGACGAGTTATTTTATTGCCATATGTATATGAAAATCCCATTTGACGTTCTTGAGAAAATGCCTATAATGGATAGAAAATACTATATTGACAAGTACATTGAATATGTAAATGCAAGAAATTCTGCAATGAATGATGGAGGAAGTTCTTCTTCAAACAGCAATATATCCAATTACACTAGTATGAGTCAAGGGCTTAATGGTGATGATATTGCAGAGGAAATGGGACTAATATAAGACAAAAAACGCTCAAGGATTTGTACCTTGGGCGTTTTGGTTTTTTTATTTAATTGAATCATATAATTGCTCTAATGATTGTGTTAGCATTGTCAATGTAGGATATTTTTGTAAAATTGGCTTATATTTCCCAACAATATTTGCGTATTTTGTAAAAATTTGTGGCCAATAAGTATCCATAATTTGTTTTAAGTTTCCTTCTAATAATTTTACATTATTATTAACGTTTTTTCTTTGTTGGCTGCTTTTATTACCCCATATGTTTTGTGTTTTATTGTATGTATTAACAGTATTTCTAACAACATTATTTGTTATGCCTTCATTTGGAATTTTAAATCCATATTTGCTAGCTAAATTTGAAAAACCATGTGGGATAAAATAAGAACTTCTATTTCTTCCGACTATTCCACTTTTTTTTGATTGGTCATCAATATTTCCGTTTTTAATGCATTCTACAACATTATACCCAATGTTGTTTAAATCTTGAGCATATTCGATAATTTCTTGACCACAAGAAGAAAAATTAATTTTATTTAAATCATTTAATAATTTAATGATTTTTTTTTGGTAATTATTTATAATTGCTTTGTTTATTTCTTCTGTGATTATATTGGATATATTTTTCATATTTTTTTATTATAAATATGTTTATTAAGAAAAAAACAAAAAGTAAAATAATAAGATTATGAAAATCCAACCATATATTCTACCTATAGTAAAATCTACATAATCTTTTGGCGAATTAAATTCCCAAATAAATCCCCAAATTTCTTTATAAAATCTCATAGTTATTTTTTTTTTGCAAAGGTACGAAAAAAAAATGAGATAACCAAAATAAAATAGTTAAAAAATATAAAAAATTCTATTTATATAAAATTATTATTAAATTATGCCTTGGATGAAAATATTAGGCTTTATTGGCCAAGTTGGGAGTGTTTTAACTAGTGTTGTTGGTGGTGCTTTAACATTAATCAACAATATGCTTGCATCTGGTATGAGAACTGCTATGCAATATCATGAGGAAAGTATTGCATTGGCTAGGTCTGTTGGTATGTCTTACGAGCAGTCTGTTGCATATTCTAATGTTCTTGTAGATAGGGCTATTGAGCTAGGAAAAAGATATGGTATTACAGCAGATGCAGTTAAGGAAATACAAAGAGGTATTATTGATGCCACTGGTAAACAGTATATGCTTAATGAAGCTGAAGCAGAAAGACAAGTTCAAATCAATAAGTTAGTTGGTGCTGGAACTGCAAATCAGTTTACTGAGCAGATGATGAATCATATGGGTGCTCAGTTAAGCACTGTGCAAGGAGCAGTTTCAAAAGCATACGCTACAGCAGCTAAGAGTGGATTAAATGCAGCTAAATTCAGTAAAGAGGTTGCTAAAAATCTTTCTTTGGCTAACAAATTGTCATTCCGTGATGGAGTTAATGGCATCATTAGAATGACAGCACTTTCTGAGAAACTTGGTTTTAACTTGCAATCGGTTGAAAATGCTGCAAATAAGTTCATGGATTTGGATTCAGCTATCGAATCTTCAGCGCAATTGCAAATGCTTGGTGGTGCTGCTGGAGCTTATGGCTCAAATCCATTGACAATGGCTTATGAAGCAAATTATGACCCAGAGGCGTTTACTGAAAGGATGACAAAAATGCTTGGTGGCTACGCACAGTTTGATAGAAAAACTGGTATGGCAAATGTCAATGGTATGAACCGTGACTTTGTTAAAAATATCGCCTCAGCTATGGGCATTAGTATGGATGAAGCTATGTCAATCGCTAAGAAACAAGCTGAAATCAAATATAAAGAAGGGGCATACAGTACTGAGTTAGGTAAAATTTCAAAAGAAAATAGAGATGCTGTTTTAAATAGGTCATATGTTGATACTGACACTGGGCATTTAATGATTAATGATGTTAGTGGAAAAGCACATGATATTACAAAAAATGGACTTGATGAGTCAATTTTGAAAGAACTTCAACAGTTTGATAATATGTCTGAGAAAGAGATAATGCAAAGGCAAGCAGAAACATTAACATCAATTAACGATAAAATACAAGGAATTTGGACAACACTAGGAGGTCATTTGGCAAAAATATTTGAGAAGCATATGCCAGATATTCAAAATTTCGTTGATAGAATAGGAGATTCGTTAATAAAAGCAATGCCTAAAATAACAGATGCTTTAGATAAATTACTTGATGATTTATTAAAGCCAGAAAATCTTGAAAAGATTGAAAAATTTGTTGACGAAGCAGCAAATAACATTGCAGCATTTTTAGCTAGTGGCATAAAATTTTTCGATAAAACAGTAAGTTTTTTAGAGGGCATAGAAAATAAAGCTGCATTGATTTTAGGCGCATTAATTGGATATTTTGGCTATAAAGGTATTAAAAATCCTAGCAACGCTAAAGGAAATGTAGGTAATAGCGCAAAAAATGGCGCATCACCAAAATCAACCAATACGCCAAATTCTGGGGCATCTACAAAACCATCTAGAGGTGCTCCTAATGGAGGTGCTCCTAATGGTGGAGCAGCTCCTAAACCAGGAGATAAAGTTACAAGAGGTGGACAAGAATATCGTTATACTAGAAATGGTGAGTGGGTTGATAAACATGGAAATAAACCAGGGCCTAGCAAACAAGGAAAATTAACTGAAACATTTAAAAACAAAGGTAATGGGGCTTCTGCGGCTACAAGTCAAGCCACTAAATCAACTACTACCCCACCACCTTCTAATTCTGTATCTAGCACCTCTGCTGCTAAACCTACTATTGGCAAAAATGTATTAAAAGGTTTTAAAGGTGGTGCTAGAGGTAGTGCTCCAGTTGCTGCTATAATTGCTGGTGTTGAGGGCTATATGGCTCATTCTGAATATGAAAAATCGAAAGAAGATATTTTAAATAGTAACACATCAATTGGTGAAAAATCTAAAAGGCTTTCTGAAGCAAAATTAAAAAAGGATAAATCTTATGGTTCTGCTATTGGTGGCGCTGCTGGTGGTATTTTAGGCGGTGCGTTGGCTGGAGCTGCAACTGGTGCAGCAGCAGGAACAGTAGTTCCAGGAATAGGCAACGCAGTTGGCCTTGTTGCTGGACTAGTGGTTGGTGGTATAGGTGCATGGTTAGGCTCAAAAGGTGGCGAAAAAGTTGCTGAAGCAGTAAGCAGTTCAGTAGATGAATCAGATGTTAAAAAGATGCTTAAAACTGAGAATCATGATATTGGTGGAATAGTTGGTGGTAATTCATACAGTGGTGATAGAATATTAACTGGTCTTAATAGTGGTGAAATGGTATTGAATAAAGACCAGCAAGCACAGTTGTTCAAGTTTATAAGTAACGCTTCCAATATATTGACGAAGGTTGGTTCATCTAATGGTGTTACATATTATAATGCATCCAATAAGTATTCAAATTTAATTTCAAGTTACGATACTAGCAGAATTTCTTCTATACTTGATAATAGGAGTATTAGGGAAAAGCATTCTGCAATACACAATAATGTTGGCGGTAATATATTAAGTAATATTTTGTCAACTATTTTCAATAGTAATTCAAATGTTGTATCATCTGCTTTGAATACTAACAATAATATTAAGACTATACCATTTGGTGAAAATTCGTTTAGGAAGATACCTAAGTCAGACTATACTGAGTATTCATACAATAAGGGTGGAGAAATAACTGTTAAAGATATTAATTTAAATGTAAATGGAACACTTAAACTAGATGCAGGAACTGTTACAAAGAACTTAGATATAAATCAGTTGTTGTCTGATACAACGTTTATATCATCTTTGAAAGACTTAATTAAGCAGTCAATTAACAATGATATGAACGGAGGAAGATTCATGAATGATAATGCAACCTTGAGAGGAAGTCTTGGTACAACTACTTATTGGGGTCGTTAATCTTTAAATAAGGTAAAGAATAAATTATATTTTATATATGGCAAACTTTTTGAAAGAGTTGGGCAATGTTACTGCTGACCTATTGAGTAACAGTAATTTTATTAATAGGTCAGTTGGTATGGCTAATTCATACGAGGATATTATGTTTATAGTTCAAGCCCTTGGGCGTGAGCCTATTAGCTTATTGGGTAAAGACTATCTCTATATCTTTGACCATGTTAGAAGAAATTATAACATGGGTACGAATGTTACGGATTATAATTCAAATGAATGCCCTAAGTTTACCTTCTATAAGGAAAAGCCTACAGTAAGATTTGCGAACCCTTATGATGACCCTAAAAACTTGCTAGATAGGTGGATGCCAGAGTTAGAGTTCCAACACACCTCAGAGCTAATGGGTGGTCATGGTACTTTGTTTTCATATGCTGAATCAGATGATGGATATACCAACAACAAAGGAATAGGCGCAATGAACAACACCGAAGCAGGAGGAAATCCTGGTGTATACTTTGGTGGAATTGCTAGTTTTGCAAATACTATGGATACTTGCGATATGCTTAAAAAAACCAATGATAACTTTAATCATGGAAAATATAAGACACTTATTGCAAGATTCCACACCAATTCAATGGATTCTAGAGACAAAGAAGACATTACTCAAACAGCATATAGTGAAGCATATGGTCAATCTCATGGTAGAAACCTATTAAAGACAAAGAAAACTGAAGAAAATGGATATGAGAATCCATACTGTAGAGTGTGGACTTATCATCATCAATATAATCAATTGGCTAGAGCAATAAGACCATTTGATAAAGAAACAAAAGAACAGTTAGAAAAAGCTGAAACAAGTACTGGCTATGATACAGTAGGATTCAGAACAAAAGAAAATGAGAAATATGGATTTGATGGGGGTAGTAAGAGACTAGATACTTATGGTGTATTGAATTACCGAAATGGTATGGTTAATATTGCACCTACTGCCAAGATTAAAGATTATTTCGAGCATAGGGAAGATGACGAGAAAGCTGTATCAACTAAAAAGTGTATGTTCTCAATTGAGAACTTAGCATGGAAGAGTGAGAATATAGTACATGATGAATATGACCAATTTGGCTTGTCACCAGAGCAAAAAGGTCCTCTTGGTGGACGTATAATGTGGTTTCCACCTTATGACATTTCATTCAGTGAGGATGTTAGTGTAAACTGGAATGCAAACCAATTCATCGGTAGAGGTGAAAAAGTATATACATATACTGATACAGAAAGACGTGGTAATTTATCATTTACGCTGTTGATTGACCACCCAGCAATACTTGACTATTGGACTGGTCATGAGCGTAATGGGATGAAAAATAAAGGTACAACATTGATACCTGGTAATAGTGGTGGCGTTGATGAAGTAGAAAACCAAGAAAATACTCTTTTAAGATTCTTCGCTGGTTGTGAAATCTTAACTGCTAAACCACAAGAGTTTAGAAAAAGAGTAAGAAAGCCACCAGTTCCTGAAGATAAAGAACCACCAGTTAAGGAAGACCCACCAGAGACAGAGGTACATGAGCCAACGATTACTGAAAAGGCAATACACTGTGTACTTTACTATCCAAACAACTATAGTGGCGTGGATGACACCCCAAGTAAGACTAGTGGTAAGGTTAATGCCATTTATTATCTTATGAATGGTATTGGTGCTCAGAAATTTGTAAACGATAAAAACGATGCAGAAGATATACCAACTACTATTGATACTCAAGTAAGTATACAAGGATTTGATAGTCTTGGTGGATACGAAGTTGGCAGAAGTTCATTTGGTATGGGTGGTATATCTGCAACTATAGCAAATCTTAATGCAGATTATAGTCAAATTAAAAGTACCTATGCTGATTTAGAATCAAAAGACAGAAAAGCTCAATATTTGACAGGTCCTGCTGGTGGTACTGGTTATGTAGCAAACTATGGTGGCAAAACTTATACGTTAGCCAAAATAGTAGGCTCACAAGCCATGTCATTGAAAGGCGCTCAAACAATGTCCAATTTGACTGGTGCCACACATCAATGGTATCGTAGACGTTGGTATTATCGTGTTGATAAAGCATATGAAAACAATCAGCTTTCTAGACCAGATAGCTATGTTGATACTAGGGATTTTGGATTAAATGCTAAAAAAGGATACAAGAGTGTTAAAGAAGATGAATCAATAGCAAAAGCATTTGGATTAGATGCAACTGATGAAAATACAACACTCATTAGTTTTGCTGATATGTTTGTTGCATTAGAGGGTAAAAAAGCAGAAAATTTGTTGAGTGGACAGTTTGAACCAAATAACGTTAAAATCGTAAAGGAGTTAAAGGAAAACCAAGAAAGGTTCAAAATTACTGAAATCAAATTTGAAGGACATGCTTCTTATCAAGGCTATGCTGAATCAAATGATGCATTGTCTAATAACAGAGCACTTACATTCAAGAAATGGATGCAGAATAAAAAATTCCCTGAAATAGACAAAGCAACAAGTGGAACTAAAAAGGAGAGTCCAAAAAACAATGTCGATAAGGGAGATAACAGTGATAAGACTGTTAAAATGTGGCGTAGTGCATCTGTAATTATCAAATACAATGAGACTAGTATTGAAACTGCTGCAACAGCAGAATCATCATCTGTCGAAAATGGTAAAACTGATGTAAATACAAATGCTCCGTTGAACCAGATTGATAAGGTATCAATACAAAATAATAAAATGAGTATTGAACCTATAGCACCATTAAATTTAGGTAGTACCTATCCAACTAGTGACGATTGGCTTAAAGCAAATCAAAAACGTTTTGATGATGAAATGAGAGAATTATCATATAAGCTAAAGGGCCAGCGAGAAGGAAAAGACTATTTTAATGAAATGTCTTGGGATTTTGATAATGAATATTTACAAAATCAAACAGGCATTACTGGTGTTCAAAAGGGTGTTGTTGAACGTTATGATAATGAGGGTGAGTTCTTTGAATTACTTGAAAAGAACGACCCATTCTTACATCATTTAATAACAGATAAAATAAAATATTTTGACCCAGCGTTCCATTCAATATCACCAGAAGGGTTCAATGCTAGATTAACTTTCTTACATCAATGCACAAGACAAGGTTCTACAGTAGGTAGTTCAGATAATGGCGGTACTGCTTATAACCTTGCATTTGGTAGACCACCAATATGTGTATTGAGGCTTGGAGATTTTTATTATACTAAAATTGTAATTAACAGTATAAGTATTCAATATGAAACTCCACAGTGGGATTTAAACCCAGAGGGAATTGGAGTAATGCCAATGTTTGCAAAGGTATCAATGAACTTTGTATTCTTAGGGGGTAGTGACCTAGCTGGTCCTATTTCACGTCTACAGAATGCTGTATCATTCAACTATTATGCAAATACTGGAGTTTATGATAACCGTGCTGAAATGGTACAGTATGACCCAGATGGAAATGGACATGAGGTTAAATTTAAACCATATTCTTATCCAGATATGATAGAAACAGGTGAACCAAGGCAAGAAAAGAAAAAAGGTGTAGTTGACACTGAATAAGACCTTAGATGGATGGAAGAATTCTATAAGGGTGTTAATGTAAGGAATGCTGAAGCAATGCAGACCGATGAAAGAATTACAACTTTCGATAAAAATTTTAAATAATGTATGACATATAATAGATATAAATCATTTATAGTGGATGGCACTTACAAAAAGATACCATCCATTGAAGTACCTTCTTCTAACTCAGACCTTTACGTTTATTATGAAGTCGGTAAAACAAGACTAGATTTGCTTTCATATCAATATTACGGAGACCCTAATTACGGCTGGTTAATATTGCAAGCAAATCCAGAAGCTGGCTCTTTGGAATTCAGAATAAAGAGTCACACAAGGTTACGTATCCCATATCCATTGGACAACGCAATTCAAGGATATGAGGCTAATATTAAAAAATACAATAATTTATACGGATTAAATCAATAAGTTTATGCCAACGCCTCATTCAAGTGTTAATTATATAGAACCTAATTTTAGCGCAGTTAAGGGAGAATTCAGTGGTGGAACTTTCTTAAACTGGGCTCTTGAGGATGATTATGAAAGAGCACCAAGATTGGAGGATTATTCAATAATGCTTAATCTTGAGGTTGAAGTTTGTAGCAGAAAGAACATTTCTAAAAATGAGACTGTTACGAAAGATGTTTTGATTCTATCTTATACAACAAATCAAAGCAATGGAACGTCTGTTGTTAATTTTATGGGTGGCACTAAAATCGAATGTAATGATGCTGAGAACCACAACATAAATTTTTTGACAACAAACTATGCTGATATGTATGTTGGTGACTTAGTAAATTATGGTACTACTGAATTAATTGGTGTTAAGTCTGTTGACATCGAATACCAAAAATCATGTGTGCCAATCATCAACATTAAATTCACTGACGTTAGAGGACTT
>Ga0247611_10004573_pt1 | contig 19051 bp, 12 predicted proteins | sample 177DNAGHGhighgp2_FD_192422 | JGI IMG/M metagenome (GOLD analysis project Ga0247611, IMG submission 192422) | Sheep rumen microbial communities from Palmerston North, Manawatu-Wanganui, New Zealand - 1770 DNA GHGhigh gp2 | ecosystem: Host-associated > Mammals > Digestive system > Stomach > Rumen... | reverse complement strand
TTATATATATAATTATTTTTCCTTCTTTTTATTTTCAAATTTATTTTTCTTTTGATTATAATCAATTTCTATAGGATAACATCCAGAAAAACATCCATCACAACACTTACAATTTGAGTTAAAGGTAAGTTTATGTGCATTTTCAATTGATAAGTAGGCTAAGCTATCAGCGCCTATTATTTTGGCTATTTCATCAACTGAATCGTACTTGCATGCGATTAAGTTTTCTTTACTATCAATATCCGTACCAAAGAAACAAGGATATTTAAATGGAGGTGCTGATACTCTTAGATGGACTTCCTTAGCTCCATTATCTTTTAAAAGCTTTACAATTCTTGCAGAAGTAGTACCTCTAACAATAGAATCATCAACTAAAATTACTCTTTTACCATTTACTGATTTTTTAATAACATTTAGTTTTATTTGAACTGTTGATTCTCTATCTTTTTGTTCTGGTTTGATAAAACTTCTACCTATATATTTATTTTTAACAAAACCATATTCAAAAGGTATACCGCTTTCCCTAGAATAGCCTAGTGCAGCCGTAATCCCTGAATCAGGAACCCCTATAACTACATCAGCATCTACAGGTTTTTCATGTGATAGAAGGCGACCTGCAAGTAGTCTAGATTGATATATACTAGATCCTTCAACAATAGAATCTTCTCTAGAAAAATAGATGTATTCAAATATACATATTTTACGGTCTAAAGGTTTTGTTTGAATAGACTTTAATCCATCCTTTGATATTACTACTATTTCACCTGGTTTAATATCTCTAATGAATTTAGCACCAATAGTATCTATTGCACATGATTCACTACTTATTACATATCCACCTGTATTAGTAATACCCAAGCATAATGGTCTAAAACCAATTGGATCTCTAAAAGCTATTATTTTTGATGGGCTCATTGCAATACATGAATATGCGCCTCTAATAGTAGCCATAGTTTTTTCTATAGCTTCTTCAATAGATTTTGAAGATATACGTTCTTTAACGATAGAATAAGCAATATCTTCTGTATCACTTGAGCCATGAAATATAGCACCTTCAAGTTCAAATTTTTCTCTAATAGAAGAAGCATTAGTTAAGTTTCCATTATGTACTAAAGCAAGATTACCTTTTAAATGTTTTACGACAAGAGGTTGAACGTTATTGATGTTATTTGAACCAGTAGTAGAATATCTAACATGTCCTATAGCCATATTAGAGTGGTTTAATTTATTTAAATTTTCTTTAGAGAAAACATCACTAACTAGTCCTACACCTTTATGTGATAGAATAACACCATCATCACATATAGCAATACCACATGCTTCTTGACCTCTATGTTGTAAGGCATAAAGCCCAAGGTATACCTCTTGGGCTAAATTAGATGATTCATTTTCATATATACCAAATACACCACACTCTTCATGTATATTATCAAACATAATATCACTCCTTATTTACCACTGTTTCCGTAGTTCTTAAGAACTCTTGCAGAAGGATCATTAACATTACAGTTTTCCCAGTTTTTATTAGGCATCCAAAAGTCTACTATCATTTCTGCTTGATTTGGATAATATTTTTCAAATATCTCGCGATATAGAAGTGATTCTTTTGTAAATGGCTTGCTAAAGCTATATTTCTTTATTAATTCATTATATTCTTGATCAGAATATAAGCTATTTGCGTATTCTTTTAAGTAATCAACCATAGAGTGTCCTACAGCATCAGAAAATGCTGCTTTTTCTCTAAATAAGATTGATTCAGGTAAGTAATCTTCTCTAAAGGCATTTCTAAGTAAATACTTACCCATATTATATTTGTTCATTTTTAGTTCTGGGTTTATTCTTAAAACATATTTAACAAAATCTAAATCTCCAAAAGGAACTCTAGCTTCAAGTGAGTTTGATGAAATACAACGATCAGCACGCAAAACATCATACATATGAAGTTCCCTTACTCTCTTTAATGATTCTTCTTGGAATTCTTTTGCGTTAGGCGCAAAGTCTGTATATTTATATCCAAATAACTCATCAGATATTTCTCCTGTTAGAAGAACTCTAATATCAGTAGTATTATGAATTGCTTTACAAATTAAATACATACCAATAGATGCTCTAATAGTTGTAATATCATAAGTAGCTAATACTTCAATTACTTCATCAAGTGCATTTAATACATCATCTTTAGTAATTATTATTTCATGATGATTTGAATGAATATAATCGGCTACTTGCTTGGCATATTTTAAATCAATTGCATCTGTTGACATACCAATTGCAAATGTTTCAATTGGATGTTTAAGCATTTTTTGAGCGATAGAACATACTAAAGAAGAATCTAAGCCACCTGAAAGTAAGAATCCTATTTTAGCATCTGCGTCTAATCTTTTTTCTACACCTTTAACAAGCTTATCATGAATGTTTTTAGCGATTTCTTCCATAGAATCATTATTGTATTCACTTTCTTTAACATCAGCAATGTTGTTATAATAGATGAACTTGCCATCTTTATAATAAGTTCCTGGTGGGAAAGGCGTAATTTTATCTACTAAATATTTTAAGTTTTTAGGCTCTGAAGCAAAAGCAATGTTTCCTTCTTTATCATAACCGTAATAAAGAGGTCTAATACCAATTGGATCACGTGAAGCGATAAATGATTTAGTTTTTCCATCATAAATTATTAATGCATATTCAGCATCTAGCATTTTAAACATTTCTACTCCATATTTTTCATATAGAGGTAGTAATATTTCACAGTCTGAATCACTATTAAAGGTATAACCTTCATCCATTAATTCATCTTTAATTTTTCTAAATCCATATATCTCACCATTACATACAATAAAGTTTCCTTTATGTTCAAATGGCTGCATACCTTCATCATGTAATCCCATGATTGATAATCTATGGAAAGCTAAATATCCGTTATCTAATTCCATTATTTTTGACATATCTGGACCACGAGATATTGTCTTTTCAAAGCCTTTTTTAAATTCTTCATAATTCTTCGTACAAGAATAACCCATTATTGAACACATATATATTACCTCACTATAAATGCGTATATGTGTTAAACAATTTTTTGCCTAACACATATCGCTTTTTTATTCTATTTCAGAATCTACAAGAGCTGCTTTACCAGTTTCTCCTGTTCTTACCTTAACTACATTCAAGACATCATATACGAAGATTTTTCCATCTCCGATGTGACCTGTATATAATGTCTTCTTTGCAGTTTCGATAGCTTTACTTACGTTGTCACTTGTAGTGACGATGTCAACTTGAATTTTAGGTAGAAGAGTAGCTTCAACAGCAACACCTCTATAATATTCAGGTTTACCTTTTTGTACACCGCAACCCATTACATGGCTTACAGTCATACCATTTATTCCTATTTTAACCATTGCATTCTTCAAAGAATCAAGCATACGTTCTTTACATATAATCTCAATCTTTGTGAATGCACCAGCTGAAGCATGCGAGGTTTGAGGTATAACAGCATCTGATTCGCTCAAATGAGAAACTGTTACTGCTTCAGCTTGTGGTACATCCCCTACAGTAGCTATTACACCATAGTCTAATGCTTCAGGAGATTGTGCAAATCCTGCATAAGCATTGATTAGACCATGTTCTGTAACATCTAATCCTTTTAATTCGTCTTCAGCATCTGCACGAAGACCGATTGTTTTATTAATAATAATGAATGTTGGAATAATTGTTGCTACTGTCCAAGCAATAATAGCTAGAATACCTAAGCATTGAATTCCAAGAACTTTCATACCTTCTGCAAAATCAGTACCATGTACTAAAGCATAGATTGGACCATCTACACCATTAATAGAAGTACCTGTAGCGAATAGACCTGCTGCAATTGTTCCCCAAATACCATTTGCTAAGTGAACTCCACAAGCACCAACTGGATCATCAATATGACACTTTAAGTCTAAAAATTCTACTACAACAACTACTAAAATACCACTTACAGCACCAATAATTACTGTGCCAATGATATCTACTGATTGACAACCAGCTGTAATTGCTACTAAGCCAGCTAAGCTAGCGTTTAAGCACATTGATACATCTGGTTTTCCGTTTTTAATCCAAGTAAATAATAATGTTACACAAGTTGCTACAGCAGGAGCAACAGTAGTAGTAGCAAAGATTTGACCTAATTCAGTAATACTTTTTGCTGCTGCACCATTAAATCCATACCATCCAAACCATAGAATGAAGCATCCTAGAGCTCCAAGCGGAATTGAATGACCTTGAATTGCGTTAACTTTTGTTACTTTACCATTTTCATCTTTAACATATTTTCCAAGTCTTGCTCCTAAGAAGATTGCACCGATTAAGGCACATACACCACCGACTGTATGAATACAAGCAGAACCAGCAAAATCAATAAAACCTAATTTTGATAGCCATCCACCGCCCCATACCCAGTGAGCTTCAATAGGGTAAATTACTAATGAAATTACAAATGAATAAATACAATATGAAATGAATTTAGTACGTTCTGCCATAGCTCCACTAACAATTGTAGCTGCAGTTGCACAGAATACTAAGTTAAATACGAAACTTGACCAGTCAAAAGTTTCAAAGTTAGTGAATAATCCCATATTAGGAATACCAACAAAACCTGCAAGAGCATCTTCACCAAGTAATAATCCTCCACCAAGTAAAACGAATGCTACTGTTCCAATACAGAAGTCCATTAAGTTTTTCATGATAATGTTACCGGCATTCTTTGCTCTAGTAAAACCAGTTTCTACCATAGCAAAGCCTGCTTGCATAAAGAATACTAATGCTGCACCAATTAAAAACCAGACACTAAATACAGCTTCTAATGCATCCATATATATTCCTCCTATCTAACACCAAATAATAGATCACCATATGATGGATATGGCCAGTAAGACTTATCTACTTTAACTTCAATTCCATCAATAATAGTTCTTATTTCTTCCATTAATGGTAATACTTTTTCTTTATAATATAATGAGATTTCTTCAACGCTTGTTGTTGGCTTATCTTCTAACACTTTTTCTAATTCAAGTTTTAGAGTATATGCTTTTGTTAAGCCATTTGTTACATCAATTAATTGTGATTTTTCATAAAGGATTTCGGCATCTAATCCTTGCTTAACAGTTATTGTATCAGCTAGTGATTTTGTATATTTACTAATTGCTGGAAGAAGATCTTTGTTAATCATATCAAGTGCTGTTAATGCTTCAATATTAACAATCTTTTGATAATGTTCTTGAGCAATTTCATATCTAGCATGAATTTCATCCATTGTATAAACATCATGGCTTATGAATAATTTTGTATTCTTTTCGTGTAAGTAATATGGAAGAGCTTCTGGAGTTGATTTTAAGTTTAATAATCCTCTCTTTTCAGCTTCTTTAACCCATGATTCATCATAACCATTTCCGTTAAATATAATACGTTTATGATCAATTATTGTTTTCTTAATTAATTCATGTAAATCTTCTTTAAAGTTCTTTGATTTTTCTAAGATATCAGCGAACTGTTTTAATTCTTCTGCAACAGCAGTATTTAACATAATGTTTGCACAAGAAATTGATTCATTAGAACCAAGAGCTCTAAATTCAAATTTGTTACCTGTAAATGCGAAAGGACTTGTACGGTTTCTATCTGTAGAATCCTTTGGTAATTTAGGTAATACGTCAGCACCAATCTTAAGTGAACCACTAGTTTTGCTTGCAAGAGGCTTATCAGTTTCAATAGCATCTAAAACTGCTTGTAGTTCATCACCAACGAAGATTGAAATGATTGCTGGTGGTGCCTCGTTTGCACCTAGACGGAAGTCGTTACCAGCTGATGCGACACTTATTCTTAGTAAGTCTTGATATTCATCTACTGCCTTAATTACAGCAGTTAAAAATAACAAGAATTGGGCATTTTCAATAGGCGTGTCACCTGGTTCAAGTAAGTTAACACCAGTGTTTGTTGAAATACTCCAGTTATTATGTTTACCACTACCATTTACACCCTTGAATGGTTTTTCATGTAGTAAGCAAACTAGACCATGTTTCTTAGCAACCTTTTGCATAATTTCCATTGTTAATTGGTTATGATCAGCTGCGATATTAGTTGTAGCAAATATTGGAGCTAATTCATGTTGTGCTGGAGCAACTTCGTTATGTTCTGTCTTAGCTAAAATTCCAAGCTTCCATAATTCTTCGTTTAAGTCATTCATGAATGCTTGAACTCTAGGCTTAATAACACCAAAGTAATGATCTTCAAGTTCTTGGCCCTTTGGTGCGCTTGCTCCAAATAGTGTTCTACCTGTATAAATTAAATCTTTTCTCTTATCATACATTTCTTTATCTACTAGGAAATATTCTTGTTCAGGACCTACTGTAGTTTTAACAGAAGTAACATTTTCATTTCCAAATAGTTTTAATACTCTTAAAGCTTGCTTATTAATTGCTTGCATACTTCTAAGTAGTGGAGTTTTCTTATCTAGTGCTTGTCCACCATATGAACAAAATGCTGTAGGAATACATAATACTTTATCTTTAATAAATGCATAGCTTGTTGGATCCCAAGCAGTATATCCTCTAGCTTCACAAGTTGCTCTAAGTCCTCCTGATGGGAAACTTGAAGCATCTGGTTCACCTTTAACTAATTCTTTTCCTTTAAATTCCATAATGACTCTACCATCATTATCTGGAGAAATAAAACTATCATGCTTTTCAGCTGTTACACCAGTCATTGGTTGAAACCAGTGAGTATAATGTGTAGCACCAAGTTCAATAGCCCAGTCTTTCATAGCTTGAGCGACACTATTTGCTACGCTAATGTCTAATTCCTTTCCATCACTAATAGTCCTTTTTAGTGATTTATAAACATCTGATGATAGTCTTGATTTCATAACTTTATCATCGAAAACTAAACATCCAAAGTATTCGTCTATCTGCTTCATAAATACACCTCCTATAAGCCTTATAAAACAAAAAAAGGCAGTGACCGATTGAACGATTCAATCAGGCCCCATTGCCTTCTATGCTTTCATTTTATATCACTTTATTTTTACTGTCAACTATAAAAAAATATGAAAATGCTTTCACTAAAAATGCCCATTTTTAGCCGTTTTTTAAGCATAATATAAATAATATTTATAATATATATAAATGCGCATTATAGAAAAAGCAATTTTAAAAAAAACATTTATTTTTTGTATTGACATGAAAAAAAACGTAATGTTATAATACGTTTGAACAAGGGCGTTCAAGAAGAAATTATCAAGTTTCTTTAGCGCCCTTTTTTATTTTTTTATGCGAGGTGAAAAAATATGAGTTACACAAAAGAAAATATTATGGATTATGTTAATGAAGAGGATGTAAAGTTCATAAGACTATTGTTTTTAGATGCATATGGCAAGCAAAAGAATATTGCAATTATGCCTAATGAACTAGAAACAACATTTGAAAATGGATGCACAATATATGCATCTAGTATACTTGATTCCTTAACTGGTAAGGTAGTTCTATGGCCTGATCCAAATACAATATCAGTATTGCCATGGAGACCTTCAACAGGAAAAGTTGTAAAAATGTTTTGTGATGTTAAAAATCAAGATGGATCTGATTTTAATCTATCGGCAAGAAGCTTATTAAAGAAAGCTATGGATTTTGCTGGTAAGAAAGGTGCATCAATATTCTTAAGAACTGATTTTGAATTTTATTTATTTAAGCTTGATGCAGATGGTAATGTAACAAACATTCCATATGATAATGCTAGTTACATGGATGTTGCACCATTAGATAAAGGAGCAAATATAAGAAGAGAAATTTGCTTGACTTTATCAGAAATGCATATTCCAACATGCGGATCATATCATGCATTTGGTCCAGGTCAAAATAAAATATTAATGCAAAAGGATAGCCCTTTAGTTGCTGCTGAAGATTCACTCACTTTTACATCAGCTGTAAAGACTATCGCAGTTAAAAATGGTTTATATGCTGATTTCTCTCACATGCCTATAAATGGTAAGCCTGTTAGTAAGCATAGAATAGTTATTTCAGCAGATCCTGAAACATTCAAATTAGCTAAGAAAAACATCAAAAAACATTATGATGAAATATATTTATTCTTAAATAATACAAATAATTTATACAACGATTATGATTCTTCTAAAGACATTACATTTGATCATTATTTAAATGAAATTTACATTGAAAGATTAAGTGATGGATACAATCCATATTTAGTTTATGCTTTATTAATATATGCTATCTTTGATAGTTCTAGCAATGATTCTAAAGCAGAATCTTTAGTAAAAGCAAAAGAAATAGCAAAGAATAGTAAGTTTGTTAAAAAATATTTAACAGAAGCCTTCATTAAAGAATATACAGAATAATTAAGGCAAACATATATGCTTAAAGAACATAGATATAATGTTTTATTAGTTTCTTCAAGCGAACAATTTAATAAAAGAACAATTAATCTATTGTCTAGTAACATATATGTTGATTTAACAGTATCTACAAATTTAGAACAGGCAAGAAGATTAATTGTTGAAAGAAAGTTCGATATTGTTATTGTTGATTCGCCGGTTAACAATGACAAAGCCTTTTACTTTGTATTATCAATTTGTGATAAAGATGATTTTCAAATATTGGTTTTAACTAAACAATCTGATTATGATGAAGCATATTTTAGATTACATGATTATGGTGTGTTTGTTTTAAGTAAACCAATAGAAGAAGATCTATTCATTCAAACAGTAAGAATCATAAGTATCACAAGAGATAAGATAAGCACAGTAAAAAAGGATAGTCTTTCGTTTAAAGAAAAGCTTGATGAAATTAAGTTAGTTTCAGAAGCAAAAGTGCTTATTGTTAAAAATATGCACATAGATGAAAATGAAGCGCACAAATTAATAGAGCAAACTGCAATGAATTATAGGATCACTAAAAAAATGTCTGCAGAGATGTTTATAAAAAAGTATAGTTAGGAGATTGTTACTATGAAGATTAATTTTACAAAGATGCAAGGTTGTGCAAATGATTACATATACATAAATTGTTTTGATAATATAATTAAAAACCCATCTAAATTAGCTATTAAAATGTCAAGAAGACATTATTCAGTAGGTTCAGATGGACTAGTCTTAATAGGTAGAAGTGAAGTAGCTGATGCCAAAATGCGTATGTTTAATGCTGATGGATCAGAAAGTGAAATGTGCGGAAACGCAATTAGATGCATTGGTAAATATTTATATGATAAAAAAATAATTAAAAAAACACTTGTTACAATTGAAACGCTTTGTGGAATTAAATATTTAGATCTTCATATAGAAAACAATAAAGTAAAAGAAGTAACTGTAAATATGGGTAAAGCATTATTTGACTCTTCAAAAATACCTGTTAATTATAGTGAAAAAGAAATGATAAATGCTAAATGTGATATTTTAGGTAAAACTTATAATATGACAGCTGTCTCAATGGGCAACCCTCATTGTTGCATTTATTTAGATGAAATAAAAGATTTAGAGTTAGATAAAATAGGTCCTGCTTTTGAAAACAATAGTATTTTTCCAAAAAGGACAAATACTGAATTCTGTAAAGTGATTGATAAAAATCATTTAGAGATGAGAGTATATGAAAGAGGTGCTGGAGAAACTTATGCGTGTGGTACAGGTGCTTGTGCATTAGTAGCTTCAAGCATTAAGAATAAGATTTGTAATTTTAATGAAGATGTTTCTGTAAAATTACTTGGTGGTACTTTAATCATTAATATAGATAATAGTTACAACGTTTTAATGACTGGACCTGCCGAATTTGTTTATGATGGAGTGTATGAATATGAAGATTAATGAAAATTTCTTAAATTTATCAGAAAATTTCTTATTTTCTTTAATAGCAAAAAAAGTTAAGAGTTATAAAGAAGAAAATCCAGATAAAGAAATAATTAGTCTAGGTATTGGTGATGTATCACTTCCTTTATCAAAAGTAGTAGTAGATGCTCTTGTAAAAGCATCTTATGAAATGGGTGTAAAAGAAACATTTAGAGGATATCCACCTGAGTTTGGATATGACTTTATAAAAGATAGCATTAGAAAATATTATTTAAAAAACAATGTTAGTCTAGATTTAGATGAAATATTTGTATGTGATGGAGCAAAATCAGATTTAGGAAATATGGTTGAAATACTAGGTGATAATAGAATTATTATTCCTGATCCAGTATATCCAGTATATGTTGATAGTAATATGATGGCAGGTAGAAATATCTTGCTTTTAGATGGTAATGAATCAAATGGATTCTTACCAATGCCTGATGGCTTATCATATGAAGAATCAGTTATCTATTTATGCTCACCTAATAACCCAACAGGTGCTGTATATTCAAAAGAACAACTCGAAAAATGGGTTAGTTATGCGATTAAGAGTAAATCGCTAATTATATTTGATTCAGCTTATGAAGCATTTATTAGAGGTGATTATCCACATTCAATTTTTGAAATTGAAGGAGCTAAATCATGTGCTGTAGAAATATCAAGTTTCTCAAAACTTGCTGGATTTACAGGCTTAAGATGTAGTTATAGTATTGTTCCAAAGGAAATATTAAATGGTGTATTTAATAAGATTTGGGGTAGAAGACAAGCAACTAAATTTAATGGTGTAGCTTGGCCAGTGCAAAGAGCTGCTGAAGCTGCTTTAAGTCCTGAAGGATTAGAAGCTTGTCATACTAATATCAATTATTATTTAGAGAATGCAAGAATTATTAAAGAAGTTTTAGATAAGTATAATATTTTTCATACAGGTGGAAATAATTCTCCTTATCTATGGATGAAATGTCCAAATAATATGAGTAGTTGGGATTTCTTTGATCTTTTATTACATAAAGCAAATATAGTTGGTACTCCAGGTGTTGGATTTGGAGAAGCTGGTGAAGGATATTTTAGATTAACATCTTTCCAAACTAGAGAAAAAACTATTGAAGCTTCCAAGAGATTAGATGAATTCCTTAAGAATATGAGGTGATACTATGGAAGAAAAGCAAACAAAATTTATATTTGTAACTGGTGGAGTAGTATCATCGCTTGGTAAAGGTATTGCTGCTGCAAGTATTGGTAGATTACTTAAAAATAGAGGATTAAAAGTTTTCATGCAAAAGTTTGATCCATATATTAATATTGACCCAGGTACAATGTCACCTTATCAACATGGTGAAGTATTTGTAACTGATGATGGTGCTGAAACAGACTTAGATTTGGGTCACTATGAAAGGTTTATTGATGAGAATTTAAGCAAAAGAAGTAATATTACAACAGGTAAGATTTATCAATCAGTAATTAATAAAGAAAGAAAAGGAGAATATCTTGGTGGAACTGTTCAAGTTATTCCTCATATTACTGATGAAATTAAACGCCAATTGGTTAAAGCTAAAAACGAATCAGAGGCTGATGTAATTATCACAGAAATTGGTGGTACAGTTGGTGATATTGAATCCCTACCATTCCTAGAAGCTATTAGACAAGCAAGACGTGATTTTGGTTATGAAAATACAATGTATATTCATAATACTTTAGTTCCATATCTAAGAGCCGCAGATGAAATTAAAACAAAACCTACGCAACACTCAGTAAAGGAACTTAGAAGTATAGGTATTCAACCTGATATTATCATTTTAAGAAGTGAAGTAGATATCACAGATGGTCAAAAAGATAAAATTGCTTTATTCTGTGATGTAGATAAAGAAGATGTAATAGTTGCTAAAGATGAAAAAATCTTATTTAATGTAGTAGTTAGTCTACATAAACAAAAAATAGATGATATTATAGTTAAACATTTCCATTTAGATGTACCTGAAGCTGATATGACTGAATGGGTTGAATTAATTAATAATATTAAACAATCAAAAGAAGAAATTAATATTGGCTTAGTTGGTAAATATGTTCAACTTCATGATGCGTATTTATCAGTAAGTGAAGCTTTAAAAGCCGCAGGCTACTATTACCATAAGAAAGTAGTAGTTAATTATATAGATGCTAATGATGTTAATGATGAAAATGCTAGTGAAATATTAAAAGATATGGATGGTTTTTTAATTCCTGGTGGATTCGGAAAACGTGCAGCTGAAGGCAAAATTAGTTCTATAAAGTATGCAAGATTAAATAAAGTTCCACTACTAGGAATTTGTTATGGTATGCAACTAGCATGTATTGAATATGCTAGAGATGTATTTAACTTAAAGGATGCTAATTCAACAGAAATAGATCCGAACACTTTAAATCCAATCATATATTTACTTCCTGATCAATATACAGGAATTAATATGGGTGGAACATTAAGACTTGGTTTATATGATTGCCATATTGATAAATCAAGTAAAACATATGATGCATATAATAAAGAAGATATTAAAGAACGTCATAGACATAGATATGAGTTTAATAATGAATATTTAAATATATTAAGTAAAGACTTAGTATGTGTTGGTAAGAATGAAAAACAAAACTTAGTTGAAATTGTCGAATTAAAGAATCACCCATTCTTTATATGTTGTCAATTCCATCCTGAGTTTTTATCAAGACCTAATAGACCTCATCCATTATTTAGGGAGTTTATAAATGCGTCTATTAGTAACAAGAAATAGAAGGTGAAATTATGGAAAATTATCCCAATAAAACAGGTTTATACAATCCAGCTTATGAACATGATGCCTGCGGTATCGGTGCTATAGCAAGTATTAAAGGTATAAAAACACATAAAACAATCAAAGATGCTTTAAACATTTTAATTCATCTAGAACATAGAGGAGGTACTGGATCCGAAGATAATTCTGGTGATGGTGCCGGTATTTTAATTCAAATTCCAGATAAATTTTATAGAAAAGAAGTATTAGGCTTTGATCTACCTAAAGAAGGAGATTATGGCGTAGGACAGCTATTTCTATCTAAAAACGAAGAGATTAGAAAACAGGAAATTGAATTAATTGATAGTATCTTAGAAAATGAAAAAATTGAAAAATTAGGTTATAGAAGAGTACCAGTAGATACTTATGGAGTTGGTGCAACTGCTTTAAATGCAATGCCATATATGATGCAATTATTTGTTAAAAAACCAGATGATATTGCTAGTGGTATTGATTTTGAAAGAAAGCTTTATATAGCTAGAAGAGTAATCGAAAGAAAAGCATTAGAATTAGGTTATAAATTATATTTCTGTAGTTTTTCAAGTCGTACTATCGTATATAAAGGTATGTTAGTATCTACACAAGTTAGAGATTTCTATCTTGATTTAAAGGATACTACTGTTGAAAGTGCTATTGCTCTAGTTCACTCTAGATTTTCAACTAACACATTCCCATCATGGGATAGAGCACATCCTAATAGATTTATTTGCCATAATGGTGAAATTAATACTATTAGAGGTAATGTGGATTCAGTTCGTGCTAGAGAAGGTTTATTTGAATCTAAAGTATTCAATGGAGACTTAAAGAAAGTAATCCCATTAATTCCAAAAGAATCAAGTGACTCAGCTATGTTTGATAACTTCTTAGAATTCTTATACTTAAATGGTAGAAGTATGGAAGAAGTAATCATGATGATGATCCCTGAACCTTGGATGAAAAATGAAGATATGTCTGAAGACTTAAAAGCATTCTATGAATTCCATTCAACATTTATGGAACCGTGGGATGGACCAGCAGCTATTTTATTTACTGATGGTATTAAATTAGGTGCTTCCCTTGATAGAAATGGTCTTAGACCTTCACGTTATTATGTAACTGATGATGATTATCTAATTTTATTCTCTGAAACAGGAAGTCTACCAATTGAAGAAAAACATGTAACACTTAAAGGTAGACTAGAACCAGGTAAGATTTTACTTGTTGATACAGAAAAAGGTAGAATTATATCTAATGATGAGATTAAGGAAACTATTTCTAAGAAACAAAATTATAAGACATGGAATAAAAATATCATCCATTTAGATGATTTAAAAAATCCTACAATTGAGCCATTTAGCGGAGATATACATTTTCTACAACATGAATCAAATTATGTACAAGATGAATTAATGGAAGGTATTTTACCTCTTGCTAAAAATGATAATGAATTAGTAGTATCAATGGGTACAGATATTCCTCTTGCCGTATTAATGAAGAAGGAATTTAACTTATATCAATTCTTTAAACAAAGATTTGCTCAAGTAACAAATCCACCTATTGACTCTATTAGAGAAGATATCGTAATGAGCTCTAGACTTTATTTAGGTAGAGAAGGTAACTTACTTAACCCTACTGAAAAGAATGCTCTAAGAGTAGCTATTGATAATCCTATTTTATCTAGTACTGATTTCTATAAGATTAAGACATTAGATGAAAACACAGGAATAAAAGTTAAAACAATTTATTTCACTTATGATTACACACAAGAAACTATGAGTGAAGCACTTGATAGAATTTGTAAGGAAACTGAAAAAGAAATAGATAATGGTGCATCAATTATTATTCTTTCTGACAAAGCAGAAGGTATAAAGATTCCATCATTATTAGCTTCTAGCGGAGTTCATCAATATTTAACTAAGGTATCTAAGAGAACACATATTTCCTTAGTATTAGAGGCTGCTGAACCAAGAGAAATTCATCATTATGCTTGCTTAATTGGTTATGGTGTAACAGCTATTTATCCATACTTAGTATATGAAACAATTAAGGAATATAAAAATAGAGGTTTTATTAAAATTGATTTAGATGTTGCTTTAAATAACTATAGACATGCAACATTAAAAGCATTATATAAGATTATCTCTAAGATGGGTATTTCAACTATTCAATCATACAATGGTGCTCAAATATTTGAGTCAATTGGTTTAAGTGATGAACTAATTGAAAAGTATTTCACAAATACACCTAATCCAATTAGTGGAATAGGACTTGATAGAATTGAAGAAAATGCAATAAAGCTTTATAATAAGGCAAAATCTAGAAATGATGATACTCTAGATTCTATTGGATTACACAAGTTTAGAAAGAATGGACATGACCATTTATATGATCCATTATCTATCTTTTATTTACAATCTTCTTGTAGAAGTGGTAACTATTCTGAATATAAGAAATTTACTGATTTAATTAACTCTAAATGTAATAATATTAGAAACACATTTAAGTTAGATTATAGTCATCCTATTTCTATTAATGAAGTAGAAAGTGTTGATGAAATTGTTAAACGTTTCAAAACTGGAGCAATGAGCTATGGATCAATTTCTAAAGAAGCTCATGAATGTATGGCAATCGCGATGAATAGACTAGGCGCAAAGTCCAATACAGGTGAAGGTGGAGAAGAGCGTGAAAGATATTATCATGAAAACGGTGAAGAAAACAGATGTTCAAAGATTAAACAAGTAGCATCAGGTAGATTTGGTGTAACTATTGAATATTTAACAAATTCAATTGAAATTCAAATCAAGATGGCTCAAGGAGCTAAACCAGGTGAAGGTGGACAATTACCTGGGCCAAAAGTATTCCCTTGGATAGCTAAAGCAAGACATTCAACTCCTGGTGTTTCATTAATATCACCACCACCACATCATGATATTTATTCAATTGAAGATTTAGCACAATTAATCTATGACTTAAAGAATGCTAATAGACATGCTAGAATTTCAGTTAAACTAGTTTCTGAATCAGGAATTGGTACAATTGCTGCTGGTGTTGTTAAAGCTGGTGCAAATACAATCCTAATTTCAGGCTATGATGGTGGTACAGGAGCATCTCCTCGTACTTCAATTAATAATGCTGGTATTCCTTGGGAAATAGGCCTATCAGAAACTCATCAAACATTAGTTTTAAATGGTCTAAGAGATAGAGTAAGAATTGAAACTGATGGAAAACTTCTTACTGGTCGTGATTTAGCAGTAGCTATTTTACTTGGTGCTGAAGAGTTTGGCTTTGCTACTGGACCACTTGTAGCTATGGGTTGTGTAATGATGAGAGTATGTAATATGAATACATGTCCTGTAGGTATTGCAACACAAAACGAGGAACTTAGAAAAAAGTTTAGTGGTAAGCCTGAATATGTAATGAATTTTATGAAATTTATTGCTTCTGAATTAAGAGAAGAAATGGCTTTACTAGGCTTTAAATCAATTGATGACATGGTTGGACATACTGAATTAATTAGTGTTAAAGATGAATTCAAAGGTAAGCTTGATTTATCTAAATTATTATTCAATGCTAAAGTAGTTAATAGAAGTGATAGAGTATTTAAAAACTATAAGAAGATTGATTTAGACAATACTCTTGATAGTAGAATATTATTACCATTATGTTATGAATCTATTAAATATCAAAACAAGAAAAATATTAATCTAGAAATATCAAATGTTAATAGAACTTTAGGAACAATTCTATCAAATGAAATTACTAAGGTTTATAAAGATCAAGGCTTAGATGAAGATACAATTACTATCAATGCAACTGGTAATGCAGGTAACTCATTTGGAGCATTCATGGCAAAGGGTGTTACTATTAATGTTATTGGTGATGCAAACGACTATTTCGGTAAGGGCTTATCAGGTGGTAAGCTATCTATTAGAACAAATAATGAACATACATTTGATGTAGAAAAGAACATCATCTGTGGTAACGTATGTTTATATGGTGCTACAAGCGGTGAATGTTATCTTGATGGTGTATGTGGTGAAAGATTTGCTGTAAGAAATAGTGGAGCAAGAGTAGTATCACTGGGATGTGGTTTACACGGCTGTGAATATATGACTGGTGGTGTTGCATTAGTATTAGGTAATGTAGGTAGAAACTTTGCTGCTGGTATGAGCGGTGGTGTTGCGTATATCTACGGAAAACAAAACATCAAAAATGTTAATACAGAATTAGTAAAAGTATTACCATTAGATGAAGAAGATGTTAAAGAAGTTAAAGAATTAATGAATAATCACATTAAATATACAGAAAGTAAGTATGTAAAGAACATCTTAGATAACTTTAATAGTGATGAATTCTTTAAGATTCTTCCGAATGATTATGCAGTAATCAAAAAACTAATTGCTGAATTTGAATCTAAAGGCAGTGCAAATCCTAAATTAGATGCCTTCAATAAATTCTTGGAGGTGAAATAATGGGTAAGCCAACTGGATTTATGGAATTTGAAAGATTAGACAAAAAAGAAATTGAACCTAAAGAAAGAATCAAAAACTTTAATGACTTTCACATTCCCTTTGATATAGAAACACAAATGCAACAAGCAAGTCGTTGCATGAACTGTGGTATTCCTTTCTGTCAATCAGCAATGGCAATCAATAATAGGAAGGTAGGGTGCCCTCTATCTAATCTTATTCCTGAAACAAATGATTTAATTTATTTAGGATTATTTGAAGAAGCTTATAAGCGTCTAGAAAAGACTGCACCATTCCCTGAATTTACAGGTAATGTATGTCCAGCACTTTGTGAAGCATGTTGTACATGCTCTATAAAAGGTAATGCAGTAGGCGTTAAAGCTAATGAATTATTCTTAATAGAAGAATCCTTCAAAAACGGCTGGATTAAGCCTAATACTAACATTAAGAGAAATGGCAAAAAGGCTGCTGTTATAGGATCTGGTCCATCAGGATTATCTTGTGCAAAGAGATTAAATTATGCTGGATTTGATGTAACAGTATATGAAAAGAATGATAGAATTGGTGGACTATTAATGTATGGTATTCCTAATATGAAAATAGAAAAGCATATCATTGATAGAAGAGTTAATCTATTAAAAGAAGAAGGAATTAAATTCGTTACTAATACTAAAATAGGAACTGATGTTCCAATGGATGAAATACTAGAAAGTTATGATGAAGTAGTATTTGCTTGCGGTACATCTAAAGCTAGACCACTTGTATGTAATGGAAGTGATTCTAAAGGCGTAGTATATGCTGTTGATTTCTTAAAAGAAACTACTAAAAACTTATTAGATAAAAAAGATTTTACTTATAATTTGAAGGATAAGAAAGTAATAATTTTAGGTGGTGGTGATACAGCAAATGATTGCTGTGGTACAGCAGCTAGAGGAGGCGCATCATCTATAATTGAAATAGAAATTACTGATGAACCACCTAAAGAAAACACAGTTCCTTGGCCTAACTATCCAAATAAAAAGAAAACAGATTATGGAGTTAGCGAGGCTAACTATTTAATGGGTAGAGATATAAGAATATATAATACTACAATAGATGAAGTAGTTAGTGAAAAAGGAATCATAAAAGGTGTATATATTAAAAAAGTAAAATTTGAAAAAGGAAAGTTTGTGGACATTCCTAATACAAGAGAATATTTAGACTGTGATTATCTAATAATCTGTATGGGATTCTTAGGTACTAGTGAAGAAGATGCAACTAGTTATAATATGACTATGAACAGAAATAGATTTAATCTAAATAACTTTAGATATAATGAAAAAATAAGTGTTTGTGGTGATATGAAAAATGGTCAATCACTTGTAGTGGTTGCTATTAAAGATGGCTTAGATTGTGCAAATGAAATAATAAGGAAATACAAATAAAAAGGCTTCAAAAAGCCTTTTTTTATCTTTCCTATTTGAAAGAACTTGGGCATTTTTTGCCCATGTTCTTTCTTTTGCTAATTCTTTGCCATTGTAGATTTCCTCTTTTTGATTTAACTCTATATTCAACAGCTATAACTACTTCCAAATTATAAAGGGTTACATCTTTATCTGAAAAAGGAAAGTGCGTTTTTCGCACATTGCAATTTTCTTCTAATTCCAATTCTTCAAAAATGTTTTTAATATGCCTGGTTATTCTTGTACGATCGACCTCGAAAAGAAGAGCCATATCATTTTGCGTTAACCAAACGGTTTCTTCAGCTGACTAATGATACATAATATGCTTATAATGTTTATAAATTGTCAAATGTATCCTTTTTTTGCTTTGCGTTTTCATAGTTTTTGTATATTAATATTTAATATTATATAGTGATATAATATAATAAATAGTGTTGGCTTAAATTAGAGGTGATAATATGAGTAAACTAGATGACGCAAGACTTAAAATAAATG
>Ga0247611_10004572_pt1 | contig 19052 bp, 12 predicted proteins | sample 177DNAGHGhighgp2_FD_192422 | JGI IMG/M metagenome (GOLD analysis project Ga0247611, IMG submission 192422) | Sheep rumen microbial communities from Palmerston North, Manawatu-Wanganui, New Zealand - 1770 DNA GHGhigh gp2 | ecosystem: Host-associated > Mammals > Digestive system > Stomach > Rumen... | reverse complement strand
GGCGGACGCCATCATGGTCGCGGTGCCGCGCTCCCACTCAATCCAGTCAACCATCGAGTCCTTGAGCGCCTTGCACGCGACATCCTGCGCGATGGTCCAAGAGGACTCCTTGCGGTATGCGTCAAGCGCGTGGGAGCGTTCCTGACGGCCATCGGTGACCATCACGCCCAGATTGGCAATGGCGGACATATGGACCTTTCGCAGGCACTTTGAGTCATGCTGGTACCCGTCCTCGTGCTGCGAGACGAGCCATTCGACGCCGATGAACCTGCAAAGGTCGGCATGGTCGCTGTGGAACATCATGCCGCCAACCAGCCTGTCGGACACGTTGCCGAGAACGTCTATCGCCGCCACTGGCTACTTCTTCTCTACGACGGTTGCCATGTTGTCCACGATGCCAGCGGCAGAGGTGGTCACGGTGAGCACTGAGTTGCAGTTGCAGCCGCAGTTGCGCAGAGTGAACCTGATGCTTGCGGGCGTGGTCGTTGCAGCGGTCCCGCTGAACGACACAAGAGCGCCGGGTACTGCGGTGCCGTCCTGCATGAGCTGGAAGGTGACCGGGCCAGTTGCCGTGGGCGTGAAGGAAATCGAGGAAGTGAAGTCGTAGTAGCCAGCGCCGATGAGGTTGATTCCGTTTCCGTCAAGCTGGCAGTTGCGTCCGTATCGGCGTGCGATGGTGCCGAACGGGATGACCGCGTTCTCGGCTGCTGAGTAGTTGCTGTTGAAGGTGCAGATTTCGGAAGGACAGCTCATTGTCTTCTCCTAATAAAAAAGAGGGGGCCAGCACGGCCCCCTGCCCTTGTCGTGTGTGACCTGATTGCCTAGATGTTGTAGACGCCGCCGCCGCAGTTGCAGAATGGGTTGGCACCTGAGTTGTAGGTGGTTGCCATCGGGTAGCGGACAACGCCAGCGACGGCGTTCTGAAGCTGAAGCTGGTTGACCTGATTCTGCAAGGACTCAATCTTGTCCTGCTGAATCATGGCGCGGGTCGCAGCGCCCTCGGCCTGAATGGCCTGTTGGAGCATGTTCGTCTGCATGGCGGAGTCGTAGCGCTGCTGTGCTGCGGTCTCGGTGACCAAGAGACGAGTGTTACAACAGCACTCATTCTGGTTGGCGAGAAGCTGCTGCTGGCCCACCGCAAGACCTGCGATGTCGCGCTGAAGCTCGTTGTACTTGTCGTTGAAGGCACCCATGAGGTACTGGGTGTTCTGGTTGGCGTTCTGCATGCCCTGAAGCGAGTTGCCGTTGACTGCGGCAAGAATCTCGCGCTCGTTAGCCATGCTGTTCTGGTTGTCGAAGCCACGCTGGACCTCTGCGCTCGTGGCTAGGTTCTCGTAGCCGATTGCGTTCTGGAAGGCGTTGCTGTTGCCCCATCCGAAGCCGCCACCGTTTACTCCAAAGATTAATGCAAACAGAAATATGTAGGCGAGCAGTCCGTTGTCACCGCCGAAGCCGTCTCCACTTACAAGTGCCTTGATGTCCGCAGGGGACATTCCACCGTTCGAGGAATCCATTTTCAGCTATACTCCTTAGTTGTGTGCTTGTACGGAAATAAGTCGGCCAACTTATGTATGTAAGGCGCACAAGAAAAGACGGCATTGGTCTGCTACACCAGTGCCGTCTCGCTTTGTACGCGCATTACCTGAGTGAGTGGTTGCTATCTGAGGAAGCGTTTAACCACGTTGAAGTCGATGCCGTTCTCCTGCGCAACCTGCTCGGGCGTCTTGCCTTGGTTGTTGCGCATGAACTCGGCAAACTGTGGGTTGGTGCTAAGAAGCTGAGCTGCCATGTCTTGGGGATTGCCGCTCAGCATTTGAGAGATTGCCTGCATTCTGTTGAACAGGCTGTTCTGAGGCTGCTGTGGCTGTGGAAACAGGGACACTTATTGCTCCCTTCATCTGCTCTAGCTGGCTTGCGAGGTCGTTGTACATGCGCTGAACCTCGTCGCGCGTAACGTAGTCCTGAGCTGGCTTCGCCTGCTCGGTGCGCTCAATGCAGTCGGCAATCTTTATCGTCGGGTACCCGGCTCCGTCCGTCGTGACAACGAACATCGTGCCGTCGTTGTTCGAGTCGAACAGTGGTATCTCCGAGTTCGCTGGCATCCTGCTCGCATAGGCCCGAGCGCCCTCTATGCCGTTGACGTGAATGAAGCCGTGGATTGGCTGCTGCATCTGCGGGTTCTGGTACATGTTGTACTGCTGGTTGAATCCGCTTTGGTACGGGTATTGTGTGGTCTGGTAGCCGTTGTATGGGTAAGGCATAGGCTCTCCCTAAGAGAAGAGGGGCCGCTCTCGCAGCCCCTCTAGTGACAACTTTCCCATGAGACAGACTATATAACTTTTGATGTTGTCTGTCAATCAGAAATTAAATTTCCTGCCATCCTTGGGGATATACTGTTGGTGACCATGTGTTGCCATTGATTGTTGACTCGTAGGTTGTTCCGTTGAACGTCACGCGGTCACCGATGTTGTAGGCATCGCCAGCCCCAGTCGGCTGCACCCACTCGGGAATCTCAGGCTCGGAAGCTCCCTCCTGCTCGCCAGAAGGCTCATCGCTAGGCTCGGTCGTTCCAGACTCCGGCTCTGTCTGCTCTGGCTCAGTCGGTTCCGGCTCGTTCGACTCGGGTTCGGTTGGCTCAGATTCGCCAGCGCTCTCAACCACTACCTCAGACCAGCCATAGACTCCGGGTTCCCAAGTGTTGTTGTCAACGATGGAAACCCATTCGACGCCATTATGCATCACATGGTCATCTAGCATATAAGCATCGCCAGCCCCAGTCGGTTGCACCCACTCGGGGACAGTCGGCTCAGGAGTTGGCTCTGGTTCCGGCTCAGGCGTGATGTCATTCCAAAGTTCATCTGCACCCATAGAACCCGGTTCCCAGACATTGGCGTTGACGGTGGATTCCCATGTCCTTCCGACATGCGTCACCTTGTCACCGATGTTGTATGCATTGTGAGCACCAGTCGGCTGAATCCAAGGAAGAATAACACTCGGGTCAGGTGCCTTTCCCTCGCACACCAGCGAGAAGAGCGCTGGCGTCTTGGAAGGCTCCCATCCCTCCTGCGAGGTATGAGCTTGCACCACGACATACAGCGAGCCATCGTATATGACTTGCTCGCCAACAGTGTACCAACGGCCAGCGACCCAACGAGAGGTAACGTCAATAAGCGTGCCAGTCTGTGCACCATCAAGCACGTCGGTCGAATCGGCATACTCGGGCAGCGTCTTCAGGTAGTCATAGGCCGTGATGATTGACATGGTTGGGTCGAAGGGAATGGACAGGTAGTCAGTCGAGATGTAAATTTGCCCGCCAACCGTGTCGTGCTGACGCTCCTTCTCGCGCTGACGCCATGTCTCGTTAATGTAGTGGTTGACGCCGATGGTGGTGCTGTCGTTCGTGCGGCTGTAGAGGGATTCGATACGATGGTAGTTCGTGACGATGCCGTTGTCTGCCGTAATGTCTTTCTGTAGGGCCATCTTCTCTCCTTAGTTCGAGAACCTTATCGCTATCCAGTTCCAACGGACGCTTCCGCTTATTGCAGGGTACACATAGCCTCTTGCTGCCCCGTCAGATGTGATTGCGCCGCTGAATGCGTAGTTGCCTACAGCATCGCAGTCACCGTTCTGGGCAATGATGATGGTGTTCTGATTCGTGACGCCAGAGCCTAGCTTGCTCTCAAGGGTTGACTTGCTGGCAAGGGATGCCCAGTTGCCGTTTGAAAGCGTCGCAATAGTGCTACCAGCATAGATGCCGATGATGTTGCTACCGCCATTGGCAGTATCAGCAAGGAAACATAACGGGGAGTTCATCCTGATTTTTGAATTGGTTCCATCAACCACAATAGATGCACTTGTGCCGTTGTCTGGGTCACTAGACGTTATAGTGGTGCTAACGTCTGATGAGCCAACATTGAATGAAATGTTGTCAAACTTGTTTCCGTTGGTCGCTTTTATAACGCCACCGCTATAAGCGTTACCATTGCTTAGAAAGGCAAGTTCGCCAAAACCAGCATTGGTAAGCGTCTTATGCTTGAGCGTTACTATCTCTGCGCTACCAGAATTGTTGTACACCGACATACCATCGCTTTGGACCGAAACATATGATTGTCCGGTTTTTCCAATTCTAGCCGTGTCACCATACTCAGCAACACTAACTCCGCTTCGCATAATATCAACCACGTCAGTGACCTTCACGCCTGACGTTGAGTCATTCGACGGGTGTACCATGATTCCAGTGTTGTTAACCGTCGTAAGGTAATTAACCGTATCCTCTGGCGCAGCGGTCCAGTCTGTAGGCTTGTTGCCACGCTCTAGCTTGACGTTACGAATATCAAGTGGCTTTGTGCTTTTGCCAGCCGTGAACTGTACCGTGAGCTGGCTTCCGCTGACGAGCGCCGCAGACGTTCCGCTCGTGAGGTCCGTAGGCACGCTTATGGTGACGCTGAACCTCTGCCAGTCAGTCGTGACGGTATCGAAGGTGTATTCCTTGTAAGCGTCATAGGATGATGACACAACGTTGTCGAGTCTCGTGGCTGTGTTCACCACGGCATACATGCAGAAGAGCACGTCGGTATAGCTGCTAGCTACATCGGCAAGCCGTGCGTCACAGCTTATGGTATATGTCTCGTTCTGGTAGTCGGCATAGTCGAGATAATCAACTCTCCACTTACAGCTTCCTGCTAAGGTGGTTCCTGCTAAGGTGGCGGGCGTGAGCCTTACTGTGCCATCCCTGTTCAGGGTCGCACGTGATAGAACAACGTCATTTGTAGAAGGACTCGCCGTATTGCGTAGAAGGTTCCTGCCACCGATGTCGATGCTGTCAACTGCCGTGGATATGGCGGTGTTCATAGCCGTCGTGGTGCTGTATCCAGTAAGCTCTGAATCGGTGTATCCCTTGGCATTGGACTCTGCCGTGGATGCGTAGCTGCTTGCCTCAGTTGTCGTGGCGAAGGAGCTGTCGTTGGTCAGGTCGCTCGTCTTGCTTGGAATGGCTGGTGTGTCGCTAATCTGCGAGTAGCCGATGCTCAGCGCAGAGGCGTTGATTCTTGCCGCGTCGATGGTTCCGGCAGTAAGCGAGTTGATTGCAGTTATGACGTTTGCCTTGATTCTGTCTGCCGATATGTCACCGGAAGTAATCTTGGCTGCACTGAGGTTCGGTATGTTGGCAGTGTCGAACGTACCGCTGGTTGCGTTGATGGCATTGGCCGCAACGCTTCCCGTGATTATGCTCCCGCCATCAATGACTGTGGCAGTGTCATCAAGGAGCACGGACGTGCATGTGCAGGTGGTTCCAGTGGACTGAGCTACCGTCTGGCTCTGGACGCAGGTGTATAGGAATGGGTGCTTGGTGTCATTGTTCGTGAGTGGCGGCACCTTTGTTGACCAGTTTCCGTAGCCAGTGCCGGATGTCGAAAGCCATGTGGTAGGTCCGGTCAAAGAGGTGGCCGAAGTTGCACGATAGTAGATTCTCTGGGTACGGTATGCGGCAGCGCCAACCTTGGTGTCAGCATATGACTTGGCTGATGCCAGTGCAGAAGACGCCGTACCACTCGCATCGTAGGCGCTATTCAGGCTGCTCTCGCTCAGGCGTCCGCTTGTGAACAGTGCGGCACCTTCGATGTTGACCTTTGCGGCGTCGATGGTAATGCTTTCGGGGGACTGATTAATGGCAGACACAACGCCATTCTGCTCGACCTTTGTGCTGATGCCCCTGTTGGTGATACGAAGCTGTGCGGCAACTCCGTCACCCTTTTTGAATATTGACGTTTCCTTGCTGCGGAGAAGGTTAATCATATGTTCTCCCTAAGTCCTGAGAAAAGGCTATCAAACATCGCATCTGTGCCGCGTGTGATGTTGTGTGAGTCAAGGCCCTTCATCAATCCAAGCCACGATTGATAGCTTTGGAACGCTTCCTCATATGAAAGCTCGCCTCTCGATACCATACCTGCGTGAGCCTTGAGCTTACGTCTTTCCCTTGTCACGGAGTCGCGTGACGGCCTCATAGACACCCTGCCGTTTGGCCCGTAGCGTATCCTCTTCTTAAGCCAAGTGAATCCACGTGAGAGCTTCGCTATGTGAGTTTTGCGCATGTTGACCGTGAGACCCATTTCCGCAAATCGGTCGCAAATGATTGCAAGACATATATCTAAGGCAAGCTTTTCGTTGTGGATAAGGTAGCCATCATCCATGTACCTTCCGAAGGACTCCGGCTGACAGCATTCAATGATGAAATGGTCTATCGGGCTTGGTGTTGCGACTGCCGTGTTCTGGTTCGGCTCTGAGCCAAGCGCAAGCCCTTTGCCACCCGGCTCTCCGATGAACGATGCGCCAAGGGCCTGCAACCTAACATCATCAACGAAATGTGCTTGCATGGCGCACGCAACGTCATGGTCTATGCTTCCAAAGAAGTCCTTGAGGTCAAACAACAGTATGTAGCCATTGCTGCCATATAGGCGATAGTGGTTTACAAGGTCACGCTTGAGCCTCGCAAGCGCGTCGCTTGTCCCTCTTCCCTTGACATTCGCTGTGTTGTTGCGAACGAATGATGGAACAATCGCTGGCACGAGGGCGTTCTGTGCGAATGACTTCTGGACAACCCTCTCAGGGTATTGGACGCTCGTAATCCTTCGATACTTGCCGCGCTCCCATATGCCAAACTCCCTAGTTCCCATCCGTATGTCTTCGCCAGCAAGTAGCTTTTGACGTGTCCTGTAGTTGTTGCGCAGCACGTCTTTCATGTATCTCTGAGCGCTTGGCTTCCAAGAGACTCCCTCGAAGCACTGCCATGAAGCCTTATAGAGAGCGTCCATAGAGGCAACAGCCTCAAGGTTGATTGCAGACTGCCTCTCTGACCTCTTCTTAGCTCTATTTTCCTCGCGTCTCGCCCTTCGTGCGGCACGTCTCTCTTCTGAGGTCATGAGAGGTGTCCCGCACGGCTCACGCACCATTGCGCCGAGCGTCCATAGCCGCTTGGGTCGGTGACATGAAATGTCGGCAGGCGCACAGCTCCGACACCATGCAAGCAGCGTCCGTCACCGCCTGCGGGACACAGGTTTGCGGGCTTGCGCCCGGAGGTCACACCTTCCTTCCTCTTTGTGCTCTGCGTTCGGGCAAATGCCTTACTAGGTCTGGCGAGTGAGGAATCCGGGGCGAGGGCGTTTCCACGTGTTCGTGGCCGAGTTGAAGTTCGCGTTGCCGTTGTTGTTGACGTAGCACACGTGCGACGAAGAACCCGAGTGAACCGAGCGGAGCCACCAGTTGTTGCGACCGACAAGGCGTGGCCTTTAATCACATTGTAAATCATCTTCGCCTACTTTGCTGGCCTTCCCAACAAGTCTCACTCGCTTTCTCGCTCCTTTCAGCAGCTCTATTTCCTCGTCAAGCATGCCTATGAGGTTTTCAAGGCACGATGGCTTTACTGGCAGGTTCATCTTGAGCATGCATTGGAGGTCAAGGCACAACTGCTCACAATCAGCTATGGCAAGCGTGAGGTACTTCTTGCGCTCGATTACATTTTCCTCGCGGTTCGGGTAGAAACAGTCTGCCCGATTGATGTTGTACACGATGGAGCGTGCTGCCTCTATCGTAGGAAGTCCGTTTGTAAGCCGATAGCGTTTCGGGACCGCGCTTTCCTGCAACATTATCTTGTTTACCTCGACACGGATATCCAGCGCAAGATGAAAGAACTTGAAGCCACTTACATGTCTGTTTCTTTTGTATACGGTCAATGCTTTTTCCTTTGCAGAGGGGACGGCACAAGGCCGTCCCCAGTTGAGTGTTGTGTATACGGCCTATCAGCCGACTAGGAAGCCGGGGCGAGGGCGCCTCCACGCGTGCGTGGCCGAGTGGAAGTACGCGTCGCCGCCGCTGGTGACGTAGCACACGTGCGACGAAGAACCCGAGTGAACCGAGCGGAGCCACCAGTAGTCGCGACCTCCACGAAGTCTCTCGCGGCTATTGCGGAAGAGAGGAAGTTGTGCGTCGCATCCAACCGAATATCCCTTGGTTCCCCATACGCACTGTCCGTAGACCTCCGTCTCTGAAAGCGAGAACACCTTTCCGGCATCGCCCCACGCCCATCCAGTGGAGTCGTTAAGCGCTCCGTTGGCGCTATAGCGCGTCTCGAACAAGATGCGATGGCTAACGAGAACGTCAGTGAGCGCTGTGGGTAGCGAGTTCAGGAATTCGCCAATTTCCCAAGCGTGCAAGTTGCTGGCAAGATATGGCGCGGGCTGCTCTGCGGTTCCGTTGTTGGTGGCGGTCGTGTTCCAGTATATGTAGCTCGTGTTGATTGCGTAGGCGCTGTTGGTCATGTCGATTGGCGTGTCGATGACGAACCAGAACGCCCACGGACATGACGTATCGCCAAAGTTGTGGTTATGGCCGATACCTGCAAGCCTTGCCCTCATTGCATTGCCTTTGTTGGTGACGTTGGATGTGGGCGTGATGTCCATCCAGTCACCGATGCGCATGCCAGCGCCATTCTTTGCCTGAGCACGGGCATGAAGCTTCGAGCAAAGGTCGGAGAAGCTTGACGCACCAAGTACCGTCATGAGGTTCTGTCCGTCATACGTTCCGTTTGCAACGGCAACGTCCCTGACAAGGTTGTACTTCTTGAGTCCTTCCGTTGCGTTGTCAACTGGTATGTATGTGTCGGTGGTCGTGGCAACCTTCTCTGTAAGGCTTGACGGTCGGATGCCTGACGGTTGGATATCTGACATACAATCACTTCCTTACTCTGGCATCAGTGCCAGAAGTCTGTTTCCGTTTTCGTCAACAAGAGCGTTTCCGCCCTCGTCAACAAGTATCTTGAACTCTGCGACGTAGAAGCCGCCAAGCACGTTGGACCTAAGCCCTGCCGCACTCTCTGGTATGCTCGCGGTGAGTCCTCTAGACCACAGCTCGTCACCGTCCTCGCCCCTCAGATACCAGACGAAGCATTCCGGCGCGTAGTCGGACGCAACGCTCACGCCAGCCTTTCTAAGAGACGCCGTGAACACGTAGGTTCCGTCTGATAGGGTCCATTCGTGGTCATACACGAGGTCACTGGCGTCATCTATCGCGTCACCAACGAGGTTGTCAACCTCGGCCTTGTTGTACGTGCTGCTTGCGTCAGCCTTCAGCGTGATGGCACCTGCGTTCTGGCTGATTGCCGTATACAGCGCATTCGTCTTTGTCGTTCCGTCAGGCGCAATGTACGTTGAGCTGTTTGCAACAACGCTTTCTATGGATGTCGAAAGCTGTGTGATGCTCGACTCGTTGTTTGTCACGCGACCAGACACGCCAGACAGAGCCTCGTTTGTGGCATAGGTCTGTCCAACCTGCGTCTTGAACAATTCCGTTGTCTCGACGTAGTTCGCATAGGTCGTGTTGACGAACGTGTTGTAATCCGAGCGAACGCTTCGTGCAACGTCTTGCGCCTCTGTGGTGGCGCGGTCGTATATCACGTCAGACCATGAAACGGTGTTGTCTGCTGCCACATACTGCATGCAGTAGAAGTAGTTGCTGTTGTCTGGGTCATAGGTTGGGACAACTGTTGTCCACGTGTTCGCAGACGTTGACGTTGACGTTATCGGGCTGCTTCCACCCGGCTTGCTCGGTGCTGTCGAGTTTGACTTTGTGTACCAAAGCTGCTGAGATGCCCTGACGTTCTTATCCGCGACGCCCTTTGCGGTCGCGGCATCAGAGACACCTTGGCGTGCCTGCTGCTGACTCTCGCCTGTGGCTATGTCTCGCGTGACCGATGACCACCCGTAGGTTCCGTCAACATACTCATACTCGTAGCAGTAGAAGTAGTTGGGATAGCTTTCGCTATACGTCGGAACGGCAAGGTTCCATGCATTGACGGTCGATGCGCTGTTCGTGGTCACATGCGAGGTTGGACTGGATGGTGCAGTCGTGTCAGCCTTTGTGAACCAGAGCTGAACGGTTTTCGAGACTGCGCTCGAGCGTATCTGTTCCTGAGTCTCTGTGACACTTGTGAGCTTGGACGTGTGGCCGTCAACGGTGTCCGAAATCTCGTTGGTCTTCATGGTAAGGCGGTACACGCCTGAAGTTGCGGCAATGCCGTTCGCCTGAGCATCGCTGGTCGCTGGGTCGTAGACCACCTCACCCCACTTGTATGAGCCGCTTGTCAACAGGTCTTGGTGGCAGTAGAAGTAACGTGGCTTTGAGCTGTCGTAGTCGGGTATCGTGACTGACCATTCGCCGGAAGAGAGGACTGGGCCAACAATCCTGCTTCCGTCATCCGCAACAAGGTGGTTTCCGCTTTCGTCAACTAGCGACACAAGGCTGTTGCCAACTGCCAAGTTTGGTGGCAGCGGCGTGCTACCGTCATCTTCCGCAGTGCACCAAAGCGTGACCCTCTCCTTGATTGTCGCATCAAGTGCGGTCTGCATGTTTGTCTGCGTAGACTCGACGGAGGTTATTGTCGTGCGTATTCCAGACACATCCTGCTCTATCGAGCTTGTCCTATGGATGATATCGCCAGCTTTTGTGGTCCCATCGGCATTCGTCCCAAGCGCAGTCGTGATGTTCGATATCTTTGAGCTGTTTGAGCTTGCGGTCTGGGAAACCGTATTGACGGTGTTGGAGATGTTTGTGGATGATGTCAGGCCATTGTTGGTTAGCACGGTTGACATGTTGGTGATGGAAGTGGCCTGCTCGCCTACGGTGTCCGTGACCTCCTTGAACGTGGTGCTCTGGAAGGTCGTAAATGTCGATGCAGGCAAAGCCTCCTGAGCCTTCTTCATGGCCTCGCTGGTGGCTTGGTCGTAGACAACATCGGTCCACTGGTAAGTGCCATCACCTTTTTGCTGCTGGTAGCAGTAGAAGTAATACGGATAAGTGCTGCTGTAAACAGGAACTACTGTAGTCCACGTATTGGCAGAAGTGGCCGTACTGCTTACGACAGAGCTTGGCTTGTTGGGTGCGGTATCATTGGCCTTAGTCATCCAGAGCTGCACAGATGACTTGATGTTGGCATTGGCAGTGCCTTGAGCTGTGGCGGCATTGGCAACACCAGTCCTAGCGCGTTCCTGAGCCTCTGCCGTGGCCTTGTCGTTGATGACTGCGGACCATGTGTAGGTGTCATCCACGAGCTTGTACTGCCAGCAGTAGAAGTAGTAGGGATATGCGACATTGTAGACAGGCACGACGGTTGTCCATGCGTTGCCAGTAGTGGCCGTTGATGTTACCTGAGCATTTGGTGCGGAGGGAGCCGTCTCGTTTGCCTTGGTAAACCAAAGCTGCGTCGAAGCCTTCACGGCCTTGTCCACAACTCCTGAGAGCGAAGTGTGGTTCTGTCGGATGGTCGTAAGACCCTCGTCAGTCTCGTTCATCCAAGAGGTCGTGTCGCTCTGGAATGTCTGAAGGTCTGTGATGTCTGACAGGGCTGCGGTAACGTCAGAATCCTTGATGAGAACCCATGAGTAGCTTGAGGTCGTATTGTCATATGTAAAGCGGTAGCAGTAGCCATCCTGCTGTGACTGCTCGTTCACGACGTAGTAGATATCACCGACATGCTCCGCGCGATTATCCGTCACAGGGCTTGTGGTGGTGTCATACCAGTCTGTATACGGGTAATTTGTCAAAGTCGGGACTACCGTACCAGTGAAAGTTTCAATAGCACCATCAATACGATTGTTCAAGGTTGTCTCAAGGCCGTCAATGTACGTCTGGTCATAGAGCGCAACTGATGTTGAGGTGGTGTAATAAGCCTTGGAAGCGTTAACGGTGGTGTCGTTCGTGGCAACCATGCTTCCATTTTGAATCTCGTACCAGCCCTGTGTCTTCGGGTTCTTGGACGCATAGCCAGAGGCGGTCGAGTCAACCGCCACGTAACCACCAAGGATTGGCTGGCCGTTTATCTTGTTGACTATCAGGCTGTCGGCACGAAGGTTCGACACGTTGATTTGACTTGCGTCAATCGTGCCTGCCGTAAGCTTGTTTGCCGATACACCGATGATTTGCGCGTCTGAGATTGCGGCATTCTTGATGGTGCCGTTGGTAATCCAAGAGTTGTTGACATTGGCGAGGTTTATCTGGGCGTAGTTTGCTGAGAGTCCGTTTATGTCGGCGTAGCCGATTTTGGCCGTGTCAATGACGCCATCGGTAATGTGGGCGTAATTGGCAGAGAGTCCGTTGACATCGGCATAACCAATGGTTGCGTTGTCTATTACGCCATTGCTGAGATGTGCGTAATTGGCAGAAAGACCATTCACGCTGGCATGTCCAATGGTGGCTGTGTCAATCACGCCATTGGTGACGTGTGCGTAGTTGGCAGCAAGGTCATCAATCTGGGCAATGTGTATGGTGGCTGCGGCAATCTCGGCGTCCGCAACCCGTGCAACCTCTAGGTCGGCGTTGGCGATGCTCGCGTACGGGATGTTCGTCAGCGTTGACGAGTCGATTGCAGAGCCGCTTATCTGGCCGTTGGTGAACGTCGATGCGTCGATGTTCGAGCCAGTAACGGAGCTTGAGGCTATGTTGGAGCCAGTGATGGTCGCGGACGCTATGTCCGTCCCCGTTATCGTGCCGTTCTGAATCTTGGTGCTGGTGATGGTGGAATCGGCTATCTGCGTGGCGGTTATCGTGGAGTTCGCAATCTGGCTTGCCGTGATGGAAGAGTCCGTAATCTTCGAGCCGCTAATCTGGCCGTCAGTGAAGGTAGATGCGTCAATCTTCGCCCCGGTCACGCTGGCGTTGACGAGGTTAGCGCCATCCAGCGTTCCGTTGACAGCGGCGAGCGAGCCGTCAGAGTTGTACACCGACAGGCCGGAAGAGCCAAGCACGGCATGCTGCGACGTGGACTTGCCAATCTGCGCCCCGGTGCTGCCGAAGCTGGCGGTGATGTTCTCAGAGCCGTTGCCCGTGCCGTCGTAGAAAGCGACCGCGCTCTTGGTGATGGACACGAGGTTGATGAGTCCGCGACGCAGGAGGATTCCAAGGGAGTTCAGCAGTATGTTGTGCCACGGCTTCTGGTCGGTGGGGTTGGCGAGTGAGCCGTGACCTGACTTCTTGTACTCGGTGTCCCAAGAGGTGAGGTCATCGTCTGTCACGTGAGCGCCGTTGGTGTCGGTCCAGAAGTGCTGGTTCGTCGCAAGCGCGACCTCTCCCGCTTCCTCGGCAGCGACAAGGCGCTGGTGCTCGGCGTCACCTTGGCCCACGACGCCAGTAACGACCATCTGCGAGACGGTGCCGCCCCATATGCTGACGTAGACACGCTGGCCCTCGAACACGACAACGTTGGTCGGAATCTCGACCTCCGTGCCTGTCTCATCGTCCCATTCGGCACTGGTAACGTCATCGGTGAGGTGCACCTTCACCATGCCGTTCGCGCTGTCGGACGTGGCAAGGCCGATGACGGTGTACGTCGTGGCGTCCGCTATGGTGGCGGTCTCTTCGAGCCGGGTGCGACCGAACAGGCTGCGTGCGATGTCGTTAATCTTGCTCATCAGTCATCACCCTTGTCACCGCTGGCCGTCTCCTTGAGGGTCAGCTTCATGGTCATGTGCTGTAGCTCGACCTCGGCGTCCTTGACGAAGCACTTGCGGACGCCACGGTACTCGGTGGGGCCGCTGTGGACCACAAGCTCAACAACGTCACCCGCGCGGAGCGGCAGGTATGTTGTCTCAAGCTCCCACTCGACCAGCTCGGTGGTCTGAAGCTTGAGGCTTCGCTGTGCTTCCTCGTTGGCGCGTTGCGAGGTCTTTGGGTTTAGGTTCTGTAGGCTCTCGAAGTGGACTATGCTGTAGCCCCTGTTCGCCACGGCATGGGAGTCTGATGCCGCGACGTGGGCCTCGCCGTACAGCTCGACCTGCTCGCTGCTGCTGTTCCCCCCTTCGCCTTCCTTTGTGTAGGTGTGCTCGACAACAACCGTGTCCGGGATGGAAAGCCAGTCGGTCGTGCGCTTGAGCGAGCCGTCAACGACCACTCCCCTCGCGTCGGCTAGGTCGATTCGGTACTTGGCCTCCGTGCTTGCGAGGTTTCTGCGCTTGGCTATGGTGGGGTTGCCCCACTCGTTCACGTCAAGGCGGTTGTTGCTCATCGAGCAGAGGGCGAACATGCACTCAAGCCTTCCCTGCCCAGCCTTCATTATCTGGGCGGTGTTGGCCTGCTTTTCTTCCGAGAGGGACGTGTCAACCTCAACCTTGGTGTCGGTGGAACCCTCAAGCGACGCGAGGGTTTTGCGCATGGAGTGCGCACCAGAGCCACCGATGACCTGCTTCAGGCAGTCGATAACCGACGCGCCCTTGGCTATGACCCACGGCCTCTTGAGCTTGTCCTCAACGAACATCTGCAAGGTGCTCTTGAGTTCCAGCTCGTAGACCCACGTGCCGTTTTCCTCTGAGCCGTTGTCGTTCGCCACGATGTAGGTGCCAAGCGTCTCGGAGAAGCCGTAGTCTGGCATGTCGTGGTAGATTCGCAGGAACGTGCCGCGCTTCCAGCCCTCGCCGCGCACGCGGAGCTTCCCGCCGCAGCGCAGGTCTGTGTAGTAGCCCCACTCGACGGATGAGCCTGACAGCTCAACGCCGTCAAGCTCCCCAAGCTGGTCGTTCAGGTTGGTCTGAGACACCATGACCACGCGGATGACGTGCTCTGCGCTCGTGTCAGCCCAATCGACCGCCATGCTAGACGCTCTCCCTTACCATCTCGACGTTCGCTATCCAGACTCCCCTCTGGCAGGACAGCGAGTAGCTTGTCACGCAGACGTTGCAGCGTATGCCGTGCGGGCTGCGGTAGCGGACATGGCCCTGAAGCCGCAGTTCCTCTAGCTTGGCCCGCGTGGCCTCAACATCAAACATTGTACCAAATGCGCCCTCTGCGCTCAGCTTTCCGCTGGATGTCGTGCCAAGCAGCACCGACTGCCACGGACGGCTGTTGAGGGCAACGGACTCTGCGTCGCTCTCGACCGTGTAGTTGGACTCAAGCGGCTCGTCGCGCCTGATTTCGAGGACGAAGCTGCCGCCGTCCCAGTTCCAAGCGTGGCATGGTGACATGCCAGCCACGAAGGACTTGTCGTATACATGGTGCCACACGCCCCACGTGTCACCGTCGCTGCTCGACCCAGCGGCCCATACCTCGATGTCTGAGCCGAACGGGTACTCGGCGTAGAAGCTGCCGTCCGGGAACTTCGTGGCCTTGATGAGGCCGTCATCGACGGTCTTGACCCATACGTTCTCTTGGTCATAGTGCGGGTCAAGCGTGACCTTGATGGTGCGTCCCTCGCCGCTTGTGACGATGGGCGTGAGGGTTGCGCCATGACCCGTATCGTATGAGACCGTGAGGGTGGCCGAATGCGTGCTGGTGAACTCGGAGAAGACCTCGTTGTGGTTTCGCCACTGGACGATAACCTCGTCCCCGTCGTTCAGCCATTCGGTGAGCATGTCCGTGCCGATGAGGAAGCTGCCGGAGTCATCGAGGATGTAGCGGTCCTTCTCGAAGGTTATGCCGTTGCCATGCCTGTAGATGTCGTGGCTGTGTCCGTTGCGGATGACGCTGAGGATTCGCACGGAGCTTGTGCCGCCAAGGTAGCCGTTGGTGTAGTCAAGCCGCAGGCCGCTCGGCGAGAAGCCGGGGTTGCTGAGGGTCACGGTCTGCTCCTTCACGGCACGCAGGTTGAAGTATGCCGGAAGCCCCGCAACGGTCATGTCACCAACGCCTATGCAACGGACCTCGATGGCGTACTCCATGCCCTTCCATTCCGTGCTGTCGTACGTTGCCGCAAGGCCCTCGGTGACCCATGCGCGGTCACCCTCGATGGTGACGTTGGCGGTCTCCCACGGGACGTTGCGCAGGTCGATGTTGCCAACCCAGTTGCCGTTGAAGTCGAGGTACCTGACGGCGTAGTGCCACTCGTAGTGGTTTGGCCCCCTTGAGGACCATGCCTGCGGGCAGTTCCACGTGGGGTAGTACCCGTAGTCCGTCGCTGGGCGGTTCCTCGTGTAGTCGGAGTCACCTATGTCCTGCGACCAGCCGCAGTTGTTCGGCACGGGCATGGTCGGGTCGGATGCCGTGGTCGGGACGAGAACCCACTCTTGACTGTACTGTCCCTGCGTGTCCAAGTCGGCCTCACAGATGCAGATGTTGCCCATGTCAAGCTTCGAGTGCTGGTTCGCGTCCATGAGGTACGTCTGGCCGTCGTTGGTGACCCAGCTGTAGAGCTTCACGACCTGCCTGCTGACGCCTCCAACGGTGACGGTGCCGTAAGGCACGACATTCCACTGCCACCTGTCATGAGACGGCTCGGAGTCGGCCCATTGGGTGACATCCGTGAGGCTTGCTGCGGTGCCGTTGTTGACCTGAACGTACCTGCCGCTGTTTATGTTGCGCAGCGTCCACTTGTCGGTTGTGCGCTCGTGCAGGTAGAACTGCTGGTGAGCCGCGTCGCGGTCACCGTCTAGGACGATTGACGCCCCGTTTGCGGAAGAGCTGCCCGCTACGCTCATGGCATAGCGCGTGTCAAGCCTGAGAAGCAGCTTGTAGATTCCTCCCGAGCGGAATGCAGGGATGGGTATGAATGCCCACTTCTGGTCAGCGGCCTTGCCCCTCGATATGCATACGTTGGTGCCGCTCGTGAAGCCGGAGTTGCCCATGAGCTCGACAAGCCAGCCCTCACCCTCGCGCTGGACAATCTGCCAGAGCGAGTAAGAGGTTCCACCTATGGTCGTGGTGGTCTCGGTGTCAACTATGTCCCAGCTCTGCGCTCTGGTGTCGTTGTCCGTCCACATCTGGACGTTCCTGCCGTTCTCCCACACGCCGCCTGCCACGTCGATGCACTTCCCGGTGAAGCGCGACGCTATCTGGCGCGAGCCGTCAGAGCGGGTCGTTATCTGGAACACCTGCGCGTCCGTGCCTGTGAAGGTAGCAACCTGCACGTTAGCGCCGTTGTTGCGGCTCCCGTTCGAGACATCCATGTACAGGGTGGTGTCGGCACCGTTGACGATGTAGTAGTTTCCATCAGGTAGGCTAGCCAACGTTCAGCGCCCCCTTTCGAGCGAGCGTGTCAAACAGGGCAAGGAATGCGGCCTCTATCTCGGCATCGCCGTTGACCACCGCATCGTTGATGTAGAAGTTGTTCACGGTCCCGAGTCCACCGAGCTTCTTTGCAACGGCGTCCGAGATGTCGTTGATGTAGGGCATGGAGTACTTGCGGTTCGTCAGCGGGACGAGCGAGTTGCCGCTGTAGAGTTCCGCGCCGTCCTCGCCTACCCAGCCAATGTTGGTCAGAGTCGGGCGGGTGAAGATGCCTGATGCGTGCTTTGGTATCTTGTTGTAAGGAATGTACGCACCAGTTGCAGAATGCTTTTCTATTACGTTCTTGATTATGTTTGTAGTCAAGTCAATGGTCTTCGAGACCATGTTCCTTCCCGCCTCGATAAGGTTCCAGACGTTTGCTGCCGCAGAGCCGTCTGCCGCATTACCTGTAACCGTCAGAGATATCTCTTTGCTCGCCATGTTGTCTCTTGCGCTGTTAAGCGAGTTGACGTTGTTTGCTGGCATCAAACTTGTCGGCACGTTACCAACTGCGCTGATGGTTACTGTCTTGTCCTCTGTCTGGCTAACCGACTGATTCAATGCGTCAATCTTGTTTTTGAAATCAGCAACGCTCTCTCCATTTGACGAAACGTTTACCTTTGTTTCGACTTCCTTTGGAATAGACTCGGTAACAGTTGAGGCGGTTTCCTCAAGGCCAGTAGCATCACCAAAGAGCATTACGGTGACCTCTTCCGGCGTCATGTCAAGCGCGTTTGCCACCTGCTGTATGGTTGCCTCAAGCTGTGTGGCATTGCCCTCAAGTTCGACTGGCTCCCATTGCTTGGTGTCATAGTTCCACTGGACGCGCTGGTTCTCGGCGTTTACAAGATTGCCGTTCTCATCGAAGTGGACATCAATGTACTTGTCATCGAACTGCTCGGCGTTTATCTTGACAATCTCTTCGAGGAACTTCTGTGCGTCACCGCCGCTGTCCTTGAATGCCTGCTGTACCCTAGCCATGTCCATGCTTGCAAAGTCAGACACCTCAACGCCGCAGTCCTGCATGCGCTGAGCAACGACCTTGGTAAAGGCATCGAACGAGTCGCTGGTCATACCGACTTCCTTTGCAAGATTCCTCAAGTCAAGGGTTGTCTGCATGATTCCCTCGCGGTCACCGAAGCCTCTGCCCTCCTTGTATGCGCTAACGTCATACAGGCCGTCGTACTGCCTGTCCAAGTCCTTTATCGACTGGCCCCACTCGTCATATACCTTCTTTGCGCTTCTCCAATCGCTCTCAAGGCCACGGAGCCATTCGGCGTCATGGTTGGCCGAGTTTGCGATGTAGTCCACGAACTCTTGGTCGCTCATGTCCTTGTGGGCGTTCTTGACTATCGTCGCGTAGTTCCTGTAGGCTTCCGCAGACTCGTCAAGGGCCTTCTTGGCTTCCATCTGGCCCTGCACTGCCTCGGTGCGCATGTTGGTTATCGCGTCAAGCTGGGACTGACGTTTCTTCGCCTCGATGAGCTGGTCAATCGCCTCTTTGAGGTTGATGGTGTTGCCAGCCTCGTCCTGAAGCTTGCCAGACAGAACGTCCTCGGCAGAGTAGACTTCGCCTGTGATTTCAGCAAGTCCGTCCAACGCCCACTGAAGCTCGCCCATGCTGCCAGTGTATGAATCGCCTGCACCAGCAGCCTTGTCGATAATCTCCTTGTACTTCTCTAGCAGGCCAATGTTTGACGCGACCTCTTCCCTTGTGTCAGACATGGCCTGTATGTGGTTCTGTGCCGACTCGTAAAACTTGTCCATGTCGGTGCGTGCGGCAGACCACTTCTCTGCGTAATCGACAATCGCCTCGGAGCCGAGAAGCAGGTCTCTATGGAACCCATCTATTGTTCCGTCCACGCCGTTGATTGCAGCGGCAAAGTCATCAGCGGCCTTCTTGGCCTTCAACTGCTTGCCGACATAATCGACGGCCAATGCTGTCCCCAACACCGCAACAGCACCAACGACAGCGCCAAGAGGCGTGAGAAGAAACGACAGTGCGCTTCCAAGAATTCCCACGTCCTTGCCCA
>Ga0247611_10004571_pt1 | contig 19052 bp, 16 predicted proteins | sample 177DNAGHGhighgp2_FD_192422 | JGI IMG/M metagenome (GOLD analysis project Ga0247611, IMG submission 192422) | Sheep rumen microbial communities from Palmerston North, Manawatu-Wanganui, New Zealand - 1770 DNA GHGhigh gp2 | ecosystem: Host-associated > Mammals > Digestive system > Stomach > Rumen... | reverse complement strand
AAAGGACAGGAGCCGTTTTGCTTTCGTGCAGGATGGGGCAAGCGGTGAAACGAGGGCATTCCTCAATTTCAAACCTTCAACCTTTACTGTGCCTTACGAGCCTGCCGACAGTGGTGAAGAACGTGAAGCGGGAACTGAAAGGACAAAGGACGATTTCAAGTATTTCTCACTTGAAAGGTTTGTCCGTCAGCTGAACATAGACACATGGAACGAGAGGATGGCAGCAGGAAAAGGTGTCCTCTCGGCTGATTATTTTGCGACTGCCCTTTTCGGAAGATTGAAGAATATCGTGATAGACGGGTGCGTAAAATCCTTGAGGGAATACAAGGTTGATTCTGACGGCTGGTGCTTCTTTTATCAGGAGTTTTCGGGTTATGAGATGAAACTGAAACCGGACGGGAACTTCTCGTGCTCACTTATCGTAAAGGGCAGTGATGGGAAAACCTACTCGTGGTTCATTTATGAAAAGACACTTTCGGTAGCATTGAAAAGGTTCATGAAGATGTTTGGATCCGATCCGAAAGAAATGATGTCGAACACAAGGATAATAATGTCGGGTTTCAGATACCAGAGAACGAGCAAGAAGTCCGTACAGCCTTACAAGGTTGTCGGAAGGCTGTGTTTCTATGTGGTCACTTCTTCCGGTCTTATAGCGAGGTCGGCAGCAGAGCTTGAAAGCCTTGAGAACATATCGAAACTTCTCAGAATAAAGAAAGATGATGATCTGAAGTATTTTATATCCGATGAAGGCGAGGACTATTTCGGGTATTTTGAGAAGAAGGGTGATCCGAGAAAGTTCATTATCACAGGGATTGAGAACAATTACCCCGGAGCAGCCGTATATATTGCGGACATCCTTGAAAATGCCCTTACGCTCGATCAGCTGAAAGGCTTTTTGGGAACAAAGTAAAAAAGAGGAAAAATAAAAATGGACAGTGTGAGTTTGTCAGAATCCGAGGTCCTCATTTCTGCCTATCTGCAGAAGAACCTGATGATCGAGGAACTTGCGGAATCTTTGACCGATGTCTGCCGGGATGTTAGCAGGCATGACTTCGAGGAGCTTCTTGAAGCCATGGTGCGTAAATACATTTTGAGGAACTGGAAGAGTTTCGACAGCAGTGCGAAAAATTATATCGACCTGCTCTGTTCGAGACTAAAGATGCTTTCGGGTGATATGTCGAGGATAACCCGTGAGATGAACGGAGAAAGTAATCCTGCTGCCGAGAAGGTAGACAGGAGAATGCGTCTTGCAAAGGCACAGAAAGACATTTCTGAGTTCAAGGACTTTCTTGACAGTGCCCTTGCAGATGATTGAGAATATATCGAGAAGCTGAAAGTGGGTGGTTAAATGGAATTGAGTGAAAGGATAAAAGATACGCTCGGAGAGCTCGGGCAGCAGGCTGATGTGGGAAGGCTCTATATGGAAAGACAGAAAGCAGAGAGATTCCTCATAACACTTAACCGTGACATCATGAGCGGTAAAAAAGAACTTGTTGACGAAGAAGTAGATAATGCTTTCCGTGAATACAACCATCTTGGCAGGCTTATCACAGAGGCTGAAAAGGGTTGATAAAGAAGGGGACATAAGATGAATTTGGTAACTGCCACAAGAGCTAAATATTTGGGCGAAAAAGTCACTGAGTACCGTGAGATGAGGGAAATGACCGTTGAAGAGCTTGCCTCAAAATGTGGATTTAAAGCGTCAAAAATTGAGAGTATCGAGCGTGGGGAACAGGCACTCTCGATGGGTACTGTGAAAAAGATCGCAGAGGCGTTAGAGCTCTCGGAGGGTGCGTTTTTCATAACAGGGATGGAAAATGCAGAAGAGTTTATGAGGACTTTGTTTGAAATTGAGACAAAATACGGACTTTATCCGGACTGTACTCCTAATGGCATATTTTTGCGCTTTGAGGAAACCTATTGGTTTAAGCTTTTGATCAAGCCTTTGCTGAAAGAATGGAGCTGTGCAAGAAAGAATCCGAATCCTTTAGATTATATAAAGTGGAAGGCTGAGTTTACCCCAAATGACCGTGTCGTAAAGGAGCTCAAAGAGCGGAACAAGCAGTTGACCGCTGATAACAATTATTTGCTGAACAGGGTAAAGGAACTTGAGAAACAGTTGAAAGCTGCTAAGGATGAGGGCCTTGTGATTGCAGAGGATAGCGAGGTGGATTTAGACGACAGTGCACCGTTTAAGCCTGCAAGTGAGGAAGAAAACGATGTCTTTGCTGAGCTTATGAATATCCCCGTAGGAAAAGAATTGGAAATAAAACCAGAAAAAGCTAAGCGTGGTCGTCCCAAGAAAAAAGAAGAAAACGATGATGAAATGGGTGGTATAACTATCTCATTTTGATAAATACGAGTAATATTGAACCTTGACAACTGAATATTGGCCTGATGTAATGATTTTATTATTAGTGGAATCTGAAGACTTCTTTCCGTGAACAGCTGAGAGGGTATTCGAAAATTGTTTTCGGGTACGCTTTCAGCCACTCACGGAACAGGTTTTTGGTTATATGTAACATTAGCGTAAGAGGGCAACAGCACAGGATATGGATATGTGCTCCCTTTTTGCGATATGCCATGTAAAGCCGTATAAGGCTCATACAGGCGTTTTTATGTTTTAAGGGATAACGGATAAAGTTTTTGCCAAAAACCTTAAAACGCACACATAGTTTTATTTACAAAGCTATTTATTTGTGATAGTGTTAAGTCAGAAAGAGGAAACGCAACATATACTACACTACCACAAGGAGGTACAATATATATGAATAAGATGAAAAGGACAATGAAGGGGCTTGCAATGCTCCTGGCTATCTGCCTGATGGCTGGCACGATAGCATATTACACTCCGGCAAAGGAGGCGCAGGCCGCCTCGGCAAAGATAACCCGACTTGATTTCATCAAGGGCGTTATGGATGCCATGAGAGGACAGACCGACGCTGCCAACTGGGATATAGAGTTCTATCCCGATGAAGATGGCAACGTGACTGCCGGCGGAATGGAAAAGAAAACGATCAAGGCAAAGACGGTAGCAAGCTACGCTAAGAAGTACAAGATCTCGACCGGTGATGCTCAGTATGTGGCAGGTGCCATTGCGATGGGACTCATCACAAAGTCCACATTCAAGAGCGTAAAGTCAAAGATCACTGTTGCCTCTGCTGCCATTATCCTTGCAAAAGCAGAAACAAAGATGACTGCAAGAGAGTATAGCGATGAAGATCTCAAGCTCGTTATGAAGAGCAGGATATCGGACTTGAAGAAAGTAAAGAAAGATTCACAGAAAAAGTTAGTCGCTATGGCATACATGGACGGCTTTATCAAGGGCAAGAGCACAGGTGCTTACAATGATACACGAAAGATAAGCCCTACCTCAAAGCTTACCAAGTCCACGGCAAAGACCATGTTCTCAATGATATCGAACAAGAATAAGAGATATAAGTTTTCAGATACATGGCAGATGTTAAGGACAAGCACCAAGAAGCTCCCCAAGAACGCTAATCTCTACGAATATATCCTTGACAGCTACCCGAACGCTTACTATGAGACAGGCTGGCACAATATGACAACTTCAAGATACTGGGATTACAGGGCAGACGGAAAGACTCCGTATAGCAAATCGGGTGGAACTTTCGAGGAAAGACTTAACTATGAAGTCGCTGGCGGTGCGATGTATTTCCCCAGTGAGTTAAAGAGATTTATAGCACTTCCGAGAGAAGAAAAAGGCGTGAGCAAGGATTATCCCGGATATGATGACGCTTACTGCAACTGGGATACTCTTCTTAAACTTACCAATGCCACAAAGGAATTCTATGAGGCGGCAATGAATGTTGATTACCGTACTGTAAAGAAGGATAAGGAATGGCAGAAGAAACTGCTCAAGTACATGAGCCAGGAAGAACTTGACACATATATTGAAAGCTGTATCAAGAACAAGACTGTTATCGAGTGTGATAAGGTTGTCTGTGATCCGTCACTTGCTTATTGGGCTGAAGCTGGTTTTTACGCAAAAGTGTACGCACATATAAAGGTTGTGTCGGATGAAGGAATAAAAAATAAGGAATTTGACGAGAGTAACTCGGGCGAACATCTTTTCCCTGTAATGAAGGGATATGAGACAATGACCATTTATACAAGAGGTCCTCTCATAGACTCCGGTTACAAACTCGGTGACTGGGTTGATTACTTCGCCATATCTTATAACAGCATAGGCACACAGTATACTGACGGACTCTGCTGTACATGTACTTACATAAGCCCGATGGAAGACTACACGGGACTTTATCCTTGGCTCATCTATTATCCTTATGATCAGTACAAGAAGTGAAAGGAGCATAATGGAACATAAAGTTAATAAACACAACATCAGGGACAGGTTTCTGTCCCTTTTTATTGTTCTGGGAATGCTTACGGGACTGTTCACCGGTTTGGCTACGCCCAAACAGGCCGAGGCAGGTGACAACCTTAAGCGCACTATAAAACTTGGCGGTGATGATTATATCGAGTATGATCCTAAGTATGAGACTATAACATACCAAAAGGTACACCCGCTCGCACATTCATCCGTAAGGTATTATACACATGATTTCGTGCTTTCGATCGATCCGATAGACTCAAATGGCTATGATGACCTTAGTGATGCCGTCGATATAGAAACCTTTAAGGTGGATCCTTCGAGTGCAAAGAATGTCAAAAGGCTGCGCATACCTTTGAGATTTGATCCTGAAAATCCTGGGGAGAGCCTTTCTCGTGAGGACGCGGAATCAATCGGTAAGGCAGATGGTTTTTACTGGTGGGATGACATTGATGTCAGAAAAGATATCGTAACCACCACTTATGTCTTTAATGCAGACATTATCTTTGATTTCCTTGAATATTGCGGATATGCTATTACGGACAAAGTGTATATACATCATATCTTTGCCATGAAATGGCCGGGACATGAGGGCGATTCTATCTGTACCCTGCCTAAGCATGAACCATACTGGCAGTTAAGGACGGAAGGAAAGAAACTGGGTATCGTAGATGAGGTTAGCTGGTCTAACCGTTCCTCTGTATATACGGCAATGAAGAGCTGTCTTAACATTCCAGTGCCTATTTACAGGGAGGTACCTATTGCCTTAAATTATTACGATGTTGACACAGGCGAGATTGTTGATATCGAAAAAGGTAAGAGGGCCTTGACTATGGTTGACGGAAGCGATGAAAACTTCCGTCGTGTGAACCCTTATACTCTTGAAGATATTAAAGATGTAATGGACGTTCCCTACAAAGGGAAATATTTTCTTGTAAAGGATGGCAAGTTTGGAAGCAGAGAGCCTTTTGTGATGTTTTCTGCTTCAGCAAGTATTCCCAGCGGGACAAAAACGACTTACGATGACCATAAGGCGTTGGCACTAGAAATAGAGGCGCAGTATGATGGTTCGCAAGTGTCTGTTATGGAATTCATACTTGGAAACAAGTACGGTTGGTATCGTTATGGCTGTACATTAAATTATGCCGGATCTAAATCCTCAGTTTCTTTTGATACCAGGCGATTATATGGCAGAGCTAATGTGCTTTCCGTATATGTGCCTGTTAGAAAGGGCGGATCAGAGATATTCCTTTGTTTCTATGACAAAGATACTGATAAAGGGATTACATCTGTAGCTGCTCAACAGTTAGAGAGTGCTACGACAGGAAGCACAAATACCCTGCGTTCATTCGAGGTTCCGGAAAGTCTTGCTGACGAGTACGAGCTTGCATCTACCGGAGCTTTTGATGTTCACGGGACTGACTATTCCAAGGTCATCAAGTATTCAGATGCCAAGAATATGTCAACGAAGAAAGTAGGAGCATATGCCCCTCTTGCAAAGAAATACACCATAAAGGAAGCAATAGCTGAAAATAACAGATATTGCATATGGATACCTTTGCAGAAAAAGGTTCCTGAGAGAAAGGTGTATATCGGTTTCTTCGATGCCGACAAGCTCACACAGGTAGGCGTACCTTTCCAGAAAACATTCAATATCCCTATCAAGGAAGGTGATAAGAATGTCAATGTCAGCATATCGCTTCCTTCAGGCAGCGAGTATGCGGGATATGCCATAAAGAACACAGGTGCTTTCGATATACCTGCAGCTTCGATCAGTTCGGTTCTTTCTTATTCAAGTGCAAAGAACAGTACCGCAAGGAGGACCGGAACATACACAGGCTCAAAGTACACGATCAGCGAGATACCCAAGGGTAAGGATGTCGTCATATGGGTTCCTCTGTCAAAGGGTGAAGGGACACCTATAAATGTCTATATCCAGTATGTAACAAATACGGGAACAAAGCTTAAGGACTTTAAGGCGAGCGATACTGCAACGATCGGTGCAGAATATACCCATAGCGCCGAATCAGTCATAACATATAACGGAGAGACATATGTTCCTGCAAATGAATCGCAGTATGGCAGCAGGGCTCCTAAAGCACTGTATAGTACTACGAGCAACGATATGAGCAGTGCTTCATATAACGGAACTTACAAGAACAATAAGTATGATGTGACAAAGAGCAGCCTTAAATACAGCTTTACCCCTACAGTAGCTGACACAAAGGCGGTCAAGCTGTTCATCCCTTATGTTAAGAAGGATACCCGCAAGACCAATGTAAGGATAGTCTATATCAATTCATCTACCGGAAGCCAGATAGGAGATATGGTAGAAAGCAATGACTACCGCAGAGGTGATACTATCATCCCCAGCAATACATTGCCTTCGGGATATGTCCTTGACCTTAGTGATGCTGCTACCTATAAGAGGCTTGCAGTATATGCAGCAGGCTCCGACGGGATCAAGAGCAATTATTCGGATGCGAAGTCAAAGATAGGTTCAAAGCTGACAAATCTTGACTTCAATTCAGCAAGTAATTGTAACTGTGACGTGCCTACACTCGATGATGAGAAGCTGGCTGTAAAGGTGTTCGTTCCTGTTAAGCCTAACACCACTGCGGATGGCACAATGCTTGCTATCAAGTATTTCTATGTTGATGCACAGGGCAAGTATAAGTTCTTAGATAAAGAAGTTAAGTGGAATACACAGAGCAGTAACGGATATTATGATTTCAATAAAGATTATAGTGATATAAGCATAAAGGAATCAATTTATGCCAACGGTAAGACGTATGCTCCTACTACATTGCTCGGAATGCTCTACGGAGACGACGGGGCGGAACTGTATGGTTCAGAGAACCCGATGACTACTTCAGCTTCCAGAACGGAAGAACAGGGCGTTTTTGGATATGTTTATTCCGCATACATGCAAAAGGACTCTGCTACCGATAAGCAGGAGCTCGGTTTTACGACCATGGATAAGGGTAAATGGCATACCGCTTATATCCTGTGCAGTCCCCAGATACTTCCCGGAAAGCTTGTTATCCATTATATCGATGCAGACAAAGGTACCGAGATCTATACGGAGACTGATAAGGATTACATGAAGTCGGATCAGTACCCTCAGACATGGAGTGGTATCGAGGGAGAACTCGCATGGGGATATGGTCTCGGAGCTTTCCTTAAGGAAACTGTAAAGGACAGCAAGGGCAATTCCTATTCCCCTGTTTACTTTACCGATACTGAACATGTAACTGAAAAGGAATGTACCTGTACAACTACGCGAACATTCCACTATATGTTTACCTATCAGTATGAGGATTCTTATTCACCTACCGGTTTCAGCTGGACAGGACAGACTTCTCATCACATGTTCTGTACAAAGTGTGGCGGTATAGTACGTTACGAGTCATCATCACTTTCAAACTATGGATGGTCTCCGTTTGACGGAACTGATTACGAACATAGCAAGATAAGGAATTTTAACTATCCTTATAGCTATAAGACAAGAATTTATGTCGGCAATGAGAGCAACCTCGATACTTTTGACAAGAGTTATTCAGGCTGTAGCGATGCTAAATTTAATTTCATAAATAGGCCGGGAAGCACTACTTTTGTAGTGAAGAACCCCAAAAACCCTGACCTTGGTTATACAAGCTCAACTTCGGATTCTTATCCTATGAGGGGACCTGACGGAAACGCTATGGTATTGTATATCCCTTGTAAGCCTGTCGAGGATGCGGGATACAACGTTACTGTCAAGTACATAACATTAAAGAGCAACGGATCAGCTGACAAGGTGGTAGCGGAAGCAAATGGCGGCAAAGCTACAGTAGGAAGCAAGTATACCTATACAGGCAAGACCAGCGTCAAGAAAGACGGAGTAACATATACCGTCCTGGGTGAAGGAGAGTGGCTCGCATACGGCACCAACAACTATGGCCAGGCAAAGGGTGATACGGAGAATAAGAAGGGTAATGAAGCAGAGTATGACGGAGGAAAGTCATGGACTACCAAGAAGAAATACTCACAGGAAATGGACGGAACCCTTTATATTCCTGTTGCTCCTGCCGTTAAGGTTACTGTCAAATATGTAACGCTCAAGAGCGGCAACAAGATAAAGAAAACAATAGCAACTGTTGACGGCGGATATGCCGAGTACGGAAAGAAGTATTCATATACCGGTGCTGTTTCTGTCAAGGACGGCTCAGGTAAGGAATATGTTGTAGTAGGTACAGGAGAAGCTCTTGCTTATGGCTCTAATTCCTATGCTGATGCACTTTCCGACTCTGAAAACAAGAAAGGTCATAAATCTAAGTTTGACGAAGCTGATACATGGACCTCGTTAAAGAAGTATAATTCCTACGAAGATGGTACTCTCTACATACCTGTCAATTCGGGCGTGCCTGTTACCATTATATACTTCAAGCCTCACTCTGGTGGGCCCAATACGATAGAAAGCTCAGCTATAGTTAAACAGGAAAGCGGCGTTCCTGGTGTACCCGGGCAGACCTATAAGACTTCAATAGTACCTTATGTAGAAGTTGGCGAGGATACTTATCAGGTTGCTGACAAGTCCAAGACAGGAATTACATGGCCTACTTCCGGCAAAACAGAAAAGGTTTGGGATTACAGCAATGACACGAATGTAAGATCCGGAACCAAGATAACCACTACGATACCTTCTGACGCAGACGAGTTTTATATCCTTGTTCCTGTCAGAAAGGTTGATTCTCCAGGCCCGGATCCAATCGATCCTGAAGATGATAAGAAATCTGATGTCTGGGATCCTACCCCTAAGGCGGTTATTAAGTCAGATATCTACGAAGTGAAGAAGGCAATACCTTCATCTGAGTATGTTTATTCTGAAATAACTACCGATAAATATGTACTCGGAGTTAAGTTAAGAAATGTGACCGGAACCAAGTCGTATTCAGTAACAGTATACCAGACAGTCCATGTAATGGATCCCGATGATCCTGACAAGGAGATATCTCACAGTGATCTTTCGGCAACCGGTACTGCTTCAAGAAACTATGATTACTGGGTGATCGATGACCTTGTGCTTTACGGACCAAGTGAGGCGTGGGTAAGGAACGGAGCTGTTGAAGATGATTTCAAGGCTGCTTTTGCTAATGACCTTCCTGCGATAGAAAAGAGCATTCTCGGAAGCGTTGACAATCACATTACAGAACCTACCTACAGTTCATCATCATATCTTTCAGATGCCTATATTACAATGGGTACTGTTTATGATATATCATCGACGGCAGCAAATTCTGAAGCCGACAGTATAGTAGGCAATATCATGGTAAAGAACGATACCCTAAAGATAGGCGGAAAGACAGTCATTGATTCCACGTTAAGCGATACATCGGCTTCTGATCCTGTCATGGGCAATGTCCCCGGCAAGTCGGCAGCAGGAACTGTTACCGTTAAGGTGGCAGAGCAGCAGATACCTGAAGCAAGGACTAATATCAAGTATGATTCAAAGGGTGAAGTTACTTATGTCCTTAAAGATGAATATCCTTCAAACGGACATGCGGCTAAACTCGTGATCGAAATACCCGATATCAATCCTGTAAAGGTTCATACGCCTGTGCTCTGTAAGATTACCCTCGTTGAGGATAACCTTAAATATGTACAGGATGTAAATGCTGATAAATCTAAGGCTCACGCAGTAGTCGGACGTTCCGACTCTGACGGCAGTGAGGGGTATGAGAACAGTACAAGTGATTTCGTTCTTAAGGTTGATGTGAACGGAACCCATATAAGTGAAAAAGGTTACGGAACAAGAAGCGATTATGATAAATATATAGTCGGACACGGAACCAACGTAAACGGCACAGCTTATCCCAAGGGCGTTATGGCCTGCTTCCCGTTTGATGTGGTGGCAGATGTCGGAGGTGACGGAAACGAAGCTAACGATATCGTGCTTTCTGCAGATACCTGGAACAGGATGTATCCGTCATACTATGTGCCCGAATGGGTAGAACCCGGTTCTTATAAGGTTAAGGTATGCGTATACGCTATCAACGCAATAGGTAAGGAAGATAAGGAACAGAAGAACAAGAATACCACTGATACAAATTATGTGGCTTATGACGAGGCTGAAATAGAGATCTCCGGTAAGGTTTACGGACTTACTCTTACTTCCAACACCTCGACAGCTCCCGACTGGAAGGATGTGTTCACTTCATCTTCAAGGATCAAGTGGGCTTATCCTAACAAATATCCTGACGGAACATATCTTGATGCTTTCAATAAGGCTAACAGATATTACTACATGACGGGTATTAAAAATGAGCTGGGGCTTGACATGAAGACACTTGTCACCCAGACTGTAAAGGTTAAGAACAAAGATACCAAGGTGACGACGCTTGAGACAAAGCGTGACCGATACATCTTCCCTCTGATCGATGGATCAAGCCCTGTGGCAAAGGGAACAGGTACGCTCAAGAGCGGATATACCTGGAACTTCCAGATATCTACTGCAGGACGTGTTACTGCAAACGACAACTCGACACTCGTAGTTGTTCCTTCGTTCTACTGGATAAGCAGGGACGGAAAGAAGAGGGAAAAAGTTGATGTATGGTACTCTGGCAAGATTGACGGAAAGACCTACAACCTTATCAAGGTCGGCAGTGAGCTTGATAAGAAGAATGTATTTACCGATTATGCTCTGTCCGAGACTATGGGTATCCCCAAGTCAGAACTCAGCATGGTCGAAACACTGCGAGGGAACAAGGATGTGCTCTCGGCAAATACACCTATATATACCTACGGAATGATAAGTCTTGGAAGAAATACAAAGACATTCCCGAACGAGGCTTATGCTTCGCTCTTCAAGAGCAAGACTTCACAGTTTACCGAAAAGCAGCTCATGCAGTTTAAACAGAACTGGTACTTCAAGTATTCAATGCCTGATGTCTATCATGTATGTCCTGCGGGAACAGATGTTGAGGCTTACGCTAAAAAGAATGGCGGAGTGACATATAAGGAAAGCTTCTGGCATACAAGAGGATTCCTTGTTATCCATTTCGATATAGGCGTATATGATAAAACCGGAAAGCTCGTACTGACATATACCAACAGCGCTCAGAATGTAAAAGACGGAATGTGTGATATGTGGAATATGGAAGGATATGTAACAGACAGGACAGACTTTAACGGAACCAAGTTCACTTTTGTAGATGGCGATGTTATCCTTCTGAGACTGCCCGGCTCGACAACACCCGGTACTCCCGATGATCCTGAAGATCCCGATAATCCTCCTGGAAAGCCCGGAGATCCAGGCGATCCTACTCCTCCAACCAATAGTTCAGAGGACAAACAGGTTAATCGTACCAACTAAAGCCTTGGGAACCAAAGGAACCAAAAATTTTTTTATGGGTTATAAATTAAATTTTTCGTAATTCAACGTGGTAAAGCAAAAAATTTTTCCTGCCCTTTCTTTTATGAGAGGGCAGGATTTTTTGGACTTTTTTTGAACTTTTATCGGGAATTGTCCAATAAACTATGGGAAAGATACTATGCGGACAAAGGGAAGAGCTGATGAATAAAAAGGTGTTGAAAAATTTTGCCAAATGATATACAATGTATATCATAAGGAGGTGGCGGTATGAACATTGCGGTATCGAAATGGGGAAACAGTATAGGAATAAGAATTCCTTTGGTCATATCTGAGACACTGGGTTTCAAGGCAGGAGATAAGGTATCTTATGAGCTGAAGGACGGAGGGATGTTTATAAAAAAGGAACAGACTACGGCACAGATGTTTGAACAGTTTTATGGCAAGCCGTTCTCGGAGATTACTTCAGCGGATATAGGGAATGCTAATGAGATTGCGTGGGGTGATGATGTCGGAGGTGAGATATTTTGAGGTTCCATAAGGGCGATATCGTAAAGGTTGACCTTAATCCGACTGCAGGACATGAACAGGGTAATTTCAGACCTGTTGTCGTTATGAATTCGGTTCCGCTTCCGGGAGACATCAATGTTGTGCTTCCGATCACGACCAAGCCAAAAACTTATCCCCTGGAGGTTGAACTGGATGACAGGACTGTGACGCAGGGTGTAGTCCTGTGCTTTCAGGTGAGGACGCTGGACCTTGCCGCGAGAGGTGCAAGACTTGTGGAAAAGGCTCCTGAAGATATAATAAGCCTATGCAGTGAATATATGCACAGGCTTACGGATGACATTTGAATATGTTAAAAACGCGACTCACTGCGTCACGAATCTGAAGTGGATATGGGGATCGTTTTTGTTTTGCCAACTTGGCAAGTTTGCCAACTAACTTACCAAGTTGGTCATTGATAATTTTCTTGCATTTTTCCTTGCCGTGTGGTATATTATATGTGTATTGATTTCTTACTGCACAGCAAACCTGCGTTTGCTCTATTAAACCTTCCCCGATGGGTTTTCCATGAGGGGTTTGTTTCAATGCAGAGGAGGGACATTCTTGTATAGGGATGTCTAAAAAAAATCAATAAAAATATAATATTCCAGACATAATACAGATCAGATTCGCATCGGCGGAGCTGATCTTTTTTTATGCCAGGAAAGAAAGGGGAATGTGGCTATGGAAGCTACACAAAAAGACATGTCCGCAGTAATAGCTTTTGTGATCAACTCATTAAAGCAGAATGCGGTAAAGGCAGGGAATACAGAAGTCAACAAAGAATTGCTGGCAGATGTTTTCCAGGCAAAAAAAATGGAGGATTTCCGTGCTATCGTACAAAAGTACAGCACAGAGGAAATTCTCGCGGCGTCAGGGGTAGATACAATATATCATTTTTATTGTCAATACTTCAACTGCACAGGTAGCGCTTCAAGGGTACTTGAGTTCCTTATTGACGCTAAAAAAGCGGGAAAGAGAAGGAGGTGTCTTGTATGAAGGTTAATTCAACCGTAAAACTGACAGACTCCAAACTGACCGCAGAAGTCGATCTTCTGAGACCGGAATTTGCAAAAGTAAAGGTCACGGCAGGAAAGATGAGTTATTCAAAGACCGTAAAGGTTAAGGATCTCATCGATATTCTGAACGGATGTAAGGAAGAATCCGTGAAGGTCGAGAAGATGCCAAGAGCACCGCAGGGAATGATCGACTTATGGTATGGCCAGGAAACGGATTTCACGGTAACTATCTTTGTTCCGAGAGATCTAAGGCCTACGGCATACCTGAAAGAAGGCAACGAGCGTATGATACCTTATCCCAACCTGCTGTTTGTATTCAAGGTTGCGGGCGGTAACATCGCAGATTCTAAGGTGTTCGCCGTGAAAGTCCCAAGGGCAAGAGCTGTCACTGACGATACGGAGCTTTACCGGTTCCCGTACGGAAACGTATGGACCGACGGAGGGAAAATCTGTTGGGGTGGCAATGCCAATGTCGTAAGACATAAGGGCTTGAGCGATATGGAGGAAGTTGTTGCAGCGTTTTTTAACGCGACTATGAACAACGACCTTTATAACGGACACGGCCTGCGCGGAGGTGGAAATGTTACCCTTAAGCTGTCTTTAGAGGAACTTCTCGACAAGATGGCAAAGGAAGATGTTTTTCCTGACAAGCTGCTTGTTTCTACCGGAAAGAAATATTCTTCTATTCGGTAGAAAGGAACTGGGCGGCGGCTCTTTTACGCATTAAAACTGAATATTTAGGCTTGACCAGTGGAAGTGTGAGGTCAGGCTAACGGGAGGTGCTATCGGTGAAGGCACAACAAAGCAGAAAGACATCATCGGATGTCTTATTTTATTACAAAAAAATTAATGGAGGATACCCGGCAGAGTACCGGGGAGAAAAGAAATGAGTAACGCAAATTTTGAGCAGTTTTCACTGGCAGACTTTTTTGGAGCAGATGAGTTAGGATTTACTCCTGCAACAAAGAAGGAGACAACTAAGGCAGCAACGCCTAAGGCAACAGCACCTAAGGCAATAGCACCTAAGGCACCCGTTAAGGAGACAAAGTATGCTCTTCCCTTAAAGGTAGTGAGCGGTTATGCAAACTTTGATCTTGAGGGTGAGGAAGAAGTAACTCTTAACCAGCTAAAAGACATGATCTTTGCAAAGGCAAAGTTCCTTGCACCTGCCATTACCAAGGTTGATGTAAAGGACGGAGTTGCAAAGGTAGTATTCAAGTCAATGCCCGGTTCAACCGCAGAGCTTGACAAGGCTTATACTGTTGCCCTAAATGGTTTTGAGTGTGAGCTGCCCGCAGACGAAAATCCTGATGAGGACGATGCTAAAAGTGTCAATGATGCAGCTGAAGAGGCATGGATTGCCCAGTATCCCGATTTCAAGGACTGCAAGTTCCTTGTAGACGAGGATAAGGGAATTGTAGTGCCTATCATGAAAACCAGCCTTGCAACAGACTCTTTGGAATTGCCTATCAGATGGCAGATTTTTGGAGGTGAAACTGAGACCTTGACAGAATTTAAGGATGCTGTCGATGGAAAAGTTACGGGCTTTAAGTTTGAATCGTATCTTACTGAAAAGCTCGGATTGCCCTGTGGCTATTGCAAATCAGTTGACGGCAGTACATATTATGCAGTACCGAGAACAGATTTAAGCAATAAGTCAAACTCTAACACCAAAAAGGAGGAGAAGAAGATCAGCACAAGCTGTACCGTAGTTTTTTACGGCGAGCGTGTAACTGTTGATCCTTCAATGTTCGGTGGAAAATCGGAAGTAACCGAGAAGGAGTTCTTAAAATGGGTATGCAGTCCTACCGGTGGCGGACATGATGAGTTTGGTGAGGACCGTGGTTCATGGATTGACTTCGATAAGAAGCGTAACCTTGCCATTCCCAGATTCCCCGCTGCTAAGAAAGGAGCCGGATACTCTATCATAGAGGAAGACGGCGTATCTTACAGAGTACAGGAGACACCTATCGGTGTCTTCCGTGTACGCCAGGACAGGGCGGAAAGCGAGGATAATTCTTTTATTTACCGTCTGCCTAAGATTCCTTCTAAGATATGGAGGGCTGTTTGTAATTTTTTTAAGTATCTCTCGGCGCAGTTCTGTGTCGAGGGTGTAGTACAGATAGCTTACGATACGACTAAGGACGAGTGGAAAGTCCTTGTCCCAGAGCAGACAGTAAGCCGTGCGGCTATTACTTATGATCCACAGCTGGCTATAAGCACATGCGCCTATACAGAGGGTATGATACTTGTGGCTGATATACATTCCCATAACCGTATGCTCCCGTTTTTTTCATTTACGGATGACAATGACGAGGTAGGCGTAAGATTGTTCGGAGTGTTCGGGGACCACAGGGGCACCGATTATGATGTTTTGCTCAGAGCAGGGGCCGGTGGAAGATTCTGCCGGATTCCCACGGAAGATATACTGGAAGGATTTGAAAACAGACATGAAGATTCTGCAAGGCTTTCAGATTATTTTCCGCATGAGTGGCTCAAAAAGATCACCAATCTTGTGATCGAGTAAATATATCTGTAAATTAACTGAGCGTGGGGTTTGTCCCTGCGCTTTTTTTGTCTAAAAAATTAGAACCTTTCCATCGGGAGAGGTGAGGAGGAAAAAATGAAAAAGATCTTTTATAACATATTAATAGTGGGTGTCGGCGGTACCGGAGGCTTGCTTGCAAACTTCCTTTGCAAGACACTCGCCAAAAGGAAAGATGTCTGTATCACTCTTGTTGATGCGGATATCGTAGAGCAAAAAAACCTGATCCGTCAGCCTTACATGGAGGAAGATATCGGTGCCTGCAAGTCAGAGGCACTGGCAGAAGCCCTCCAGGACGCATATGATGTAAGTGTTTTATCGGAAAATACATACATCGAGTGTGCAGGGGATATAGGGCAGATGTTCTCCCATGCAAAGGATATATACAGGATGGAGAACGAAAAAGGTTACTATGGCAGTAACTACAATGAGATCAAAATCCTTTGCGGATGCGTGGATAATCATGCCGCACGCAAGTGTATGCACGATTATTTTGAGGGCAAGGGCGAACCTTATAGCAGGTCGTTACTTCTCTATGCTGATTCAGGCAATGAATTCAACTACGGAGAAGTAGTGTTCGGTCTTTGTAATGGAGATAAGGTGATCGCACCGGATAAGGTGCATTACTTCCCGGACCTTTTTGACGGGGAGTTAACCCCAAGGTCACAGGAGAGCTGTGAAGCACTTAACGAAAGCGCACCTCAGCACTTCACGACCAATCTGATGGCGGCTACGATAATGCTCTCGGGTATATCCAGGCTTATTCAGACAGGGGTGTTTCCTACCGGTATCGTGAATTTTGATTCCGGGATTACAGGGACTTTCCGTATGAGTGCTTTTCCTTATCAGACTGAAAAGGACTCGAAGAAGAAAGGAGAGCGGAAAAATGCCAAAAAATAAAAAGAGAATACAGAATTACTTCTACGATGTAGAATCTGTCTACGCGTGGTGGGTAGACCAATTCGGGTATCTGTATGAAACCGGCGAGTATGATTATGAAGACGGATTTTCATCTGCATTTCCGGGGCTCGACTGTGGCGATGAAAGCATTGCCAACTGCTACCTTGCGATGGAACAGGTATTGCTGCTCGTAGCAGAAAAGGAGGGTATAATCCCCCGTTTCTCTGATTCCATCAAAGATGATGAGGAGCTTATATCCTGCAAGGATGGTAATATGTACGATTCCTACCCGCTGCATTCAGCTGCACTGGAAGCGGCTATGAGGACATATGGCTTTGAGATCAATGACAGGTTCAACTGGGCAAAAGACGATGAAGTGTCTGAGCTTGCGGATCTTGATCCGGAAGTCTTAAAGAAAGCGATGTCCCGTGATATGAGCCGTGAGGGTACAGAAGCCCTGTGGAAGAGGTTTTGTGACGGGGATATCGAGCAGGAAGAGATTGAGGAAATACTTCTTGGAGATTTCTATGCAGAAACAATTTATAGTATCACGAATCCAAAAGCTCTTGAGCTTGAACGGAGATATCATAAACTGCCTTATTTCTTAAAGAAAAAAGGTTCTGCATTAGAAAAGCTCTATGTGGATATGACCACATCTCTCAATCAGGTTTCGTGTCCTATGGAAGCATACGAATATCTCGCAACTGAAACCGATTTGGTAAAGTTCGAGACAGGCGAGGAAGTGCCTGTGTGGTACGCACCCGCTTATAGCGAATCTTATGAAGGATACGGCTGGTCGAATGTTATCGGACTGCTTGAAATGGCAGGACCTGAAAAAATCTTTTCTATGCAGGGGGCTCAGAAGCTCGTTGAGAAGTTCGAAAAGAAGTTTATAAAAGTCGAACTTAAAGCTAAAAAGTTCCTGCATGACCGAGCTGTTAAAGGTGCAAAGGCTCGCTGGAAAAAGTACAGGGAGCTTTATACTTGAAAAAAATAAGGAGGATAAAATTATGGGTTATATGAGAAAAACCCGTGACATCTATGAGCTTGTCACAAATTACGGATACGGAGAGGAAGTTGAAAGCAGTTATGATTCCAGAAAGGAGGCAATGGCTGATTTCAAGACCTACAAGAGAGAAAAGCGGCAGGGTTTCCTTCCGTTCCTTCTTTCTGTCCGGATTCGCAAGAAGAGGGTGCCTAAGGAGGTGCTCTGATGAAAGACAAGGTTAACGATGTCATATGCCAGAAGTCTTTTGCTGCCAGTTTTGGCAATGGGCTTTGGCTTGTAAACACAAAGTATGGGATTTCCGTTCTCACAAACATGGATCCCTATGATGAGAATGGACAGGTCAAATCTGACTTCCCCTGCTGTGATTCTATTGAGAAGCGCAGGCTTATCCGAAAGGTAAATCCTGATATGGTCATCTCTGTTGAGAAGATACCTGAAACAGTTTTTGCTTATCCCGGAGGCGAGAGGAAAGAAGGTGGCTATACCGAGATCACGGGCACGCTAAACGGTACCGCAAGGTGCTGGAGCTTGTCAAAGGATCGGCGCAGCAAGAGAACTGTCCGCTGGGCGGGAAATGTCGGTGACGAAAGTTTCCGCATATTTGCCCTTGAAAAATTAACACAGGACAAGAGGTGAATCCTGTGAAAAGAAAGTTGATAACGCCCTGTGTATCGGTAATGGTCGAGAGGACTGCTGCCACTGTTTATGTGTATGGCCGTGAGGACAGAACATATTACAGCGGTGTGAACCTGTCTTTCAGAAACATCCTGGAGGATGTTAAGGAAAGATATGTCAATGCAGGTCCGCTTATGCCTGAATCGTGTGCCAAAATACTTGCACATCTGATATTTCAGGGATTATGCCACATCGGTGGCTGACAAAAAACTAAAATATATATGGAGGAAAACCGGAGCAGTCAATGACTGACTCCGGTATTTTAATAAGATGAAAGAATTTATGTTTGTTTATGTAAATGGAGAAAGAAAGATGATTAAAGATGATAAGGAATCCCTTGCAAAAGCTATCATGTATTACGGCTTAAAGGGTGACCTTACAGTTACCACCCCGCTTGATCTGCCGGTAGTAAGTACATTCGGTACCTTTATAAACAGATGGTATCCGGATTATGCTCCCTGTACTCTTGACGAGTTCCAGGACGTACTTGTACCGATGCAGACAGAGTGGGATATTCCCGAAGATGAAAGGGAGTTTGTAATAGACGAACTTTCGGATGAAGAAGAGGACTTTATGGATTTTGAACTCAGCAATGGGCTTGCGGATCCTGAAGACTACGGATTTGACCAATCAGAGGGAGGTGACTGAGGTGA
>Ga0247611_10004569_pt1 | contig 19068 bp, 11 predicted proteins | sample 177DNAGHGhighgp2_FD_192422 | JGI IMG/M metagenome (GOLD analysis project Ga0247611, IMG submission 192422) | Sheep rumen microbial communities from Palmerston North, Manawatu-Wanganui, New Zealand - 1770 DNA GHGhigh gp2 | ecosystem: Host-associated > Mammals > Digestive system > Stomach > Rumen... | reverse complement strand
TTCTAGTATTCTTAGAATTTTCTTCTTCAAGAAAAGTTAATGCATCCCAATAATTCTTTACTTCTTGCTCTGCTGTTAATTTCCTAATATCTTTTTTTTCATTTATAACTCTTTCAACTTGATTGTATGATAAAACATTACCTTCTATACTTGTTGAAAAATGTGTTTTCTTTAATTTAGCCTCATACATTAATTTTTGTTTTTCTCTAGTAGGTAATAACAAATAATCTAATGCTGTCTTATATTTTTCAATTTTCAGTAATGAATCAACTAAATTATTTGTGTATTTAAATGATAATTTCATTGTATCACACCCCAATCTTATTATAACAAAATAAGGAACTAATTTCAATATTTTAGTTCCCTATTCGTTCCTTATTTTGTTTTGATTGTTCCTTGTAGACTTATTCTTCAAACTTTTAATACTATGTATTAATTATTTTTTCTTATTTAGTAGTACTACAAACTCAACATGACTAGTACTGGTAATTGTAATCTCACAAATTATAGGTAGTACTGGTAGAGAGTAACCTCTTATATAATTCTCATAATATTGTAATAATCTGAGAAATACATTTTTATATTAACTTTAATACATAAGACATTGTATGTATATGGATTAATCTCTTAAAAAAGCAAAGAAAAAACTGCAAAATATGGCTAAAATTGCATATTTTTGCAGTTTTTCATTAATTTTTACGTGTTAAAAGTGAAATTGATTCGCAATGTGAAGTATATGGAAATAAATCAAGAGGAATAATTTGATTTATTTTATATTTTCCAGATAATTTATCTATATTTTTAGCTAAAGTTGATGGATTACATGATACATATATAATCTTTTTAATATTAGATTCATATAAGCTATTCAATAGCTTTTCATCTAATCCTGTTCTTGGTGGATCTACAACAACTACATCAAATATTTTACCTTTTTTTATCATATCAGTAATAATATTTGATGCATCACCACAATAGAATGATGCATTATCAATCTTGTTCATCTTTGCATTTTCTTTAGCTGCAATAACTGCTTCATTATTAGATTCAATACCTATAATTTCTTTAGAATTCTTAGCTAAATATAAACCAATTGCTCCAACACCACAATATGCATCTAAAACTGTTTCTTTGGCTGATAATTTCGCAAGCTTTTTAACATTTTCTACTAATACCTCAGCTTGGTTAGTATTAAGCTGGAAGAATGTTGTAGGATATATTTTATATTTAATATTTCCTAATGTTTCAATTATAAATTCTTTACCAAATAAATGATTAGTTTCTTCTCCAAATGGATTAATAGATTTTTTATCTAAATTGAAGTTTTCATATACGCCAGCTACATTATCTAACTTTGATATCTTTTCTGCTAAATCTTTTATTTTAGGACTCTTCTCACCACAGATTAATGTTACTAAAGCTTCATTATTTCTATTAACTCTAATAGATATATATCTTAATATTCCTCTATTATATTTATGAATATATGGAGTAATATTTAAGCTATTAGCAATTCCAATTATCTTTTCATTTAATTCATTAATTAATTTATCTTGTACAGGACAATCATCAATTGGTGTTAAATAATTTGTATTTGCTTTAATCATACAAATATGTAATTTACCATCTATTCCACGGTTAACTGGAAGTATTGATCTATTTCTATATCCAAGCTCTAGCTTAGATGGAATAGTTGTTTTTATTTCAAATGTTTTTGGATTAATCTTAGTATATCTATTAAATGCTTCAATTATTGATTCACGCTTAAATTCAAGCATTTTTTGATATCTAATATGCATTACCTGACAGCCTCCGCATTCATAAAAATGCTTGCATAAAGGTTCTATTCTATCTTCTGATTTATGCTTTATTTCTAAGCTTTTTGCATAAGCCATTTTGGGTTCACATTTTGTAATTTTTACATTATGTCCCTCTCCTGGTATTGCATCTTCAACAAATACTGCAAGCTTATTATAAAAGCCTATACCTTCTCCATTAATTCCTAATCTTTTAATATCAAGAATGAATTCATCATTTTCTTTCATTATTTCACTTCCATCACTTTAAAATATTTGAATTTTGCAAAATCTTTTTCATTTATACCTCTTGCAAATATTCCATATTTTGTTCCTATCCATCTACCTGGATATGCTTCAAATTTCATCTTTATATATTTATTATTATATCCAAGCCTATAAATACCAGGATATTTAAAATCAATATTAAAAATAATTTTATTTGATAATACCTCTTCTTTATAAATGATATTATCATTTTTATTTTCAAATGATCCTTCTTTTATAATTACATAATATTTATTATCTATATATTCTAAAGATATATAATTATAAATCTTACCCATTACTACTAGACCACAAGATGAATTATTATATTTAAAATTAGCATCAATTGATACCTTAACTTTAAATGATTTATAATTTATCTTTGTTAATAAGCTAAAAGGATATTTATTTAATGCATTTATACCTAATTCATCATATAAGCATTTAAGAATTAATCCATCATTAAATGAATAAAAATCTTTAGATTTATTTGCAGGTGTTTGCCACATTAATGATAATTTATTTTTTTTAAAATCATCTGATGTAATAATATCATAATCTGATTTTTTATCAATAAAATAATCATATTCATCAACTGGTATACCATTTAATAATAAATCATTAGCACGACCTATTATAGGCCAATTATTATACCATGTAACTGGCTCTAGATGTACTATTCTTCCATATGGACCTAAATCCTGGAAATGAATAAATATATCACTACCATCCTCTAAATCTACTAATGCACCCTGGTGAGGTCCATTGATTTTTGAATCATTTTGAGCCATAACTATTTTTTGTTCATATGGTCCGTATATATTTTTAGATCTTAGTGCTGTCTGCCATCCAGTTTTAACTGAACCTGCAGGAGCTAATATATAATACATATCATTTCTATAATAAAATTTAGGGCCTTCAATTGTAGGCTGTGTATCATGACCATCAAATATTATCTTATATCCATCTGATTTAACTTCCTTTAAATCATTAGATAATTCATATAATCCTAGACATGAATTAAATCCAGCTCTACTTTTCGCAAATGCTATTACCAAATAGCATTTTCCATCATCTGTCCAAATAGGACATGGATCCTCTAATCCTTTTCCTTCTATTAATAGCCATGATTCAAATTTACCATTTTCTATATCATTCGTTCTATATACATATATTCCTTCATCTGGAAATGGAGCTAATATATAAAAATATCCATTATGATATCTAATTGATGGTGCCCATACACCATCACCATGACAAACATTATTATATTTATCAAATGGAAGCTTATCATCAACATACCTTAAAATCTTCCAATTTATTAAATTTTTACTTTTTAATATAGGAATTATAGGTGTGTGATTAAATGATGATGCGATTAGATAAAAATTATCATTATATCTAATCACATCAGGATCGCTATAATCTCCTAATATAATAGGATTTTTATATTTCATAATAGCCTCTAAAATAATCTCATGATATCATGAATTGTAATATATACAAATAATATCATTAATAATACAAAGAATACTGTATTAATAATAGATTCTACCTTCTTTGAAGGCTTTTTCTTTGTTATTGCTTCTACTAATAAGAATACGATTCTACCACCATCTAGTGCTGGTATAGGTAGTAGATTAACAATACCTATATTAACTGATAGCATTGCTGCAAAAGCAAGTAATGGTAATAATCCACTTCCAACATATTTTTGAATCATTCCAAATATTCCTACAAAGCCAGATAAATTATTTACTCCAATTTGTCTTACTCCTGATGGGAATAATAATACTTTTAATGTTCTAAATACTAATGTAAAATCTGACCAGAAGCTCTTAAATGCGTTACCTATTGAGCCAAAGAAATCAAATTTCATAACTGGGCTTACACCGATTAAATTAACAATCTTTTCTACATTTTGAGATTTTAATACTTCATCTGTATATGTAGTAGTTTCTTCAGATTTATCCTTTAATTCATAAAAATCATCTTTTGTATCATTTGGTGTATTATTATCATTTAATAAATAATAATCAACAAATGATATAGTTGCTTGACTTTCAATTTTATTAAATACATCTATTAATTGCTTCCATGATTCTACATTTATAATTTCTTCATATGATGATGTATTATAAAGTCTATTTGAATCATGTGAATCATATACTATTTTCATTTTAGTTATAATAGTTTTTGCAGGTACATTTAATTTAGTGTTTCTATAGCTTACAGTTCCTAGCATTAAACCAGATGTGATAGGTAATTCATTTCCATCTGATTTATATTTATAACCATCTGCTTCTTCAATTTTAGTTAATTTTTTAGCACCGATATTTGAAATACCTACAGATTGAATAATAGATAATGCCTCTAAATTATATTCTTTATCAACACCATTTCTATCTACTATGATATTTATTGTTGTCGTTGTTTTAAATTCATCATCTAATGCTTTTTGAAAATCAGTCCATGTGCTTATATTTTTACCATTTATAGATTTAATTGAATCTCCTACCTCTAGTGTATTATATGCAGGATAAGTATCACCTGATATAGCACCTATTTTATTTGAAGAATAATTAGGTACTCCAGTAGCAAATGATACTATTAAATATACAACTAAAGCTAGGATGAAATTATTCATTGGACCAGCAAATAATGTAATAAATCTTTGCCATTTTGTTTTAGAATCAAATGTTCTATCATATGGCTCTATTTGTAATGTTTGTCCCTTTTCGAAAACAAATATTGCATCTCTTTTAACTGGGAAATAGTGGTCTTGCATACCTAAATCTAGTGTTATATATAAAGGTGAGCCATCTTTTCCTTCTAGATCAGCATTTTTTATTTTTCCTCTTATTTCTGCATGCTTATTATCATCTAATATGATTTCTGATACAGCATCTCCTGTAAAATTAAGACCAACCTCTAGTCCTGGCTTCCAATAATCTGATGTAGCTTCCTCACCTGCCATTGATACGTATCCACCAATTGGGATAGCTCTAATACAGAATGTAGTTTCTCCAACCTTCTTTTTGAATAATGCTGGACCCATACCAAATGAGAATTCATGACATAATATTCCAGCCTTTCTTGCGAAAAAGAAATGACCTAATTCATGAATTGTAATTATTACTCCAATTATTAATACAAACGCAATTATTGATAATAATACAAGCGGAAAGCCTGTCAATGCTAAAAACATTATTTTTCATACCTTTCTTTAATATTATCCATAATCATATAGCTAACCTTAATAACATTATCAAGTGTATAATCATATGATAAATATTTATCATTATTTATTTCATCATAAATAATTTTTTCAATATCTAAAAATTCTATTTTATCATTTAAAAATAACCATACTGCTGCCTCATTTGCCGCATTTAATACTGCAGGATAAATGCCACCTTTATGTACAGCATCATATGCATATTTTAAGCATGGGTATCTATCAAAGCTAAGCTCTTTAAAATTTAAGCTTAAGCCAATTAAATCAAGTGGCTTATTAGTTATAGGCTCATGCTTAGGATATCTTAGTGCGTAAGCTATTGGAGTATGCATATCAGCACTACCTATGGCAGCCTTTATTACACCATCATTATATTCAACCATTGAATGAACTATAGATTCAGGATGTAATATTGTATCTATTTTTTCATAAGGAATATCAAATAGATGATGTGCTTCAATTACTTCAAAGCCCTTATTCATCATTGTAGCACTATCTATTGTTATTTTTGAGCCCATTGTCCAATTAGGATGAGCTAGTGCCATTTCCTTTGTTACGCCAACCAATTCTTCTCTAGTTTTATTTCTAAATGAGCCTCCAGAGGCTGTTATAATTAATCTTTTAACATCCTTTTTATTTTCTCCTTGTAAGCATTCAAGAATTGCTGAATGCTCAGAATCAATTGGAGTTAATGATACATTATTATCTTTAATTAAGGATTTAATTATGTCTCCGGCAACTACTAATGTTTCTTTATTAGCTAATGCGATATCCTTTTTTGAATTTATCGCAATAACTGTAGGCATAAGTCCAGATATACCAACTAGTGCGTTGACAAATATTTCTTTTTCAAGCTTTCTATAAGAAGCTATTTTTAATAAGCCCTCATCTCCATAAACTATTATTGGATTATATGATAAGCTTATATCTTCTTTTTTTCTTAAGCATACTATCTCAGGCTTAAATTCTTCAATGATTTGTTTAGCTTTAACTAAATCATGCCCAACAGATAATCCGATTATTTTAAATTCATTACTATATTCTCTAACGATATCTATTGTTTGAGTACCTATAGAGCCTGATGCACCAACGATATATACACCCTTCATATTATCACCCTTCTATGCGCCAAGTGGCCAGCCGAAAATATTCATTTCAATCAATAAGAAAATTAAGAAAATAGATGATGCAAAAAATAATGAATCAAATCTATCTAATATACCACCATGTCCTGGGAATATTTGAGAATAATCCTTAATTCCATATGTTCTTTTAAGCTTAGAAGCTAAAAGGTCACCAATTTGTGAGCATATAGATAAGAAACCTGATAGGGCAAAGGCAGAGAAAATCTTACCAACAGTTGTAAATTCTTTATATCTAAATACGCCATCAAAGAAATGGATAGAGCCTTGTGGGTGGAATAAATGTGAAAAATTTGGATATAAGAAAATGATTAATGTACCAGCTGTAGTAGCTACTATAGATCCGCCTACTGCACCCTCCCAAGTTTTTTTAGGAGATGTAACCGGTGCCATCTTATGCTTACCAAGTGCCATACCAAATACTAATGCGAATATATCAGTTAAAACTGTGATACCTGCAAGATATACAATAAATCTTACACCAAAATATCTTAAAATTGTTACAGCACCTGTACAAACGCCAATATACATAATTGAAATGAAAAATTTACCTACATCAGCTACTGTATAATTTGGATTAATAACCATGATTGACATCATTATTACAAATATTGATATTATCGCTACCGCAGGACTTAAGAATAAATCCATCTTTAGGGCTCTTAAAACAATAAGTGTCAATGATTCATCACAATATCTATGGAAATAATTAATAATAGACATCATTAATAAAATCGTTAAAAATGCATTTATTATTTTCATAGCTATATGTATTTTCTTTTCCTTATCATACATATTAACAAGCTCAAATGATGCCGCTATAGCTATAACAAATATAAATAAGTCAAATACTCTTATTAATTCAGGAATTACGACAACAGGTAATAAAATAAAAGCTAAAACAATACCTGTTATAATTCTTCTTTTCATTCTAATCACATACCTTTCACATCTAAAAAACGCAAATATCGTATAATATAATACCATTATATTATAGCAAAGTGGCATAAAAAAATCTAGCACTATATGGTACTAGATTGTTATTTACATAATTTAACAAAATTATTTTTTATAATATTTTTTTCAAATCATATAATGATTTTATTTCATAATTAGCTTTATTATCACCACTTATATTATCTCTATTTAGATATATAGTTGTAATACCAAAATTATTACCACCTAAGATATCAGAATCTAATCTATCTCCAATTATTACATAATTAGATTTATTTAAATCCTTAATATCATTATATACATATTCAAAGAATCCTAATTCAGGCTTTTTATAGCCTACCTTCTCTGATATATAAATATTTTTAAAATATTTATTTAATTTAGCTAATTCAAGTTTTTTTATTTGTACATCATACATTCCATTTGATACTACATATAGATTATATTTATCATATAAATAATCTAGTGTATCTATTACATCATCAAATATTTCTGCATGATATTTTAATGCATTAATATAATATTTATCTACAAGATTTGCATCAAAATCAAGCTTTAAATATTCTTTTATTTTTACAAATCTTTGATAATGAAATTCATCTCTAGTCATTTCATTATCCTTATATTTTACAAAATAATAATCATTTATTTTAGAAAATTCTTTAGCTTCTATATCATTTATATCATATCCTGTATAATATTTAATTGCTTCACTAAAGGCATTCTTTTCAGCTAAATTAAAATTTAATAATGTACCATCTAAATCAATTAATATATTTTTCATCATTCTATTTCCTTATTTTTCTTTATTATTTTTAATTCACTTATAAACATTATAGGTACTACTATTATTCCAACAATTAAGCATGGATATAATCCAAATCCAATATATGACAATCCATACATTGGAGCTCTTAATGAAAATATTTCAAAATCTCTATCTGTCATCGCACTAAATACATTATTATTTTTTATTATGTATTTACAAAAAGCACCAAACATTGGAACGAATGTTAATGGAAAAGATAAGGCACATAATGTAGAGAATATAAATAATGCTATATCATTTTTTACAAAAATAATACATATTATACTAATAAAAAATAATAAAAATGATACTGTTGCACAAATGATTTCTTTATTTTTTCTTACTAAAACCTGACTTATATAATTTGTTAATATATTTAAAAATTCAATTAAAACAATAAATATAGTTACAGCCTGAAATGATAAATTATTAATATATAAAAATAAAGGTACTACATTATCCATAATTGGCTGAAATAAGCCAAATGTCATATGAAATATCACAAACCATTTATCTACCCTTGGTGCAACTTCATTATTATCTATTTTATTATATCTTTCCTTTAATTCCTTATATGCAAATATTAAAGGTATAACACATATTATATAAAATGATGAAGATATAATACTTAAAACAATAAATGATGATTCAACATTAGCTAATATTAATCCTGATGCTAGTGTAAATAATAATTTACCAATATTAGTTGCAATCATGAATTTGCCTACATTTGTCTTTTTATCTCCAAATGTAAATATTAAATTCAAAGGTATTGAATATAATGCTTGAGCTAAGCCCATAAGGCTTGAGCATATTATTACATTTATAAAATTAATTTCTACGAATGATAATAATGCTTCTGTTATTATAATAGGTATAAAATGAAGCATTATACATATTACTCCATATTTTTGTATTATTTTTCTAAATATTAGCATAAATAATATTACAAATACTGAAAATGATATTAAATATAGCATTGATAGATTAATATCATTAGTTGATTTTAATATATATAATGGAATAAATACTATTATAATTGCGTCAGCAATTGCTTTTATTAATTTATGAATAAAAATTAAATTATCCTTTGCCATATAAACCACCAAATCGAATTAATTATAGCCTATTATTTTTAAAAAGAAAAGATAAAAAAAGTATACCATTTATCACGATATACTTATTTAGAATGATCATTTATCATCTTTATTATTGTTCGGAAAAGATAAATTAATATTGGTATTTCTCTCTAATGAATGCTTATCTTTTCTAATATATTCCCAAGTTTCGTAATAGTTACCTTTCACGACGAAATTAGATTCTGATAAGAATTTTACACATTCATCCCAATTATTATCATATTTTTCCATAAATACTTTAGCATTTTCGCTCTTCTCGTCATCGCTTGTGTTCAGTTTATCATATAATACATGATCTAATGATGACGACATAAAATATAATCTATATGGTATTGTTGCCCATATTTTATCTGTTCCAATTAATTTTACAATATTTTCTCTTTTTAATTTACGATACTTTAGAAGATTATTTTTATTAGGACATCTTATTTCAGTTGTCGAATAAACAACATCTGATATATTATTATCTTCTATTACATCATTATCTGAAGCAAAGCATCCATCAGTGTCACAAATATGTATTACTTGCAAGAAGTGTTCCTTTCTCAAGAAGTTATTATCTGCATATGATTTTACTATTTTTGTTAATTCATTTTTTATGTTAGCACTTCTTTGTTCATGAAATGATTTAGAATTATTTAAATAGTCAGTTAGTATATCACAATGCATCACTTCGACAAAAACAGTTTGTTCATCAAATAATTCATCATATAAGCTACCTAAAGCCAATTCGTCTGATGGGCCTTCAACAATAATGAATACTACCTTTTTACGCGCCATCAACATCACCAGCCTTTAAGAATGCATAAGCTATCTTTCTATTATTAGTTGGTTCATATACTGGTTCTGATTGTTCACCAAGAATAATATCACGATAATAAAAATCACGTAAATTATTTGATGTCTTAACATTTGTAAACCTTATATATCTATTTTCAGGGTTTACAGTTGTAAACGCAACAAATGATTTATCAATTGTTTCAAGTGGTCTTAGGTTATGTGATGTGAATATCAATTGACCCTTTCCGTGTTCTGAAATAATTCTCATTATTTCACCAAGAAGATATTCAAAGATACCTGAATCAAGTTCATCAATCGCAACAGTAACAGATGGGTTATTATAAATAACTATTAATAGTTGTAAAATCGCAACTATTTTTTTAATTCCCTCTGATTCGTACTTTAAAGCAATTGATTTATTACCTCTAATTGAAGTAAGCTGCACTCTTATACCTTTAGTATTATCTTTTAGCAATTCTTCTCCTAAAGATTTTACACCGACATTAAGACCTGGAATAATTTGTTCTAAAACAACATTCATACTCTTAATAATTTTTATTAATAAATCATAAAACACTTCAGGTATTATACCATTTCCATTAATAGGAATACTAATTTTTCCACTTGCTCCATTATTTTCATTTTCAAATCTAAATGCTAAAGGAAGAGCATCAAAGCTAATCATTGCTGAATCTTTAATAGATAATACAAATAAATTTCTAATTCCATATGAATTAAGCACAAAAAGAGGTTTTGCTATATCAGCGTTACTATTGTTTTTTATTATTGTTAATAATTCATTTGAAAAAATAAATGAAATACCTGATTTATAAGCTAATTTCTTGGCAACAATAACATCAGTATCTAAATTTTTGTTACCTATTAAAGCATGGTATTTTGTTTGAGGACCAAATGGTTCTCCATCTGTTGTATCAATTAATGGTTTAAGAGGACTTACACATTTACCATTACTATATTTTGCAGTTGATATAACTTCATCAAATATTACAGTATATGTACTTTTTTCATTTGTGACAATAGTCTCAACTACTTCTTTTTTAATAGAAAATTTGTAAATCAAATATGTTACATCAAGCTCATCAGTTATTGAAAATTTAAAGCATAAGGTTGAATGATCAGAATCTAGATTAACTAATTCTGAAGCATATTCTGGAATTTTTCTTCCTGAAATTGCATTTTTCAATATTTCAATACATTCAATTAATGCAGTTTTACCACTACCATTTTGACCATATAATGCCAAGACACTAGCACTTTGTTTTTTTGAAGTTAAATCTATTTCTCCATGTTTAACATTTTTGAAATTATTAATTTCTATATTATCAATTCTAATATTAGGCATATTATCATCCTCCATGTACTAATATTATATCATGATCATCAAAAATAACAAGTCTTTTTAGAAAAACGATATTTTTTATTCCGTTTTTTGATTCTGGCTAGTGAAATTTGAGATTTTGTTTCATTTTTTATGCTCTAATACTCTTTTTATTAGTTGACCTATATCACTTCTTAATTTACCATATATCCCTTTTCTTCTATATTTTGGTATAAATACTATATGGTACTTACAATTCCATCTATTCTGTGATAAACTAGAATCGTCATTTGGTTTTGTTGCCATGTGATTGCCTCCTTATAATGTTTTCGGTTGCCAGACCAATTACATTATATTGGAGGTTTTTATTTTATTCAATGCTACCGCTATTCATTTCTTCCCTGCATAGCAGGAGGTTTTTATGTAAGGCATTCACTATAAAATAATAACGAGCCATCCGCTTTTAAAACGGGTGGCTCTATTCGTATGTATTAATGGCTCTATTCCTGCGAATTGCTGGTGCTATTCAGGCGAAATATTCATATCATTAATCTAAGCTTTCTAAAAAGCCTTGTTCAAAGCCAAATTTATATGCTTGATTTAATTTTGATTTATTCTTATTTGATAATTTATTATCATCAAATTTAAATACTTCTAATGTAGCTTTATATAAATCATTTAAGCTTATTTTACCCTGAAGCTTTAATATTTGCTTCATAGCGGCAGCTATTTCTTCCTTTGGAATATCATTAATATCTCTATCACTTATTCTAAAGAATGATAAATATTTATTTATTCCCTTAGGCCAATAGAAATCTATTGGCTTACCCTTTTCATCTAAATCTATTGTGTGCTCACAGAATATATAATCTAATTCTACTTTTATATATTTGTCAGCCTTAGGACTTAGCTTAGTTAGGGTTTTAGTTGATTCTAATACATATTTTTTAATTATGTTATATGATATAGGTCCTTCTATATCTATGATATTTTGTAAATTATTTCTTAAATTACCTACATTAAATCCATATTCATTTGAATATGATAAAGGTAATAAATTACCTACATGCTGGTATTCTACAGTATTATATTTAAAATCCTTCTTTGGTGCTTGGATAATATTAGGGTTTATTTCATAATTTTCTACCTTTTTACAATCTGAGCCTATTTTAGAAATAATATAATTAATTACTCTTTTAGGATCTTTATAATATTCTACTGTATATATTTTTATAATATTCCAATCTAGGGCATTAGTTAAGAATGATTCAGTTAGATATAATGTATCTCTAATAGAATTCATTTCATCTATCTTTTCATCATCTATTAATATACCAAGCTTATATTTTTCATTATCCTTTGATTTAATTGCAATATCAACCTTATAGCTTGATAAGCCAACATTTGTAGAAACATCATATCCTAGTGCTTCTAGGTCATTTTTAATGAATTCAATAATTGAATTTGATGAATCATTTGTATCATCTCTTTTAACATATCCATTATTTTCTGCATACATTATTAAGCGCTTAAGATATAATGCACCATTATTTTTATTTCTACTTAAGCCTTCATCAGTTTCAAAATCTTCAAATTTAATAGTAGATACAATAATCATTCTATATTTAGCTCTAGATGCGGCAACATTTAATCTTCTTTCACCATTAGCGGCAGCTAATGGACCGTTGATATTTGGATGACCAGTATTGCTTAATCTAAATCCTACAGATAAGATAATAATATCTCTTTCATCACCTTGAACATTTTCTAATGATTTAACAAATAATCCTTCTTTTGTTAAATCATATGATTTATCCATAGCTTCTTTAATATCTTTATTTTCAAATATCTTTTTATTGATATAATTTTCAACACTCTGTTTTTGGATTACATTAAATACTATTATACCTACTGATTTATTTTTCAATTTTGGATCAGTATATATTTTATATAATTCATCCCAGATTGCTTCAAGCTCTAGCTTAGATAATTGACTGTTTTTCTTATTCTCATTTAGTGATACATAACGGAATAATACTTCACTATTTGTTAAAGATGGTGATGGGAATGTATATAATGAATTTTTATAGAAATTTTCATTTGAAAATGCTATTAAAGATTCATGCTTACTTCTATAATGATAACATAATCTAATTCTTGGCATATCTATAGCTAAGCACTCATCTAAAAGTGATGCAGAATCCTCAAATTCGATATCATCTTCCCTCATTTCAATGTCCGCATTGAAATATTTAGATGGTGGCATCTGTTTAGGATCTCCGGCAACAATTAATGATTTACCTCTAGCTATAGGTCCTATAGCCTCGTGTGTAGGAATCTGTGATGCTTCATCAAATATTACAATATCAAATTTGTCAATATTTGAATCTACAGATAAATACTGTGCTGCAGATAGCGGAGACATTAAAAAGCATGGGAAGAAATCTTTTATTATTTCATTATATTTTAATAATGTTTCTCTAATTGATGGCTTATTTCTTTTCATTGTAAAGATCTTTTTAAGCTGACCAATAGCTGATGATGCTTTATAATCAATTGAATTATAATTTAATTTACTTGATAATTTAGCACTAACCTCTTCTATTACTGTATCTGAATATTTTTTAATATATCCTCTATATTTATCTATTTCATATTCAAATGCTTCAGCATTGAAATAATTAATATCATCATTTTTAAAATATATTTCTAATAAGCCATTAACTATAGATAATTCAAATACTTCTTTAAAATCTTCTAATCTGAATTTATTATTCATCAAATTAATAATAAATTCATCTAGACCCTCACTATCTAATTCTTTAATTATTGCATTAATAGTTGTAATATTAATTAATTCATTAAAATTATTAATATCAGATGCATAATTTAATAATTCATTATATCTATTAAATTCATCATCTAACTGCATCATATTATAATTTAGGTTATATTTATCATTTAATATAATCTTTTCATTATTTTTAAATAGTAAATATTTAGGCATCATTTGATTAAATAATAATTTTAATCTTGAATCATTATAAATACATTTTAATTTAGATATTATTGTATCTAATGATATATATGATTTAATATCATTTAAATGATTTAATAATAAAACTGTATTATTATATTTAATTTTAATGTTATCAACATCATTAAAATTAGAATAATAATCAATACCAATCATTTTTGATATTAAATCATTATCATGCTTAATATATCCAATATATTCATTATAGAATATAATATCATTTAAATATGTATCTATTTCCTTTTTATTAAATTTATTCTTTAATGCATTAGATAATATTTTCTTTAATCTAATATTTAATTTAAATTTATTAAAGAATCCTGTTGTCTTTTTATATTCTTCATATATTTCTTTAGCTTTTATTCCATTAAATGCTACATAATTATATTTATTATTATTCTTATTAATAAATTCATTTAATTTAATTGTTAAATCAAATAAATCATTAATCTTATTATTAATATCATCAGAACCAAAATCATATATATTATCTAAATATAATTCATGATTATAAATTAAATCTAATGATTTTATTAATGAATCTACATTGATTAATGTTTTCTCTAAATCTATTTCGATTATATTAATGATTTCATTATATGCTTTAATAAAATCATTAAATAATAATTTAATATTATTAAAATCATTAATTACTTCATCTCTATTAGAAAATCTAATAGATGTAGTCTTTAAAAATCTTAATGGATTATTAGAATAATCATCTATACTCTTACTAATAGCTTCATATTTATCTATTAATAAATTAATATTATCTAATTTCTTTTGATCTAATATTTTTAAATAAGCTTCATCAAGCTTAATATAATAATCTATACCAGACGCATTAAGTCTCTCGTATGCTACTATAGCATCATATAATGAATAGACATATTCATCTCTTGAGTGCATTGAAGCTATTATATTTCTTAATTTATCCCTTTTTTCTTCAAGATTAATACAATTTACGTTAAATTCAAATGGAGGCAATGTAGGGCCAATTTCCATTGATTCACTTAATTTATTATAGAATGTATCTTTATTAGCTTTATTAGAGTGAAGCTCTAATACAAATCTATCTAATTTGATTTGTTCAAGTCTATTATAAACTACATCTAGTGCTGCCTTCTTTTCAGCTACAAATAATACACTTTTATTATTATAAAATGCGTTGACAATCATATTAACTATTGTTTGACTCTTACCAGTACCTGGAGGGCCGTCTAATATAAATGATTTACCTGACGCTGATTCTAAGATAGCCTTAAGCTGAGTTGAGTCATATGGCAGTGGTGCTGCAAAATTGTTATATTTTTCAATATCATCAATTTTCATTCCATCATATTCCATTTTCTCATCTAATAGGTTTCTGTTTTCTATTATGCTTTCAACTATTTTATTTTCTCTTAATTCATTCTTTCTCTTTCTTATATCATTCCACATGATATAGTGACTAAATGTTAGATTAGTGATGAATATTTGCATCTCATCCAATCTAATATCTGAATTAGCTTTAAATGTATTTACTATATTCATATATCCATCTGACGCACTTACAGAATATAATTCGGAAAAATCTATTCCTGGGTGTTCGATTTTATAATATTCAAAGAATGTTTGGTTTATCATTAAATCTGATATATCAAAAGATATATAATATTTATTTCCAACCTTTGATTTTATTATTTTTTCAAGTGGCATTACCATAAATGGAGCTTTACCATCCTTGCCATTTTTTCTTTTATATGTTAATAAACCAAAACAGATATATAATGTTTGAGCACCAGTTTCATCCATAGAATCATTAGATTTTTTAATAATAGATTCTAATATAGATTCATAACCAACTGCGTATAATGTATCCTTATTAGAAATGATTGGATTAAAAAATGAAGGCTTAGTCTTAGGATTATTAATAATATAATCAAATGTATCAATACCTAAGCCTTTATTTTTATCATTTCTTTTCTTTGTTAAAAATTCAGTTGATAATTCTAAAAAATCATTTTTAGATATAACATCATAAATTGGGTTTTCAGATATTATAATAATTGATTTAGCATTATCATGCTTAATTGATACTAATGGATTTAATTCAGATAAATCTAATAGTTTTCTTTCCCAGAATGTAAATCTAGTTTTTTCTTCCTTTTTTAACACATTAATATATCTATCATTAGATATTTCTTCTGTTTCTCTTTCTATTAATGTCTTAGGATCAATTTTAGATATTAATTCATCTTTAGTACCATTATATGGAATAGGTGCGAATGCGTTTAGATGGCAGGTTTTGACATCTATTGCCATAACCTCATCTCCATAATTTCTCATTACATATTCATATCCATTATTGATTGCTTGTTGGAATGATATATTATTATTTGCAGTAACACATACTGAATCAATAATAAGTATATGATTACCTAATAAATTTCTTAATACCTCTTCTCTTTTTTCCACTCCATTTTCAAATGATATAGTAGATATTTCATTATTTGATTCTTCTATATCATTTAAAAATACTCCAGCAAGTGCGTGAGTTTCACCAAACATCAATATAGAATTATAACCAACCTCTTCTAAGCATGATGAAAATAATATAGCTAAATCTAGGCACGTACCCTTTTTGTCATTTATTACCTCTTCAGGCATTCTTACACGCTGTATAGCTAATCTTTTAGCTGGATAATTTTGGTATAAAATACCACAATTATGAATAGCTTTATAAATAGCTTCTATTTCTTCAATTCTTTTATTCTTATCAGTATTTTGATAACCGATTATAGCTCTATCTAATATAGCTTCAGCGTCTATAGTTATTTGTTTAACCTTAGGTGCAAGTGGCGTAATGAATTTAGAAAATAATCTGTTATCAAATGATACATTTTCATTATATCCTAGCTGAGATAAGGGTAAGATATTAAAAGGTATTTCTTTTTCTTCTATTACAGAATCTACATCTTTAATTATTATTTTTAAAAATGCAGGTGTAGGCTCTATTATGTTTTCTAGCATTGTATTATCAACAACAATAAATGGAGGTGTAATATCTTTATCCTCTAATTTATTTAATTTATTAATATGCATATCATATGTATGAAATGCATTATTAGAAAATGATAATTCTAATGTTAGATTATTATATTCTATTTCAGTATTATTTTTTATATTAATAGAATGAATAAAAGAATATGAAGTATTCTTAGTATATGTTTCAATTTTTAATCTTGAATCAGTATGATATGAAGCATATGAAAATTCTTTTTCCATATCTATATTTATATCAATATTATTGTTGTTAATAACATTAATATTTTCTTCTTTTAATAATCCCTCTTCCATAATGTAGCCCCCCTAATCGTTTGTGTGTGCATTTTTATTATAGCACCCAAATAGTAGTATTACTATTTGAAAATAAATGAAAATAAAACACCGCAAAAACGGTGTTTTAATAGACATATTTATTACATTTTTAATGTGGTTCTCCCCAAGGTAATATATCATCATAAGTACTTCCTGTATCTGAAGATGTAGGTGTATCTTGTGAAGTTGTATCAACTGGTGTTTTAGTATTATTTGTATTATTAGTTGATTCATAAATATATGGATCTTTATTACAGCTAGATAATAAAAATATAGATAATATAGGAATAAAAAATTTTCTTTAAATCTTGTAATTATGAGAGAGAAAAAACACCGCGCCAACGGTGTCTCTCATAATTAGTTTATACTTTAATTAGGAGTAGCACTTCTATATGCTTCCTACCTATATTGTAGTCAATAATTTATAATTATGCAATATTTATTTTAGGTGTAAGCTTTTAGGCTTGTTTTTTTATTTAAGTGGATTGTAGTTTTGTGGATTAGGATTTGTTGTTAAAATAGATATCACAGTCGTTCCAAATTTGTTGATTTATAATCTATTTTCCTTTATTATTCTTATGCATTATTGTATAATGGTTATAGGAAGTATATAGAGCGGTGCTGCTCCAAAGCACATGAAAGTAGGTGGTGCCTTATGGTTATAGAAATCAAAGGTCCTCCATATTTCATGTTATGGAGGATCATCAATCATGTTTTACTTGATTGGAGTAATACTAAATATAGTATTTACTATTATTATGTATTATCTAAAGAAGAAACGAAAGTAACTTCTTTTAAATCTTGTAATTATGAGAGAGAAAAAACACCGCGTCAACGGTGTCTCTCATAATTATTGTTTCACTTTAATTAGGAGTAGCACTTCTATATGCTTCCTTCTATTTATATTATAGTCAATAATTATTAATTATGCAATATTTATTTTAGGGGCAAAATTTAGGCTTTGTTAATTGAAAAAGTAAATTCCGCTATAAATAGTTGAACTTTAAAATTTGAAAGATTAAATTCCGCTTATGATATAATAAAACTTACCTTAGTTTTGGCTATAGGAGGTAGCCTGATGAGTAAAACTAAGATTACTGTTAATACTAAAGTAAAATATATTGATTCTTCTAATTATCAAAAACATTTTACTTTAGATGATAGAATCAAAATTCAAAAGATTATATCCGAACATCGAGATGATG
>Ga0247611_10004567_pt1 | contig 19078 bp, 17 predicted proteins | sample 177DNAGHGhighgp2_FD_192422 | JGI IMG/M metagenome (GOLD analysis project Ga0247611, IMG submission 192422) | Sheep rumen microbial communities from Palmerston North, Manawatu-Wanganui, New Zealand - 1770 DNA GHGhigh gp2 | ecosystem: Host-associated > Mammals > Digestive system > Stomach > Rumen... | reverse complement strand
TTTATTTGCCTCAGCCTTACGATAAAAATCCTCTTTGGTCTTTTCGCCTAAAAACAGTCCGCCGCCGATTTTCTTTCCTTCTTTGTCAATATATTCCAAATAACATCCTACAGCCATCAGTTCGGTGTCTGCGACAATCCTTTTGTACATCTTCTCTATAGCGGTAGGGTAGAGGATATCATCTGAGTCCAGAAACATCATGTACTTGGTTTTGGCATGGCGTTCTGCGAAATGTCTGGCATATCCTATGCCTTTGTTTTCCGGAAATTGAACCAATTCATATGCTCGATTATTTTTCTCAAAATATAGTTTTATAACGTCCACACTCCTGTCTGTACTGCAGTCATCCACAATGAGAAGGTGAAAATCCTGCATGGTTTGGGAGCGCACGCTGTCAAGTGTTGCTTCTATATATTCCTCCTTATTGTAAACACAGATAGCTAATGTCAGTTCTTCCATTTTTTTATTGATTGAAGATAACAAGAAGTGTTATTCTGATTTAATCAAGTCTTTTTGAGCCACAAACCATGGTATCCATTTCTTGCACAAAGGGATACACGCTGCACTCAGCAACAAAGTGATGAATGCAACAAGGAATCTTTTAGAAGAAAAATCAGGAAATACATTGAAGATAAGGATCAATGGGCGATAAATCATGTGATGTATGCATAAGAGAACGATAGAATATCGTCCGATATATGTTATAAAAGGAATATGATTGACAGTTTTGCATATGAAGAGAATGGACATGACTGATGTGAAAGCCAATAAATATGTCGACCATCCCTCAATGATATTGTAATGCAACGACATCCTTTGATGCATGGTTCTCTCTATCAAGATACTGACCAGCCAAAACACGAGGAAAAAGAGAATGTTGTACTTATCATATCGGTTGGGATACAAGATATCCGTTTTTTTCAGAAAATAGCCCATGGTGAAAAAGGGCAGGCTAGTCATAGCCACATCGATGAAGAGAGGTAAGAAACAGTTCTTATAGCCCAAATACCACCCACAAAATCCTATCAAACAGATGCTCAATAATTGGTTTATATTGTTTTTAATGTATGCCGATATTCCACAAAACATGAGATTGCACCAGAATAGTGCAAGCAAAAACCATATTGGGCCATTGAAGTATTGCCTGTTGTCAAATAAATCCAGCAGCCCCCGTGAGTCTGTCACCAGCAATTCTGGCTTTAGCCATTTCAAAAGATATAAAATGAAACATCCCAAGAGATAGAAAAACAGAAACGGGATGAGTATCTTGTTGGTTTTTTTTATGGAGAATGATTTAATGCCTCCATAGGTCTTGAAAAACAGACCGGAGAGCATGAAATACAACGGCATCCTGACGATACTTAATCCCGCTATTTCCAAAGGACAATTGCAATGACCGAAGATGACTAGTATGATGCAGACTCCTTTGGCCAGATCAACGAACTGTATCCGCTTGGGTTCCATCAATTTGATTCTTCTTTTGTTGTTCAGACCAAATCTACGAATGGTCTGACGTTTAACTTTTCTTTATACCACTTATTCAGATTGTCCACACATATTTGGTTTCTCTCACCATTAATGGAAATTAGAGTAGTATTGTTCTTAATTAGAACCGGTAAGTGATGGAATTGATAACCTGTAACACAAACGGGTGTTTTTGCTAAAATAGCCATACATGAAAGCCATACGTCATCTGCTGTCAGACATAGTTTCTTTATCATATCCACATTAAAAACATCTTTATACAAGCAATGAGAAGGATACAAAACACTGCTGACACCAAGAAAAAGATATCTGTTCGATACACCTGCTTTTTTCACATCTAGCCAATCATTATATAGGGGAATTGACGGCAAAATCTCCTTTGCCCAATTGGCGATAATGCATTTTGGATATTTCTTATGCCAACGCAAATGGTTCTCAATGAGGTCTGACCTATAAAAGAGGTCATCATCAACAGTGATGACTAAATCATTGGGAAAATCTTGAAAAGCCTGAAAGTATTTGGTGTGTGACCTGATTTCTTCTTTGCAAAGCCTGATTTCCAAACCTCTGCTTCTTAAATTCAATAATGAAGAAGGTAATTTTTCGATGTCCCCAATTTGACTTTCAGTGAGATACAAAACGATTTTATCAGGCTTTACCGTCTGCCTAAGCATACATTCTATTACTTTCCATAGGGTGGGTATTCTAACAGGGTAAGATGTCAGTGAAACTATAATTCTGCTGCCCTCTTTCCTTTCATTGGTAATGTTGTATTTCTTATTATTCTGAGTGCGTTTGAAATACCAAGGTATGACAGCATTGGCAATTTTGGTAACCAAAAAATTGGAAATGCCATAGAATTTTATTGCTTGGAGAAATGGATTCCTGTTCCATCCCCAAAATCTACATTTATCAAAGAAATCAACTATAGTTGCCATTTTTAAGATAGTCTTGGTTGATAAAAAAGTTACTCTATTAAAGTATCATCAGATGATTCTTCTTTGTGGTTTCGGCTAAAGTATTTGACACATGTAAGTAGCATCAGCAATCCCCATCCATAGGCGATGTTGTCTGTTCCACCTCCAACACCTAAAAAAAACATAATGGTTGCAATTGAAAAGAAGTTGATGGCACATGAAAACACTAATGTAAGTGTAAGCACATATGCGATCAGTCCATAATCGTCGATTTCATTAATTTTCCTTATTCCCTTGCTTCTTGCTACTTTATAACTGTAATCAACTCCATGCCCAAACCAAGTATCATTATTGTTAAAGTCAAGCTCATTTATCGTATTCAACATAGGTGCTATTCTTGTTGCTGCACTTCCGTCAGTTTCCCTTACTTCATCGACGTCTCCCGTCATCGTCGCTTCAGCCACGGATGTAGCTCGCTCAAATTGTTTTACTTCGAAATAGGACAGGGTAAAGAACACTCCAATAAAAATAGGAATGGCAAATACAAAATAGGCTCCTTTCATAAAATATAAAGATAGAACACCAAGACAGATAAATGCGGTTCCACTGCCCATAGTGAACATTGCCCATCCAAAAGCGATGGTCACCCGCAGATGTCCTTCACTAAATATTTGTTGTATATTGACAGGTCTTCCTTGTCGGTACTCATGGCATTTCAAATAGGCATAGTATAATACGCCCAATGTTCTGGCCAAAGTGGATGGTTCGTACGACAATGAGTTACCCGCTAAAATACTTCTTTGTAAAATCTGAGTCATATTCAGCAAGGCAAACTGTCTGATGCCAACCAGATGAAAGGCTTGTTGTGCAACAAGCACACACGCCAGCACATAGATGAATCGCCTAAGAAAGACTAAGAATTCATCCATGTCAAAGACTTCCTCCACCCAAATAAGATTGTAGAATGTGGCATAGGTCAGAAAAAACATAAAAGAGTAGACGACCGTACTGGAGCGGAATGTACTTGCATGGAGGAAATATGCTGTATACATGATATAAAGCATATAGATAAATGCTATGCCTGCCGCTTTTGACGCCTTGAAATGGGTGATGAAAATCAGGGGCATAATTGCCATGGTAGCCACCTTAATAGGACTGACGCCAGCTCGACTCTCCAATGGTATATATTGTATACACATGATGACTATTAAGAAGAAAGCCAAATTCTTCAGTGTCCAGTTCTCAGTATTGAATAACGCACCTATGATTTGAAATATTTTATTCATATATCTAAAATATGAGAATTATGAAAAAAGAATAATGAACTATTAACTAACTTTTCCCCAGCATCCATTTTGCTTTGTGGTTGAAGAACCATACAATAGGATAGCTCACAATTACCGTGATGGCAAACCAAATCAGTGTCTTTACTCCAGTAAATGGTAGATGGAAAAGATGTTGGTCAATGATTTTGCATAAGACCAATGTGATGGAATAGTGAGTCACCATCATAACAAGAGAATTGACACCCCAAAATGATAGAAACTTTGCTGCTATATTATTTCCTTGAATAGGAAAAGTGAGCAGCAGAAGTCCTAATGGACCAATGATAGGAACAACAAGTGGTGTGATGATGCCAAAAGAAAGCGGGCAAAAACCGCCATTGAAATATATACTGATACCTGTGATTATTATTCCTATTGTTAGAATTCCATATATGTTGCTGTTTGAAAGTTTGGCTCCAATATGCCTGCCTAAAGCATATCCAATATAGATGATAGGCCATGCGAAAATGATATTTCGGATAGTATATAATGGTGCTTCTATCATCCTGTGGATGTCACTTACATTACGATACTTGAAGTAGAAAAAATAGTAATAATGAATAAAAATGAGAGATAGTAATATGGCAACAATTAGTAAAAAACGGTTGTTCTTATTAAGTATCCACCTGAAAATAACTTCCCCACCAAACAAAGCTGGAAGAAACCATAGTGTTCCAATTCCTCTTATAGCTATGGTTTTATATAATTCACGTGAAATGAACTTAAGGTCATAGTGCCCTATTACATACAAAATCAAATCAAATACGAGTATCAGAATTGAAAAATAGATGTATGGCTTACCCAATGTCTGCCATCGTTTTTTTGCCAATTCCTTGACGGAGATATCGCGTGGCCGGATGCCTGCCAACCAACCGGAGGTGAAGTAGAAAGCCGATATCATAAAATTGCCAATCCAGGCATTTACCCATCCAGGAAAGATTCCTTCCTCAAAATGTAACAGTACAATGCAAAGGATGGACCACCCTTTAAGGATGTCTATATATTGTAGTCTACCCATGATGAATGATTTCTTTTATTTTTGTAGCAACAATCATAATGGTAGTGTACAAACTTAAAGCACTCTTTGCCAACAGTTTACCCCACCATGGGTCTCCTCCATAATGGTCAATATAATAAAAGCAACTGCGTTTCCATTGGCGGAAGCGGGGGATGGGGTTACCTTTCTCATTCTTTACATGTCGGTGAACGGCTTGGATGTCAGCGATATAATACATTTTCCATCTGCCACTTTTATCTACCTGTTTGGAAAGGATGGCTTCCTCGCGATATAGGAAGGGATACTCATCAAAAAAACCAATTTCTTTGACAAAAACATTGCGCAGCAATAGGCAACACCCACTTAATTTATGGCAATAGTGGGAGGAACCAAAATCGTCAATCAAGCCATTAGTTCCATTTGGCTTTTTCCTAAAATACCCTGTTAGCCAACCAAAACTTGCTCGCCAGTCACCATCCTTTTTCATGGGATTTTGGTGGATTCCTTCAGGAGAGATAATGTCAGAGCCACATACTGCTATGTGTTTGTCTGATTCCATACAATCCACCATTCGCTTCAAATAGTCCGCCTGAGGGAACTCCATATCTGGGTTAGCAATTAAGGCATACTCATATCCTTTTCCCGCAGCATAGCGTAGGCCTACATTATTGCCAGCATTATAGCCTTTATTCTCTTTGTTGGCGATAAAGGTACGACCTAATTCTTGGCATAGTGCTTTAGCCGCAAGACGGTCTTCGTCGCGGGAACAGTTGTCAACCACTACAATTTCTATATCCACCTTTTCCTGCTTTTGCAGAAAACCTATACATTTTTTGCAATCAGCAGCAGAGTTGTAATTGAGGAGAATGACTGCGATTCTCATTTGACCAAGTTCTTTATGGCTGTTCTTGTCAACTTGGCGACAGCCTTGTCCAACCTTGTATTTATGATGTAACATGGAGCATAGATAGTGCTATGCTGTTTTCTATATTTCCTGACCAGCTTCCACATGGAATGCAGGAAATGATTGTCGGTGATTAACCCTCCAGTTTCATTGTGCTTGTGATATAATGGCTCAGGTATCACATATGATGGGATACCATCATTTTTAGCAGAATAGCAAAAGTCCACACCATATAGATGCCAATGATTACAAGTTTTCTCGTCAAATTTGATTCGCTCAAACACTTCTTTGGGGATAGCAAAGCAACACTCGTCAATAGATTCTACCAATTGTTTGTCTTTGATTTGCTGCCTGACAATATACTCTTTTGTGTCTTTATATTTGAGATTTGAACATACTGAGCCATTCTTGTTCATTCCGGCTGCACCAATTATTTGTTGCTTGTCGTTTGATATTTCCTGGGCAATCCTGTCGAAGAAAGAGGCATTGTCAAAAGCAATGTCTTGATGCAGAAAAATCAGGATGTCATCCAATTCTTGTTTATGCGCTTCATATTCAGAGTTGAATGCCTCAGCCGCACTCTTGTATTTGTTTGCGCTGTTGTCAATTAATAAAAGTGTAGGCTTTTCTTCTTGGTCATATACATGAGTATATGAATCCAAAAGAAGTTCTTGCAATTGTTTGGGGTCATTCCAGCAGCAGATAAGACTGTATCTCATTGTTTTTTGTTCTTTTTTGATAATAGTTTCAAATAGACTTTTCGTCGGATTCTGCTTGTCAACGCATGCATTTTCCATAAGGGGCTCCAGCAGCACCGTGGTGTTGAGGTTTTTAAACTGAGCCAGTCAAGAGCTGTCACATTTTTGCCAAGCAAAGTCATTTCCGCCAACTCCTTGATATTGATACGTCTTACAAAGGGATGCTTATCAAAATCGGATTGGTTGACCAATGGTGAAAGGTCCATTTCTATGTCAGATTTTGCTATGATATTCACAGACTGTTTTGCCCATGCATAAAGGAGCGGCATTTGTATAAGCCCTGAATCTCTTACATATCCTGCAATTTCTTTAGATATCTCAGTGTTGATGGTGCTTAATGGGTCTTTTTCATATTGAAGACCGTCTGGGAACAGTGGTGCTATTGTCCCATTTTCATCCTTAGCATATCCAATTGTAGTGGGGTAGGGGGATGCTGAGTAATAGTGCTCTGCAAGAACTGTTAGTTCGTATGGTTGGTCACCATGTTCAAAATAAGTGATATAATTTCCAGCTGAAGGAGGAAATGTGTCAGCCCTGGAACCATAATAATAGAACTCCACATCTTTGTATCCCTTCTTTCGAAGGATGGAGTTGATCATCAATCTTGTTGTGCCCAGCCAACCAACATCCACCAACGCCGAAGGAGTGGAGTCAAACAACTTCTCCTGTTGGAAATAATCAATCAGCAAATCTCTTGTTTTCTGTGCCCTTTTTTGGAGAATTGGTGTGTATTTGCTGTCGAATATCTTATTGAGGAAATCTGTTTCTTGTTTCTTGCTTCCTACTCTATAATAATCAAAATCAATCCCTAAAGAATGCATCTCCTCCCTGGAAGTTCCTAAATGAAGCAACAGCTTGTCAATGTTGTCTCGGTGAACAATGGTGTGGTGGTCTGCCGCCTCTATGTATTCTTTTGCTCCTCCGTCTGCCACATATGGAACATAGAGTGCTCTTCGGGAGACAAATAAGTATCGAAGTTCGATTTCTGGAAAATCTTTGGCAAACACCTCAGCTATCCGCATGAGGATATAGCTGTCGCGTGACAGAAAATAGAGTCGGCGGATGCCGCGAGCCAGAGCATTCCTAAGCACAAACAGCACATAGGGAATGTATGCCGGTGCTACGAAATCAGCTGCCAACGCAGCATGGGGCGTGTTATTGGCTTTAATACGAGCCGCACGACTGAAAGAGATAAGCTGCTCCCATCCGCTGTCATTCCTGAATACATATCCAGTCTCCAGTAAAGCTTTCTCTGTCTCATTGTATGAGGTGTTGATTAGAGCAGCTTTTATGCCCTTGCGCAGTGCCATCTTGACATCGCTGCGGAGGTTGTCGCCATAATGTTCCCATGATGTGGGCTTCAGTTCCTTACGAACGATATCATACAACTGTCCGGTATCTTTGCGCACCGCATACTCACATGAGACGAACACAGGTTCTTCAGGCTTTGCACATCCTTCCCGGATGAGTATATCTTTGAGAAACGAATTATCCAAATACATATCACTAACAAAGGCTATCTGATAACCCTCGTCACGTTTTGATTGAATGAGAGTTCTGACATTGGGATTTGCCATGAGGTTTTCCGCCTCAACAGCTTTCTCCGTTTCCATCATTTCTTTGCGGGAATACTCTCCAAAACTTTCCGTGTCGAGAAATGAATACATTTCCTCCAGCGACACCTCTTTTCCGTTGTATGCCGTCGATGCTTGAGGACCGATATTCAGCCTCCACAGTAGGAAAGCCTCTCTTTTCCCCATATCATTGGGATACAGCCTTCTCGCCAACAATTGAAACAAGGATGCTTTTCCGCATCGCCTGATCAGTGTTGTGTCAAATATGTCAAAAGAAGCAAGGCGCATAAGAGATTATAAATGAGAAATTAAAGATGAAAGATTAAAGATGAAAGATTAAAGATGAAAGATTAAAGATGAAAGATTAAAGATGAAAGATTAGGATTTTTAAATGAGTAAATTCATGCATTCATAAGCCATTCGTGCTTAGTGAATGTGAAACAACATCGGTGTCGAGTTGTCGCTGAAAATTACAAATTTAGTGCCGATTTCATTCGCTTGTATGACTCTTCCCATGTGAATTGCTGGATGAATTCGTGGCCGGCTTTGGCAATACGTAGGCGCAGGTTATCATCCTCGATAAGGCGGATGATGTTTGTCGCTAAGGCAGTGCTGTCATGGATAGGCGACACCAATGCTGTCTTGCCGTCTTTTGCCATCTCCAGATATCCGGGGTTGTCGGTACAAGCAATGGCAGCCCCACAAATCATTGCCTCACCAATGGGAAGTCCCCATCCCTCCACCTTGCTTGTTCCGATGAAGATGGCAGCCTCATTGTAGATTCGGTTGTGTGTCTCATGGTCAGGTCGCTGATAATAATCATACCATTCCGGCAGGTCTGCGGGCCGTTCTGGAGTCCCGAAGATGTTGACACGTAATTGGGGATGTCGTTCTTTCACTATCTTTAGCGCCTCGAATCCACACGAACAGTCTTTCAATTCCATGGTGTGATAAACCATGGTTATCCGGTATTTGTCTTTCTTGTCAAAGGGAATGGTCTGTTGGAAATAAGTCATGTCAAAACCATTCGGCACCAAAGCGCATGGCTCATGCTCTTCTTCCTTGATGACTCGCTGCAACCAGGTGGAGATGGTTATTTTTTTCAGCGGATAATGATATGTGCTTCGTAATATCTCGTCAGTCACATTTCCCCAGTTCTCATAACCCTGAATGAAATAATATTTGTTATTGGTGGGGTAGTCCTTCACATACATAGAGGTGTAGGGAGACGTGCATATATAGATATCACTTTTGGGCACATGGCGATAGTTGAGCGACAAGGTGAGATGCTCCTTCACCCTTTTGTCAAGATTGAACCACCCCCGGCAACTATATCCTTTGATGAGCCGTTCCATGTACCGGTAGCAATTGGTCAGTTTGAAATACAACGACTTCTTCGCCCAGAACAGAGAACCAGCATATACGATGTGCACCTCATGCCTATCAGCAGCCAGGCGGTTGGCATGCTCGTTTACCACCTTGTTGCCGCCGCACGGATTTTTGGCGTGACCGGGGAAGATAAATGTGATAACACTCATGTCAACAATCCTTTATCTTGAAGAGAATTTAAGCATAAATGCCACTATTCTTCTTGTGTGCAAGTTAACTACTTAATCAATATATCATGAAATGGTTTTTCTCCCAAAATCGCGGCCAACAACGGAAATCCACTTTTATACATTTCATTAGTTCTAATCAAATTAACATTATATGCATTCATGATTGTAAAAAAATCAACAAAAGTTTTTAAATGAGAATCATTACTCTTTTGTTTTATGTCCATGTGCGTGATTTCTCCAGGTATTATATAAATCCGACAATCAACATCTTTCACAAAATTCAAAAAAGTTTTACTGTCAGAGAAAAGAACTATTTTATAGTTAGAAGGTACATTTGATATTTGCTTTATTAGTTCTTTCTTACATTTTGACATTATTTCATTCTTTTTCTCATCTGAAACAGGATCTTTTTTTTCAGTATCTTCGAAGTCTCCTAACAATGATAAAAACCTGAAAGAAAAAGATATATATTTTCCTCCTATTTCTGAGTTGATTTTTTCTAATGTTGTTTTTAATAAATCGGATGGTTTGAATAATTTCTTGAATAATCTCGGGTATTTCTTTTTATCAATGAATGCATCCGAATAAATGTGTTTTTGCTGATACTTTGATTTGATAGTTTTGTTTAGTAAATGCTTATGAAGATAATCTTGTGCTATGATATTACTAAGTGTATCAACGACGCATAGTAATGATATATTTGAATTATATGATATTTGACTTGGTTTAACAGACCAGTTAACCTCGTTAGGAATTAAATAATCTAAAAGAGAAAAAGGATATACCCAATTGATATAAAAAGAGCAATTATATTTTTCACATATAGAATAGACAGATAAAAGACCTCTTAATCTATCCGCTAAGCCTCCGTGGTAATACCTGCCATCTAACATCACTATGGCACCTTTTACAAATTCCTTATTGGTTGAATTATCCTCACTATAATAATTTCTTAATTTATCAAGATGAAAGCCTGTTGAGAATTCCTTGCTTCTTTGGTAAGCAGCCAAAGTCAAACGACATTTCCATAAAAACGGCAATTTACTGTAAAGAATTGAAAGAAAATGATGCATTGAGTATTTCATAAATGTAGTTTATGAGTTATATAAGTTAAAACATAATAAATGATGCTCAAATCATGATAAAACTTCAAAGTGCGAAATGAGTCTTTGACTACAAATTTTCTAACAGTTTCAAATAATAAACTGTAAGCTTGCTCCTTATGTACCCTGCCCCCAATTGCAGATATCCATATTCACTAATTATTTGTCTAAACAAAGAAAATTTATAAGAATGAAGGATGAGTTAAATGATTGAGATTAAAAACATGAAAAGGAATAAAAAATGAAATCATATATTTAGCACGTTAAGCTTGTTTTGGCAAAATGTGATGTATATGGCTAAAAATAAAAGAATTTCTTATTTCCATAACTAGTTTCCAAATAGAATTTCGAACAGTATTATTATTTAACTTGCACAAAAAAAGAAGCAGTCTGTCTTTGACATTCTTTTTAAAATATTTAGAATCACTCAAAGCTTTTTTTACTATTGTGGAATGATTGATACCTTTATGCTGAATATAAGATTCAATGATGGTCATTCTATACCTGAACAAGACTTCGTTAAATTCATCATAACCAGACAGTATCTGTGTCAATATAGAGTCTAATAAATCTTGATATTCTATAGTCTGTTTATTCAATATTGTTGTATTTGTATCATGAATATTATATTGGTAGACAACGTTAGCAATACCTTTAACTTGATTTATATTTAGTCCAATCATGATATTTGTCAAAAAGTCTTCACCTATAATAACTTCAGAAGGTAAAATATTTATGGAGCGTTTCAAAACATCCATTTTTATAAGTTGTCTCCATAAACCAGGTAATCTACTCCCTAAAATTTGATTTTTAATAAATTGTTCCCTTGAAAAAAAACCTATTTCTTTGATATGTGATGGAAGTGCCTTTGTTTGATGATTCAAGACATGGTGAATAATCATAGAACCACTAATGATATCAACTTTGTCAGATGATGATGACAGAAGAACCTCTACAGAATTAGGCATGATTTCATCATCGGCATCAACAAAAAAAGCCCATTCTCCTGTTGCAACTTGCACCGCATTATATCGAGCCAAACAAACGCCTCCATTGGTTTGATGAATGACTTTTATTCTCTTATCTTTAAGCGCATATTCATCACAAATATCACCACTACTATCAGTAGATCCATCATTAATTAAAATTATTTCTAGTTCTTGATAAGTTTGAGATATAATACTATCCAAACAGTGTTGAAGGAATTTCTCCGCATTAAATATAGGAACTATGACGCTGACCATAATTATAATTTGTATGTCTTAAAAAAATAACAGATAGATATTTATTTCTATTAATAGGAACGCTATTAATTCTTTCTTTTTATTTTTATAAACATTTTAATGGTTTGGTATAATTTTATTAAGGCTAAATTTGTACGATATACCCAATAAGCCCATTGAGGTTTTATTCTTAAGGCTAATGAAAGACTGCTCGATATGGGTTTAAAAGGATTGTATTTATTCCCTTGAATGATTGCTTTTTTGTGTATTTCGGGGTATCTAGTGAGCAAATCAAAATGTTTGTGGCTGAAAGCGAGAAAAAGGAAGTTCTTTTTAATATAATACATATCCTGTTTAAATGTTGGTCCTAATTCTTCTTCTAAAGTGTCTATCATTAAACATCTTGATAGAAGATGATCTCGTCTTATTTGTTTCGTAATACTAGAAGCATTATTATTATTGTAATGATAGAACGCTTGAGGACAAAAAGAAACTTTCGGAGACTTCTTCAGTAATTTGCAAATGAAAAGTGTATCTTCGCCTATATGAATATCGGAAGGAGTAAAAGATATGTGGTTATTGAGAATAAATAGATGGCGTATTAAAGAATTCCATAGCAATGGAAAAAAAAGATCATAATGGAGTATTTGTGTTATTAATGTATTATTGTCGTTACTTGTAGGATACTGTTTTATGAATTTTGAATCTTTCTTATTATCTTCATAGAAATCACAAAAAAGTATATCTGCGTTTTCCTTTTTTATTCGTTCATACATCACTTCGATGGCATTTCTCTCCACCCAGTCATCTGGATCGACGTGAGTAACGTATTCCCCCTTTGCAGCATCCAAGCCTTTCTGCCGAGCGACACTCACCCCCCCATTGGGCTGGTGGATAACAATTATCCTATGGTCTTGTTTTGAATAATCATCACAGATACTACCAGATTGGTCGACAGATCCGTCATCAACCAAGATGATTTCTATGTTTTGATAAGTTTGGTGAATCAAACTATCAATACATTTTGATAGGAAAGTATCTGCGTTATATACAGGGACTACAATACTTATTAATCCTTCTTTCATCGTGTATGGATGGATTTATATAGTGAATTCCTTTGCTATTTGAACATTTTGATGATGCGAGACGCTAAGTTAATACTATGATTAATCAAATTTGCATATCTCGGATGCCATCTGAGAAAACTCAAATCTTTAGCGGTTAACTGGCAGTTATCAAAATCTTTCAGCAATTTTTTCATTCTATAGTTTTCATTCAAAATGGCAATATAACATGGAGGAATGGTATCTTCAAGCATTCGGTCTTTCTCTTTCATCAGTTTGTCATCTTTTATACTACTGATACCTTCATTACCATCAAAGATGCAAATTGTCTGATTGACATATTGCATAGAATATCCATCTATCAGCATTTTAACCCATATTTGCCAGTCAGCGACAATCTTATATTTTTCATCAAATCCATATTTTTTTATAATGTTAGACTTGATGAATGCCGATTGGTGGCATATATTTCCTTTAAAAAAATAGTCAAGGGAAACTTCTTTAGGGGTGAATTGAGGTATTAAATCCGTTCCTATGGATTCAAGCCATTCACCATAAACAAGATCACCTGTTAATTGATTGTTGAAAAATTCTTCAAGAGTAGTATCATTGTAAAAGATATCTCCTGAATTCATAAAATTCACATATTCACCATGCACATGGGATATGCCTTTGTTCATAGCATGATAGATGCCATTGTCCGGTTCTGAAACCCAATAGGAAAAATGCTGTTGATATTTTTCCAAAAGTTCCTTACCACCGTCTGTACTTCCTCCATCTATCACAATCCATTCAAATTCTTTAAATGTCTGACTGATAATGGATTCAATTGTTTTCTTCAAACCAAGCCTGTTATTGAAATTTATGGTTATGATAGATAACGGTATGCTCATTATTCTGATTTAATAAAATGAATTATGTTAAATGTTGTTTGTGAAATATTCTATATTTAATTGATTAAATCGAATTGTCTAAACAATATCATTATGCTGTTATGAATATTTTTTTTATTGTTTTGATTTTCCAAGAAAGCCAAAAATCAAGAAGTCTTTTACATGCAAAAGGGTATATTAATGAATATCGAAACAATAACAAAAAGTACAGACCTTGATGATTTCCTAAAATCCACTTTTTACTAGAATTAAATGTATTTATCTCAATTCCTAAATTGTGTTTATCCAAGAAATTTTGAACTTTCATTGCGACAATCATTCTTATTTTGAGTTCACTTAAAGGCATTTTGTTTCCATTAAAAAAGGAAGATGCAAGGGAACCGCTTCTTTGTGTTATGATGAAAAGCTGTTTATCTATAACTTTAATGGTCTTTGCAAAATAACCTATCTTAATTGAAAAACCTACATCATTAGAATATTTAGTCTCATCACAACGAATATTATATTTATCAATCAATTCTTTACGGATTATTTTGCACCAAATAGGCTCAAATTGATATCTAAACGGAATATCATTTTGATCATTTTTATAATGATTAAAAAACTCTTGGAGATAAGTACGATCCGCCTTTTTGTTCAAATCATCAGAATATACACTCTCGTAATTATAGAATAAGATATCTTCTGCTCTATCTACTGCTTCATACAAAATTTCCTCCATGTTATCTGTAAAGAGGTCATCTGCATCAATACATAAGACCCATTTTCCCATGGCGTGGTTAAGACCTATATTTCTTGCTCTACCAGCACTTCCACCTTGTGGAGTAGAATACCACTCTAAGTATTTGCGTCCAAACTCTGGATATAATTGGGGATACAAATCGGCATTTGGGCTGCAATCATCAACCACTATCACTTGAATGTCAGGACGGATGGGAATGCTTCTCAAACATCTTGTTAATAAGTCTGGAATGTTATAGTGTGGGATGATGATGCTATAGTTGATAGGTCTCATATAGAATTTTTATCTCTATTCTTGTATTTCAGATTAGCAAAATTCTAACTTGCTATTTTATATAGATTGTTGATGTATAAATATGATAATATTATGCTATTTATTGTTTATTATTATTGAAATTACTTCATTTATCAGTCCACATATTCTTTTTGTAGACCAATTTCGCATAGCATATTGAAAATTATTGAAGCCTAACTGAGAGTTTTGCCTCACCGTACTTATAGCATCTATAACAGCTTTTTTGACAGATGCTTTATCATATGGTTCAAAAATAAAATTATCTGTTTCTTTCAGGATAGCGCCTACATTACCTTGATTTGGTCCTACAACTATTTTACTTGCAGAAAAAGCCAAAGGAACATTTCCCGAATTAAGTATTTCTTTTCTTTGGATAAAAACGACATCTGATGCTGATAGCCAAACTTTTAATTCTTCGTTCGATAGAAATCCTGAGTATTTTATACCTAGTTTTTTATATAGAATTAATAAATATAGGTTTTTTATTGACTTATTAATCCAACGTCCATTGTAAATTCGACCTATAGGTAAACGAGGTGCTAAAAACGAAATATGGCGATTTGATACATCTTTTGCCATATCTAAAAATAAATGAACCTCATCTGTGTTGCGAAATTCTCCAAATGAAGAAATAACAATATTATCTTTTGGAATATGGAGCGCTCTTTTTGCATCTATTGAATTAATAGAATATTCCCATAGACTGTCTGCTACATGATGAGGTGCAATAAAATGGTATTGATGAGGAAACCTTTTTTTCAACTTTTCATAACTATAATTGCCCATATGATGAAATGCATCCACTTTAGAATATACCAAATTATATAGTTCCACTGTCTTTTTGTCTTTGTTATGAGGACGAAGGTTATGGCAGGTAATTATCATTTTTATATGGGCTTTTCTAATCTTTTCAAAATGCTCCGATAACTTCTGAAGATCAATACTGTTTCTTTCCCATTCAAAAATAGCTTCTGGCCATTGAAAGAACAAAAGATCAAAATCATTAAAGGAATTCCAAAAGAGATCCAAATCACATTTGACATCATGTCCAAAATTGATTAAGCCATTTACCAATGAATTCACATAAGGATTTGGAACGGAATTATACCTAATTACCATCAGAATTTTCATCTTGTTAATCTATTATCTGTATTTCGAGTTGAAAGATAGAACGTAATCTTTTGTTCTATTACGATTACATATCTTTTTTGCTGGTATACCTCCATAAACAGAATTCTCCTCAACATCTTTTGTGACTACAGCATATGCGGCACATATTGAACTATCTCCTATACGAACTCCTGGCTTAATCATTACCCGGCATCCTATCCAGCAGTAGTCTCCAATAGTTACATTTCCTCCAGTTGCTTCATGGGTATGAATGTCATGTTCCATAGTCCATATTATACAGTCTTGTGCAATATCCACATGATTGCCAATTTTTAAAGTTCCTCCTCTTCCATCAAGGAGTGTATTGGAATTGATAACACAATTGTTGCCTATCTGAATATTAAATCCATTTCTAAATGCCACGTTTCTGCAAACCACCGTGTCTTTTCCAATTCTCACACGATATTTCTTCATGACCCATATGCGGAATCTCCTTGAAGGGACATTCATCAATATTGGTAATAATAAATAATACTTAAAATTGTAGCTTAACATATCATGAAATTAATGAGCTAACGCAGATTGTTTAGTATATAAATAAAATAATATAAGAACGAATTAGGCATGTGTTTGCCAATTAAAACACATAATTTGATATATCTTTCTTCAAAAACTTTGCTTTTAATATCTTTCTTCAATAGACTTGAAATAAAGGCTAAATCCTTACGATTTAAGGACTTTTCTTTAGTCTGTCTTACTATTCGAAGATATCTATAAACATATCTTTGAATGACATCCACATGATACATTTCCCTCACAGACTGACATGTGAATTTTTCTTGATATTTCTTTACAATAGGCACATAGCATGATAAGAAATCAATAATTTGCTTCAAATGTCTTTTATCAGAAATATTGCTGCTCAAAGAACCTGCCCTTCTCTTTTGTATATAAACAATATCAGATGTTGTCTTTATCGTTTTCGCATATAATAAATATGAATATACAAACACCTTGTCTTCTCCATAATTAAGCTTTTCATTAAACTTCAGAGCATTATTGGAAATAATGTCAGTTTTATATAGTTTTGCACATGGGCCATCCAATAAAACTGATGTGGGAAAAGAATCATCAAAAAAAAGTTCTTTATTGATTTGATAATACTTACTTATGTCATATCTATATTCTTGTTGTTGTCCACATTCTATTCGTAGTACACTTCCAACGGAAAAATCGACAGAGTCTGAAATCAAATTCATCACGGCATTTTCTGGTATTTCATCATCTGAGTCGACAAACATCACAAACTTTCCTTTAGCATGGTCTAATCCTAGATTTCGTGCGCAACTTACTCCTCTATTTTCTGTGTGGAAAACACTCACCCTAGGGTCTATTTTTTCAAAGGAATCACATATTTCTCCCGATAGGTCTGAACTACCATCGTCAATTAATAAAAGTTCAAAATCAGTATAAGATTGTTTGAGAATGCTGTTTATGCAAGCATCCAAATACTTCTCGGTATTATATATAGGAACAATTATTGACAAAATAGGCATATTCCTAATACGAAAAATTAGTATTCATTGATTAATGACACAGTTGAATCTATTATAGAGCATCCTCTTCCTAAAGGCCACATGCTAAACTGCTGTTTGTGTTCTTTGTCCACGTAACATACCTCAAAAGCTATGGAATTATATATAATATCATAAAAACGAGTCCACGATTGATAGTCAAATTTTGCCAGATGTAGAGCCATACGATATTTCCCTTTTGGGGTATTATGATTGGGGATGGATAAATGTATTTTGAACATATCTCCCTTGGTAGGCAGCGTTAAGACAGGCGAATAGTTGGTCCACAACAGGTCATTTGCTTCATTCACAGTCAAAACTCCAATTTGACATTCTGTAATGGAATGGACATTACGCTTGATGGTCAGTTCTAGTTCGATAGGCTCACAAGTAGACATGTTATGGACATCGTTGAGCATCTTGACTTCTGTATACTCTAATTCGTGAATGAGGCCTTTCTTGTGATTAATAGTTTCTTGAGTGTCATGATCCTTAAGTTCGGATATGCTATTTTTGATGTAATAATTAACGCATTCCTTTGCAGTACCACTATAACAAATGCTTCCCTTATCCAATACTATTCCGTGGTTACAAAGAGTCTGAATGCTGCTCATATTATGACTTACAAATAGTACCGTTCTTCCACCACCTTGTGAGATATCTTGCATTTTACCAATGGCCTTTTTTTGGAATTCGGCATCCCCAACTGCCAGCACCTCATCAACCACTAGAATTTCGGGTTCCAAGTGGGCAGCGACAGCGAAACCCAAGCGGACGGTCATACCGCTGGAGTAGCGTTTTACTGGGGTGTCGATATATCGCTCACAGCCAGAGAAGTCGACAATCTCATCAATCTTGCGACTGATTTCCTGTTTGGTCATACCCATAATGGCACCATTCAAATAGATGTTCTCCCTGCCGGTCATCTCAGGGTGGAAACCGGTGCCAACTTCCAACAAGGAGGCGATGCGGCCACGGACACGTATGCTGCCGGTGGTGGGGGCGGTGACGCGGGAGAGGAGCTTCAACAGGGTGCTTTTGCCGGCTCCGTTCTTGCCGATGATACCGACGACATCGCCTTGCTCCACATTGAAATTGATGTCCTTCAATGCCCAGACATATTCGCTGTGACCTTTGGAGGAGCGGTCGTTGGTCTCGCCAATCTTCAGGTAGGGGTCTTCCTTGCCGAGGATGTTCATCGTCCACCACCGATTGAGGTCATGGCTGATGGTGCCGGTGGAGACGAGTCCCAAGCGGTATTGCTTACCTACGTTTTCAAATTCTATTGCGTTCATTTATTTATTTTTAGGAGTTTGGGAGTTTAGGAGTATAGGAGGCTAGACATTAGCCCGATAGATAGGCATACTATTCTCTCACCTCTTACATCTCACTTCTTACCACTATTTTTTTAACCACGAAAATCACGAAAAGCACGAAAAAGTTTTAACGCGAATTACCATGAATGGGCACGAATTATTCTCTACGTTTGCAGCGAGATTGCGTGGCATAGCCACGCATAAGCAAAAACATAATGAAAATATTTGCTAAACCGGATT
>Ga0247611_10004566_pt1 | contig 19078 bp, 19 predicted proteins | sample 177DNAGHGhighgp2_FD_192422 | JGI IMG/M metagenome (GOLD analysis project Ga0247611, IMG submission 192422) | Sheep rumen microbial communities from Palmerston North, Manawatu-Wanganui, New Zealand - 1770 DNA GHGhigh gp2 | ecosystem: Host-associated > Mammals > Digestive system > Stomach > Rumen... | reverse complement strand
TAATTTTGTCGGATTATAATATGTGAAATTACCTCTCATTTAATATTCCTCCTAATATTTATCATTATATTTTATACTTCTTAATTTATGCTGATAATATTTATAATTTGGAAATACATTTTCCAATAATTTATAAAAACCTGCTTGATGATTTAAAAAATAGAAATGTGATAATTCATGATACAATACACTTTTAATTAATATTGGATCATATTTAGCTAATTTTGCTGCAAAACATATTTCATTTTTTTTAGGTGTACAAAGTCCAAAATATGTTTTAACATTTTTATATTTAACATTTATTGTTTTATTAATATTTAATGCTTGTTTAGCTTCTTCTAAATATCTATTTATAAAATGTCTTAAACAATCAATGTAATATTTATAAATTAATTTATTTATATCTGTATTTTCTAATTTATGAATAATAATATATTTACCATCACATTCTACATATTCATTATTATCATCAATTAATTTAATTTCATATTCCTGACCGAATAGATGTATATTATTAGTCTTTTCTATCTCTTTTCTTTCAAATGATTTTTTTATATAGGAATATGCATTAAGTAAATATTCTTTTATTTTTCCATCAGTTAGCATAATTGGAGTTCTTATAATTATATTATTTGGCTTTAGAGCCTTTAAATATATTTTTCTATTTCTAGGCTTATATTCAATATATACATTTAAATATAAATCATTTATTTGATATGTTTTCACAATATACTCCCAATTATTCTAATCTTAATAAATCATATGGCTCAAGTTTTTCATCTGTATAAAAATAAATAGCTTGAAGTGGATGTCTTGCCGCATCTAGGGTATTTCCATCCATATCATATATTTCTTTAATTGGAATTATTTTAGTACCTCTAGGTGAAAATACTTCTATGTTTGAAAAAGGTACAAAATAATTTCTTTGTTCAATATATGCAATATGATTTTTTTCATCATATGATTTAACAATACCTATAAAATCCTTTGTAGGAACAGTTAAATTTAGGTCATATAATTGCTCATCTATAGTTGGCTCATGAAATAAAAAGCCTGTAGCTGTAAGTCTATTTTCAGCCTTAGATATAGCATTTATATATTTATTAAAATCTTCAACCTTACCAGTTGATTCATATTCATCAATAATTCTTCTATATGCATTAACTACTGTAGCTATATAATGTAATGATTTCATTCTTCCTTCTATTTTGAATGAATTAATACCTATATCCATCATTTTTGGTATAGCAGGTATTGCACATAAATCTTTACTTGACATTGCAAAATAATCACCTTCAGGATTATATTTTTTATCATCAACTACATAATCATAGCACCATCTACATGAATGGGCACAGCCACCTCTATTTGCATCACGGTTAGTCATATTATTTGATAACATACATCTTCCACTATATGATACACACATACCACCATGGATAAATGCTTCAATATCAGTCTTAGTTGATTTTCTTATTTTTTCAATTTCATCTAATGATAATTCTCTTGCAAGAACTACTCTATTAACTCCAAGTCTTTCATAAAATTTAATAGCCTCAGGGTTTGCAGATGAGCATTGAGTTGAAACATGTGCTTCCATTTTTGTATTTTCTTTAACCATTTTTAGGATATACAAGGATGATGCAATAATACAATCTACACCACATGCTTCTAATTCCTTTAAATATTTTAAAATTCCATCTGTATCATTATTATGCATTACGATATTACAAGTTACATGAATTTTAGCATTATGCTTGTGAGCAAAATCACAAGCTTCTTTAATATCAGCAATTGTAAAATTAGATGCACGTGAACGAAGTGAAAATTTCAAGCCACCAATAAATACTGCATCAGCACCATATAGGATAGCTACCTTTAATTTTTCTAAATCTCCTGCAGGAGCTAATAATTCAAATTTACTCATTGCTTTAGCTCCTCCTTTAAATAAACTGTATCATTAATTTTAAATCCATCTTGAATATCTAAATTTAAATTATTAATGATATTAATTGCTTCTTCCTTGCTAATTATATTTTTATTGTATTCATAATATGCCTTTAAAGCTTTTAAATAAATATCTTTAGAAATATAATTAGAATCTATAATTAAATATTTTAAGAAATTTAAATTATCTAAATCTTCAATTAAAGATATTACATATGATCTTAATATATATGTTCCATTTAAATTTTCAGTAATAGGAATATAGTCATTTCTTGTAGATTCTTTTAAATATCCTTTTTCCTTTGGCATATCTATGTTTGTTTTATTAGAATATAAAGAAATTAATTTTCTTTTTGAATAAAACATTATTTTATGTCCAAAACCAAAATAGATTAATGGAGCATTAGTCTTTTCGTATGCTAATTTTAAATCATTTAATGTTATTTCAGATGACATTTGATATGCATCAAAATTAAATGATTGTAAAATAGATAGGTCAAGATAATTTGTAATCATTGTTTCAGGATTATAAATTATTTTAGATGATAAATTCTTGTTAATTGCAAGATTACAAGCACCTAAATCACTAAAATAATAATATATATCATCTGATTGATATTTATTTAATAATTCATCTAATTCTTTTATATCATCAGGATGATAAATTTTATTTAATCCTATAATAATCTTTTTATTATTCTTTCTTAATTTAGATATTGCTTCATCTAAATCTATATCTCCATAACAAATAGAAAAAGGCTTAATCATTAAAATAAAGCCATCTGCATAATTTATTAAATTATCTAAATCATCGTTATTATATATAACAGATAACAATTCCATAATAATTACCCCTTTTTGGTTTCAAAAATCCATGTTGCCATGGATTATTTTTAGAATCTGAATGAGCCTTTATTCTTGCCCTTACCTTTTTTAACTTTAGGTTGCTTACCAGCTACGCCTTGATAATTTCCTGCCTTAACCTGGTTTTGCATACGCTTCATATCGTCTTCATTCATATTTTTCATTTGCTTCATTTGAGTTTTCATTTGAGATAATGTATCTCTTAAGCGGTTAACCTCTTGAATAGATCTACCTGAACCCTTAGCTATACGATCTCTTCTCTTGAAATCTCTATCGATTAATTCTGGATGCTTTCTTTCTTCTTCAGTCATTGACCAAATAATAGCTTCTATTTTATCAAATGCTTTATCATCAACATTATTTAATGCTGCCTTCATTTGACCCATACCTGGTAGGAAACCAATTATTTTTGATAATGAGCCCATTCTTTTAATCATTTTGAATTGCTTAATTAAATCATTATAATTAAATGAATCAGACATCATTCTTTCTGCTGCAGATTTCATTTCATCTTCATCGATGTTTTCTTGAACAGTATCAATTAAGCTTAATACATCGCCCATACCTAATATTCTATCTGCTAATCTATTAGGATAGAATATTTCCATTGCGTCTAGCTTTTCACCAGTTGACATAATCTTAATTGGGATACCTGTCATTTCCTTAATTGATAAGGCAGCACCACCTCTTGTATCACCATCAAGCTTAGTTAATATAATACCTGTTATATCAAGTCTTTGATGGAATGCAAGTGCCACATTTACTGCATCCTGACCAGCCATTGCATCTACTGTTAATAATATTTCATCAGGGTGTGATATATTTTTGACATTATCTAATTCCTGCATTAACTCTTCATTAATTTGAAGACGACCTGCAGTATCGATAAATACTAAATCACAACCTTCCTCTTTAGCCTTCTTTAGACCCTCTTCTACAATTTTTTCAGCCTTAACCTTAGTACCCATTTCAAATACTGGTACATTAATTGATCTACCTAATGTTACTAATTGATCAACTGCGGCAGGTCTATAAATATCTGCAGCAATAAGCATTGGCTTTTTCTTTAATTTTTTTCTATAGAATAATGCCATTTTACCAACTGCAGTTGTTTTACCAGCACCCTGTAAACCTACAGCCATAACTACAGTCATACCATGATTTTTTATATTTAGGTCTACAGCCTCATCACCAAGTGTCTTTTTTAATTCATCACGAACTATTTTAACAACCTGTTGACCAGGGTTTAAACCCTTCATTATTTTTTCACCAAGAGCTTGTTCTTTAATATTAGCTAAAAACTTTTTAACAACCTTATAGTTAACGTCAGCCTCTAATAAAGATAATCTAACCTCTCTTAGCATTTCATCTATATCATTTTCGTTTAGCTTACCTTTTCCAGTTAAGCGTCTTAATCCCATTTGTAAACGAGAACTTAAACTATCAAATGCCATATTAATCCTCCCACAAAATATCAGTTATTAGTTTTTTAATATCATCGCTAATATTAAGTGCTTCTATTTCTTTATATTTCTTTTGAAGATGTAATGAAGCTTCATAATTATATAAAGCATCTATAGCTCTTTTGATTTGATCATGAATAGCATTTCTTGAAATATTATAATTCTCAGCTATTTCTGCAAGTGATAAATCCATATAATAATAATCTTCAAAATATAATTTTTGCTTATCTGTTAATAAATTTCCATAAATATCATATAAGCCTATTATTTCATCTCTAGATAAATCTTCCATTTTATTCCTCAAAGAAATCAGCAAATAATCCATATAGATATTGTTCAATATCAAATACCTCAAGGTCATCGACTCCTTCGCCAAGACCAATATATTTGATTGGAATACCCATTTCATGTCTAATAGCAAGAACAATACCACCCTTAGATGTACCATCAAGCTTAGTTAATATTACACCAGTAACATCAGTAGCTTCCTTAAAAGCTTTAGCCTGACTCATACCATTTTGACCAGTTGTTGCATCTATAACTAATAATGTTTCATGTGGTGCATCTGGCATTTCCTTTTGTAATACTCTTCTCATTTTTGATAATTCGTTCATTAGATTAACCTTATTTTGTAATCTACCTGCAGTATCACATAAAAGAATATCATACTTTTCAATTTTTGCTTTTTTAATTGCTTCATACATAACGCTAGATGGATCTGAGCCATCTGGCTTAGTTACGATATCAACACCAACTCTTTTTGCCCATACATCAAGCTGTGCAATAGCACCTGCTCTAAATGTATCTCCGGCAGCAAGTAAAACCTTTTTGCCTTCTTTTTTATATTGATTAGCTATTTTAGCAATAGATGTAGTTTTACCTACTCCATTAACACCAACAAATAGAATAACTGATAATCCGTTTTTATTTAAATTTAAATTGGCGTTAACAATTTCACCATTTAAATATATTTCAAACATTCTATCGATTATCATTTCTTCTAATGTTTTAATATCATCAATCTTTTTATGATAAACTTCTTCCTTTAGGCCTTCTATAAAATCAATTACAGTATCTACTCCGATATCTGCCATAATGAAAACTTCTTCTAATCTATCAAATAAATCATCATCTATTTTTTCACTACTAGATAAAATCTCTTTAAGGCTAGATAAAGCACCTTCTCTTGTTTTATGAAGTCCTAATTTATATTTTTCTTTTTTCTTTTTATCTTTTCTTTTAAATAAATCAAAGAATCCCATTACTATTCACCTACGTATCAAAAAGATTATATCATAACTGTTATTAAAAATAAATGAAAAAATAGGCAGCTACGCCTATTTTACATTATCTTTTAATTTATTATATTCTTCTACAGAAATTATATTTTTACATTTAGGATAATTAGAGCATCCATAGAATGTATTTCCTTGGTTTGAACCAAATCTAGCAACTCTTTTAACAATGTGACCCTTATTACACTTTGGACATATTACAATAATTGAATTATCATATGTATCTTCGTTTGGTTTTACTATTTTAACCTCAGGCTTTGAATCACATTTATTAGAACAATATAAATTGCCATCCTTATCCTTTAGCATCATAGCACCACATTTTGGACATACCTCTTTTGTAGGCTCATCATTAAATATAGCCTTACATTTAGGGAAATTAGAACAAGCATAGAATTTGTTACCCTTATTCTTTCCTCTTGTTGCAAGTCTCTCAATCAAATGACCTGTATGGCATGTAGGACATGTGATTAATTCTTTCTTTTCCTCATTACATCTATTTGCGCAATAAAGATTTCCATCCTTATCCTTTAGCATAATTGAACCACAGTTTGGACAAACCTCATTTGTTGGCTCATCATTATATATTGTTTTACATTTTCTAAAATTCTCACAAGAATAGAAAACATTTCCTTTATTCTTACCTGTCTTTGCGATACGCTTAAATAAATTATGCTCACCGCATGTAGGACATAATATATGGGTATCAACAGGTGAATTTTCATCTTCCTTAACAATATATTTACATGCAGGATAATTGTTACATGTTTTAAATTCACCAAATTTACCATATTTTATAACAATATTTCCACCACAGATTGGACATTTTTCATCAGTCATAATAGGATATTTAGCATCCATATTTTGACATGCTGCATCATATAATGGTTTGAAATTATTATAAAATTGAGTCAATTCCTCTACTTCATCAACATCACCAGACGCAATGGCATCTAGCTCTTGTTCCATATTTGCAGTATATTTAACATTTATAATATCACTAAAGAATTCTTGTAGCTTTTCAGTTGTTAAAATACCTTGTTCTGTAGGAACGATGCTTTTCTTAACTATTTTAACATATTGACGCTTTGGATCCTTTAATGTTTGAATTGTTTGAGCATATGTAGATGGTCTACCAATTCCAAGATCTTCCATTTCCTTAATTAAAGAAGCTTCAGTATATCTTTTCTTTGGTTCAGTTTCTTTATCTAATATATTTATCTCTAAAGCATTATATGATTCATTTAAATTAAAATTAGGTAATAATGAATTCTTATCCTCATCTGATTTACCATATACCTTTAAATAACCATCAAATATTAATTCAGAGCCTGTAGTTGACCAAGTTGAATCAGTATTAGTAAAAATAGCTTTAGTTTGAGCAAATATAGCATTAGACATAAGTGATGCAAGGGTTCTAGTATAAATTAATTTGTATATTTTATATTCTTCATCACTTAAATATTGCTTAATTGAATCTGGTGTTCTTTCAATTGATGTAGGTCTTATACCTTCATGAGCATCTTGCATACCCTTTTGACTTCTATTTTTTACAGTACCTATATATTTAGGACCATATTTAGATAATATATAATCTCCGCATTCTTTAACAAAGCTTGTTGCAAGTCTTGTAGAATCTGTACGCATATATGTAATTAAACCGACTAGCTCGTCACCAATCTTTTTACCTTCATATAATGCTTGAGCTATTCTCATAGTTTTAGTTGCATCATAATTTAATTTATTTGCAGCATCCTGTTCTAATGTAGATGTTGTATATGTAGGCATTGATTGACGTGTTACTTTTTTTGATTGAATATCAGATACAATAAAAGATTGTAATCTAGATTTTAAATTTTCTAATACTTCTCTATCTAATATTCTATTTTTAGAATCAATATTCTTTCCATCTATAGAATCAAGCTTTAATTTAAATGATCCAAATAAAGCTTCCATTTCATAATATTTAACTGGAATAAATGATTTAATTTCCTTTTCCAAATCAACAACTAGCATTAAAGCTACAGATTGAACACGACCAGCACTAGGTGATTTAATTTTTCTTTGTAATAATTTAGATAATTTAAATCCAATTATTCTATCAGTTAATCTTCTAGCCTCTTGGCTCTTAAACATTTTAAAATCGATTTTATGAGGCATAGCTAATGCAGCTTCTACAGCTGGCTTAGTTATTTCATGAAATTCAATTCTATTATCATCATTTAAATCTAATCCTAAATTCATAGCTAAATGATAAGCAATAGCTTCACCCTCACGGTCGGGGTCGGTTGCAAGATAAACCTTGTTACCCTTACAAGCCTTCTTTAATTCTTCTACTAGCTTAACCTTTTGAGGCATTATTTTATATGATGGTTTAAAACCATTTTCTATATCTATTCCAAGTCCGTCCTTACCTGTTGTTGTTAAATCACTGATGTGACCCTTAGATGATAATACTAAATAATCCTTACCTAAATAAGATTCAATAGTATGAGACTTGCTTGGAGATTCGACGATAATAACTTTTTTCATATTCAATACCTCCTTCACTTTTTACATATATTATTTCAATTTATATTAGATGTCAAGAATAAAAATTCTCTTATCCTTATATAAAATATATATAATATTTTATGAAATTTTTAACTTTTTTTGATAAAATAAAAGCCTTTACGAAGAAGGCGTTTTCATAAATTATTATACATAAATTAATAAAAAAATTAAATAATTAAATTGGGATTATTTCTTAACATTTTTAGACATAAATTTGCTTTCTTTGAAAAATGTATACATATAGAATTTTTATCAAATAAATACTCGTCAAAAGAATCATTTTCATCAATTTTATTTTTTGATATAATTATCCATTTATTTTTAATTTTTATGGATTTAATTTCATTAACTTTAATTGTTGAAGTCTTAAATATTCCTTTAATTTTTATTTCATTATCATCAAATTTGATTGTTCTATCAAATATAAATACATTTAAAACTAAAGCAAGAATAGATGGTAAAATTGAAATAAAAATTATTGTAATTAATCCACTTGTACTATTATATAAATTATCACGTCCATATAATTCATAATTTCTTTGAATAATATATCCTAAAATCAATAATAATACATTAATGAATATAATAGAATATAAAATATAACTAGCTGTTTCATTAAATTTACATTTCATACGCTTACCCCACATATATATTATAATAATTTATTTTAATAAATTCTTTAGGGAAATTAGAATCAAATAATCTTTTCTTTGGAATAAACGATTCATCAAAAATAAAATTATTTATTCCAACCTCATTTAAATAGATATAATAAATAGTTCTGTCATCTTTATTTATAAGACAATACTCATACTGTGAATCATCATTATATATCGTAATATATGAATCATATAAAAATAAATCATTTGAATTAATTGCATTTTTGTCATTGCATTTAATATTTTTTAATCTATTGATTTCATCGTTATATAGATCATAATTATCATATTTTACTTCTAAATATAGTTCAGATCTATATTTAATGGAATCTAAATCATAAAAATAATTTTCAGTATAAGAGAAAAAATTGGCGTTATTAGAAAAAGAATCCGGGAAGATAAGAAAATTTTGTTTAGTTATTTTTTTTATTTCACTCATTTCATCTAAATATTTTTGGCATGATATTTCTTCTATTTTTCCATCAATCTTTTTAGATTCATAATCATTATATCTATATGAATATTTAATTGATGAATTAGTTTTTAAAATTGAATGAACATTCATAATATTTAATATTATAAATATAGATGTAAATACAGCACATAAAATCGTTAGAGCAAAAACAATAATATATTTAATTATATTTGAAAAATCATTATTTTTTAATGTCATAATACTAATCCAATCCAAATATTTTCTTGATTTTTAAAATCATATTTCTAAACCAATCATCGTTACTTTCAAAATGAGCACTATAACCACTATCAAAAATATCATATAATGGCTTCATAGATTCATTACCGTTTGATAATAATGACCCATAGCCAACAAATGGAAGTGTGACAAGAGATTCAACATTGTGTAATTGCCATTCCAAAAAATAGCTTAACATATTTCTATCTGTTTCAACCTTAATTTTATATTCTCTTTATCATATATGTTATAAACGTTTGCACCTACTCCAATTATAATTACTGTAGTTGCAACAATAGTACCTATAATCATACCAACAAATGCCCCATCATGATCTGCATACATCACAGGATTTATTATTACAATATACATATAAATTAAAAGTATTTGTGGAAAGAATTATTACAAGTATATTTTGATAATTATATAAATTGAAAGGTATACGAAGATGGACTTCTCTATATGCCTTAATTTGTACAGCTTGTAATGTTTTATTTTATTTTAAAATATCGTAATTAACAATGAAATGATTTGAAAAATCAAAGAAGATATCGAGAATCCAAATAACACCTTTGGAAGACGACGATAACCACCATCATAATCAAAGTCAAATTCTGAAAATTTACTAAAAAATCTCCAACTCACATTAAATGTGAATTTCGGTGCAATTAAACCACTCAAAGCAGATAATAAACATATCACCCCTATTATGTAGAATACTAAAGCATCATCTGAAAGTTTAATCATCAAAAACAATTCGACTAAAGCAATCAATATATCTAATACTGATATTACTATGGTACTAATTTTTAATTTCAAATCAAATCACCTATCTTGTTTCCTAGAAATTGGGTTAATCCTCTAATAAATATCATATTTATAATTATTTATAACTAAATTCTCAAATATAATATTTAGATTAAAATATGGTTTTGAATATGGAAATAAATTAAATGAATAATTTAATCTATTATTTGTATTATTTAAATTTATTTCATAATTACATAATGAAAATGTATCTGATATATATTGATTACCAGATAAATATTTTTTATCCATAAATATTTTTCCTCCCTATATAATTGAATCGACTACCTCAATTAAATATTATTATAATATTTATTAATTTACAAGTAAGAAAAGAAAAAAAGGATGATTTTCAATTTTCATCCTTATCATCTTCATCAAATAAATTTAAAGATAATTGTTTATTTTTAGATAAAGCTCTAGCCACAGGCTCAAAAGATCTTCTATGTATTTTACATGGTCCAAATTTTTCTAATGCTTCCATATGCATCTTAGTACCATATCCTTTATGATGCTTAAAGCCATAATTAGGATATTTAATATCCATTTTTTCCATATAATGGTCTCTTGATACCTTAGCTAATATTGATGCAGCTGCAATACTTGCTGAAAGTGCATCACCATGAATAATTGATTTATTATCAGTTTTTAATTCATTTAATGGCATTGCATCTATCAAAACATAATCAGGCTTTGTTTTTAAGCCCTCTATTGCCTCTAACATTCCTTTTTTAGTTGCTTCATATATATTTAATTTATCAATAACCTTTTCGTTGATAAAAACAATATTATAAGCAATAGCATTTTTTATGATTATTTTATATAATTCTTCTCTTTTATTTTCAGATAATTGCTTAGAATCATTTACACCTGGAATTCTTAAGAATGGTGGTAATATACATGCTGCAACAACTACTGGTCCTGCAAGAGGTCCTCTACCTGCTTCATCTACGCCACAGATATTTTTGAAGCCTAAATCATATAATTCTTCTTCATATTTGTAAAGATTTATTTTATCATTCTGGCTTTTCATAGCTCATCCTTCCAATCTTTAAATCCCTTAATTCATTCATAATTAATCTATCGACTCTTTCTAAATCTGGTACACCACCCTTTAGAATACAGCCTCTTTTAACTGCAATTACCTCTAATAATTTATAGCTATCTATGGATAAATCTTCAATATTGTATCTATTTATTAAGTTATTCGGATAATTGTCTTTTATATAATCTAATGATTTAACTGCTAAATCATTTAAATCTAATATATCATCTTTTATAGAACCGCACATCGCAAGTTTTAAGCCTACATTTGAATCTTCAAATTTAGGCCATAATATACCTGGTGTATCTAATAATTCAAGCTCTGTTGAAACTCTAATCCATGATTGTGTTTTAGTTACACCTGGCTTATCACCTACATTAACAGCCTTTCTTTTGGCAAGTTTATTGATTAATGTTGATTTACCTACATTAGGTATACCTAATATCATCGCACGAATAGATGTCTTTTTTATGCCCTTTGCTTCTCTTCTTTTAAATTCATCAGCTAAAACAAGCTTAGCATATGGAATAATATTTTTTATATTATATCCTGATATAGAGTCTATATCTAAGGCAATAATATTATTTTTCTTATAATAATCTATCCAAAGCTTAGTAATATTTTTATCAGCCATTTCACTTTTATTTAATAAAATTAATCTTGGTTTATTATTGATTATTTCATTAATCATTGGATTAGTAGATGAATAAGGAATTCTTGCATCCTTTAATTCAATTACTATATCAACAAGCTTCATCATCTGGCTAATTTCTCTTTTAGCTTTAGCCATATGGCCTGGAAACCACTGAATATTATATTGGTTACTTTCGCCCATATAATCACATCCTACAATTAGTAAAAAGATATTTTATTGAAAGGGAATATCCTCATAAAAACCCTACCGAAAACTTGTTTTTTATCTATATATCCAAATTTTCTTGAATCATAACTATTATTTCTATTATCCCCAAATACTAATAATTTATTTTTAGGAACCTTATAGGAATTTGAATTATCATCAAGACCAATTGATCTATTCATAGTTATAAATTGTGACATACTATCTAATGTTTCAATTTTTTCATTATCTACATATAAATCTCTAGTTGATTCATCAAAATAAATTAATGAATTTTCTACTGCAACTACTCTTTTTATATAAAAGACATCATCAACCTTATGATTTTCATTTCTCGCATCAAAAACGATAATATCATTTTTGCTAGGAGAACCAAACATATAATTTACACAGCATATATTTTGTCCCGATTCAAATGTAGGATTCATAGAATCACCTACAATTGTACAAGGTGTCATAATAAATATTATTAAAAATAATAAAATTGCTAATGATTTAAATGTGAAATTAATTAAATCAATTTTTTTATCAATTTTATTAATAATTTCATACCATTCTTTTTCTTTTATATGACATATTAATATATAAATTAATACAGCACCATGATATGTAAAAACTAAGGTTAAGGATATAATAAATAATATTAATCCTATTGTTTCAAAAACTATAGAAAAGCTTCCGAATACCTTGGTAAACATATCTATTCTTGGTATTTGAAATAATGTAGAAACTAAAATAATCAAAACAATTATGAATAAAATCAAATATTTTAATAATAGCTTTAATTCTTTATTATTATTTTTTTCAATTTTATTTTCAATTATTTCTTCTTGCATTATTCATTTACACCAAATATCTCTCTTAATTTATAATCATCTACTAAAATCTCTCTAGGCTTTGTTCCACACTTAGGAGATACAATTTGTTTATCCTCTAACAATTGAACTATTCTTTGAGCTCTATTAAATCCTAAACCGAAATTATTTTGAATAGCATTAATTGAACAAGCGTTTCCTGCAACACAGAATTCAGCTATTGCGAATAATAATTCATCATCCTCACCTGATGCATCCTTTGCAGAACCACCTTGTCCAGATTGGCTTCTTGAAATAGATGCACGTAAATCATCATGAGTGAATATATAATCTGGTTGATATTTAGAGCATAAATAATCACAAATTGAACCTATTTCATCATCTGAAATATATGCACCCTGTGCTCTTACTGGAGCATTGTCATTCTTAATTAACATATCTCCTCTACCTAGTAAGCTTTCAGCACCTGTTTCATCAAGGATAGTTGATGAGTCAGTTGAAGATGCAACTCTAAATGCGATACGACATGGAATATTAGCCTTAATTGTACCATTAACTACATCTACTGTAGGTCTTTGAGTTGCAAGGATTACATGCATACCTGCAGCTCTTGCCTTTTGAGCAAGTCTTACAATACAATCATTAACATCTTGACCACATTGCATAACTAAATCATTAAATTCATCTACAATGATTACAATATATGGCATTGGCTCCATTGTAGGGATTTGTTTTCTTTTCTCTAAATAATCAGATATTTTTCTTACTCTATTTCTTGCTAGAACATCATAACGTCTATCCATTTCAGCACATGCCCATTTTAAAGCTTCTGCTGCTTCACTAGGATCATCAATAACTGGTGTTGCAAGATGAGGAATATTTTCATAGAATGTTAATTCAACCTTTTTAGGGTCAACTAAAATTAATTTTAAATTCTCTGGTGAATTTTTAGCTAATAATGAAACTAAAATTGTGTTGATACATACAGATTTACCTGATTGTGTAGCGCCTGCGATTAGGGCATGTGGCATACTTGTAATATCTTGGAATACTGGTGAACCATCGATATTCTTACCTAATGCAACCTTTAATGGCTTACCATCATTGAAATATTCATCAGATAAAATATCACCAAATTTAACTACATCAGCCTTATCATTAGGAGCTTCAACACCTATTGTATTCTTACCTGGAATAGGTGATAAAATACGAATTGATTTAACCTGTAAATTCATTTGTAGGTTATCTGTAATTTGATTAATCTTTTTAACATTTACACCAGGAGCTAGCATTATTTCATATAATGTGAAGGCAGGACCCTTTGTATAATTAATAACCTCTCCATCAATTGAGAATGATTTTAATGTATCATTAATTATATTTTTCTTCTCCTCAAGCCATGCTGGATGTTTATCAGCTTCAGTTAATGAAGGTGGGAATAATTTTTTCCAAGGTACCTGATAATTCTTATATTTATTAAAATCAACTGCGACATCTGGCTTCTTATCAGCCTTTTTAGTATTTTCAGGCATTGATTGTCTAGGTGCCTCTTTAGGAGCTTCTACATCTTCCTTAACAGGAACCTTTTTACCATTATCGCTTAATCTAATAGCTTCCTCAATAGATATATTTCTATCTACTGCAGGATTACTATATGCAGGAGTAGGTGTTGCATCCTCAAATTCAATTTCAGGTGCTGCCATATTAGGAATATCTCCAAATGAGAAATCTTCAGTAACCTCAGGCTTATTAAATGAGAATTCCTCCTGTGGTTTTTCTTCTACCTTAGGATTATTATTAGATTTACCAGCTAAGAATGATGGAATATTAACTGGCTCTGGATTTGGCATATTTGTTTCAAAAGTATCAAATTTCTTTTGTTCCTGCTCAATTTCATCAAAATCGATATTTAATTTGAATTCTGCATTTTCATCATTAACATCAACATGCTCAAGCTCATCTAAATCATCAAAAGATGACATTAAATCTCCAAACATTTCTGGAGCCTTTTGTTGATTTTTAAGATCTTGTTCCTTTAATTGAGCTTCAGTTTCTTCAAATCTATCCTCATAGCCTCCACCGGCAAGTTCTCTTGCTTTTTCATTATTTAAAATATCAAATTCATAATATTCATTACCATATTTTTTGATTAAGTCCTCTTTAGTCATATGCTTATCTTCTTCTTTTCTAGCATAATCATAATCAAGAGCTAAATCTCTACTTCCAGCATTATCTATATAAGCTTGTCTATCTGCAACTCTAGAACCAAAAATAGGAGATGCAACCTTACTAGGCTTAAATTCAGTTGCTTTACGCAAATGCTCATTTGGTCTATATACCTGTGGTATTATGAATTTTTCATCATCTTCGATGATTATTTCTTGTTTCTTTTTCTTGCCAAACATCCTAATTCTCCCTCTTTCTCATTTCCATTTCTGCATCAAATATAGAATCATATTCTAAATTTTTATTTTCAACATTATAATATCTCTTTAAGAATTCATATTCTAAATTTATTTTTTCTTCTGTATTATTTTCTTTTAATTTTAATATGTCTGTATCAATAGATCTTGCTAATTCTTCCACATTAGATTCAAAATCCACTTCTTTATTTAATACCTTTTTACTATAAATCTTATATGTCTCTTCACCAACTATTTGTATTACAATTAAACATAATTTATTAATTGCTATACTAAGTGCTGAATCAACAATTATCCTTTTACCCCAATTTAATGGATTAATTATATTAATTACCTTTTTAGCTGTAGTGATTGTTTTAGTAACATTCTTACCTACATTAAATGCTCTAGAATTCATTACTGCTGTAGTTTTTAAAGACATATCAGTAATAAATGATATCTTAAATCTTCTAAGTGTTTTTAAAACACCCTTACTTAAAATATCATCAATTCTTTTATCTATATATTCAAGCAACATTATTGCTTCATCTATAGATATTTCTAATAAAGGATATTTACTCTTAGGATAAAATCTAGAAGCTATACCATAAGCAAGGTCAGTAGATAATTTTCCACAATAGCTAACCTTACCATTTTTTCCTCTAAGCTTTTTATCCTTAAAGCTTTTTTGAGCATCAATAATTAATTGTTGAGTTTCTTCTAATGTTAAAGAATCATCTTGTGTTTTAATAAAGAATTTTTTGTCGCCAAGTGATGCTACTACTAAAATAGCATAAATTAAGCAAATTAAGGCAATACCAAAAAATATTCCGAATATAAAGCTTATTATAGTTTCAAAATTAATATTAAAAATCCACAATTGAAACAAAAACATATTCATTCCTCCACTAATGTATATTATATAATAATATAAATCAATTTAAAAGATATTAAAATTGCAAATTAATAAAAACAATATTATAATAGCCATTGGTGAGAAAATGAATTATTTATGCATATCAGATTTTGAAGGAACATTAATAAAAAAAGATGGTTCTATTAGCTTAAATACTATAAATATAATTAATGAATTTATAAAAAATAATAAATTTATTATTATAAGTGAATCATCAATTAATGAATTATTAAATTTTATTAATAAATATAATTTAAATGTAGATATTGCATCAGTTTCTGAGGGTATTATTTATATAAATAATAAAGAAATAAAAAATGAATTAGAAGCTGATATTATAAATAATATTATCAATAAATTTAATGAATATATTTATACTGCATATTCAAATGATATCATTTATAAATATCAGGAAAGATTAATAAATTTATATCCAAAAATATATAAAATATCTAATCTATTTAATTCTTCTTCATATATTAATATCGTTATTAATATTAATAAAAATGATGAATTTAGAGACTTTTTAAATAATAATAATTTATCATATAGATTAATTGGAAAAGATAAAAATAGAGCATTTTATAATATAAAAAATTCATTTAATAATAAGCTTGATATATATGATTATGTCATTAATTATTACAAAAATTATAAGACAATTGGTATATCAGATTCTTATAATGATATTGATTTATTAAATAAATGTGATATAGCATACGCTATGAAAAATTCAGACGAATTATTAAAAAATAATATAAAAAATATAACTTTAGATACAAATGAAAAAGATGGCGTTGCTACCACATTAAATGATATCTGCCATCTTAAGTAAATACATCGCATTAGATGTTTCTGATTTTCCTTCTTTTATTTTATAATCAAAATATATTTTATCATTTTCATAATATTCATTAAAATGATAATTAAGAATGTTTTTAGCTGTAGTTAATTCTAAATCATGAGTTGAAATTATAAAATAAGCATTATATTTATTTAAATTTTCAATTATTTTAAATGATGCTTCTAATCGTTCATTTAAATTAGTACCCTTAAATATTTCATCAATTAGGACTAGTGATGGTCCTTTTTTTATGCCCTCATTTATCTTTTTCATTCTTAATATTTCAGCATAAAATGTAGATACGCCTTCACTTAGCATATCATTAGCTCTAAGTGATGTATAAATATTTAATTTAGGTGCCTTAAATGATTTTGCAGGTACAATTGAAGATGCATTATATAATGTCATTATTATACCTAAGGTTCTTAAAAATGTTGTTTTACCACTCATATTAGAGCCTGTTAATATAATACCTTCATTAATATTAATTGTATTAGTAACACAATTTTTAATTAAAGGATGATATAGATCTATTGCTTCTATCATTGAATCTGCTTCTTCTGGAATAGAATATATTTCATTATCTATACCAATATTAGATAATGAAACCATTGCTTCTAAATCTGATAATAATTCAAATATATTTTTATTATTTTCATAATTTTTAATTTTTAAATTAAATAATAATGTAATAAAGAAATCAAATATAAATAATGAATTAAATATTATTAAAAATATTACATTAGATCTAGATGATAATATATTTAATATATTGTTCATTGATTTTAAATTAGGTAATAATTTATTTATTTCATTTTGATAATCAATTAATAATTTTGATTCATATTTATTATTAATAAAAGTATTAGATACATTAATATATGATTCAATTAAATTCTTATATGCAGAAGCTTTTATTTTAAAAACATCATTTCTAACACATAATGTAGTTAATATAAAATTAGATATGACAAATCCAATTAATCCTAAAGGATTCAAATTAATTATAAATATTAATAATAAATATACAATTGTTGATATAAATGATAACAAAGGTAATAAATATAAAAAATTAATTTTTATTTTATTATTTAATACTCCTAATATTTCTTCATAATCTAGCTTAGATGAATAATTAGATATTTGATTAATTGAAGCTTCAATATTTAGTGTATTTTCATCTTCTGATAATTCTTTTATAGCTTTTGCATAAGATATATCATAATCTTTTCCTTCAGTTAATAGAGAAGCTAATTTAATTCTACCTCTTTTAGTTTTACATGAATTTAAATATTGATATAAAGAATTAGAACCAAATAAATCTAGATCGGATTGTTTATAGTCATCCTTTTTTAAGAATTCTTGTCCATTATCAAAGAATGTATTTAGGTCATAATTTCTTCTTTTTTTATGCTTTTCATATATTTCTTTTTTTATTTTTAAATGATCTAAATGATAATAATATTTACTAGTTAACAACATAAATAATATAAAAATAATAAATAAGGAAATAGATATTATTCCATATAATAAATAATCCTTTAATGATAATAACATTATTAAAAAAATAATGAATAATATAGCTAAAATTAATCTAATTATGGATGTGAATAATGTTATTTTTTTATATTTATTTATTTCTAATATTATATTGTTTTCATTTTTAAAATTAATCATAATAACCTCACATTCCTTTCTACGTACCTCGAAAGGCACACATAGTCATGAAAATATTTTTTTGTTATAATCTAACCACGAGGAGCTGTTATATACTACAGAGCACGTTGGGGTGAGTTGTAGACTTCTACAGCTTGTTTAGATTAAACCAGTATAATAACCAGTGCCAAAGTTATCCTTTCATGCACACATAAGTGTCGACTTCGAGTCCGAAGACTAATCAATGACGTTTAGTTCG
>Ga0247611_10004565_pt1 | contig 19079 bp, 18 predicted proteins | sample 177DNAGHGhighgp2_FD_192422 | JGI IMG/M metagenome (GOLD analysis project Ga0247611, IMG submission 192422) | Sheep rumen microbial communities from Palmerston North, Manawatu-Wanganui, New Zealand - 1770 DNA GHGhigh gp2 | ecosystem: Host-associated > Mammals > Digestive system > Stomach > Rumen... | reverse complement strand
TCACCATTAATCCTTTCCGTGCATATCTCTACAATACAGGAGCTGTTACCGGAGCACGTTTGAACTTGTCCGTAGAAGATGATGACGAGCCAACTGGTATCACCTCTGAGAATGTAGCCCTTATGAGTGGCGATGCAGAGATAGAGGGATACTACACACTTGAAGGTAAGCGCGTGGGCAGCCTGCAGAAGGGTGTCGTCACCGTGATTCGCTACGCAAACGGCAAGAGCGTGAAGGTATTTGCACAGTAAGAGAGAAATATCATATAATTCAAAAACAGCGTAAAACATACAGAACAATGAAAAAGACGTATATATCCCCCAGCATTACATGTATAAGAATCTCTGCGAATACGATGCTGTGTCAGTCCAAGTTCACTACTGAAACCACTAGTGAGGAAGTAGTTGCCGACTCAAGAGAAGTCGTCTTTGACAGAGACGGCAGAGGCCCCAGTGCCTGGGAGGAATGGTAAATTGACAAAATAATAGAAAGAAGTACTTCGTGAAGTAGATCCATAATCTTTTCGCGAACAACGAACAAAGCGCCTGCAGACAAAACCTGCGGGCGCTTTTATTTGATCTTAGACCTATCTACTACCTATCTACTACCTATGTGTCTTACGCTAGAAAAAGTTGACACAAAAGTCAACAAAATGATAAAAGAAGAAAAAACGAAACGCAAGAGATCATTTTTCCGTATTCCTGAAGAATTAAAGCTAAAAGTGGCCAAAGATCGACTCTTGGAAGGGAAAAGTGCAGTGGAGATTTCCAAAGAATATGAACTGAGCCTTACGTCTATTAGAAGAATTCTTTGTAACTTTGCGGCATCAAACGATAAAAGTGCACTGTTTATGAAGAATAAACCTACAGACAGCCAGGCGGACGAAATAAAAGCTCTCCGCGAAGAAGTGCTTGAACTTAAGAAGAAACTCTATAACGAAACGATGCGTGCCGATTTCTACGACACGATGATAGACGTTGCAGAGGAGATGTTCAACATCGAAATCCGAAAAAAAGCTGGCACCGGACAGTCGAAAGGCTGCACGAAGACGAAGTGAAAGGATATCCTGTTACAAGTCTCTGTGAACTGTCCGGTGTTACCCGCCAGGCCTTTTACAAGCACGATGATGATCTTCTGTTCCGCCGTTTGGCCCTAGAACGGTTTGTAGTTCAGTTTGTGCATGAAATAAGGGAAAAGGATTCCGGTATGGGTTCCGATAATCTATGGCGCATATATCATGACCGTTTTAGCAATGAGTTCCGTGTAGGTCGCGACGTATTCCGCTCGATTCTTCATGAACACGGATTAAATATCCGTAATCGCCATCGCTCGACTCGCACGACAGACTCACGTCACAACCTGCCGGTATATCCGAATCTTGTGAAGAATGTTATTCCCACACGTCCCAATCATATCTGGGTTAGTGACATTACTTATATTCCGATTGAGGACTCCACAGCTCGTCTGGGCTACCGTTTCTGTTTCCTGACGCTCGTCATGGATGCCTACAGCAAGCGTATTCTGGGTCATTGCGTGGCTCCGACATTGGAAGCCGAGCATAGTATCAAGGCTCTGAAGATGGCCTTGGGAACACTGCCAGAGGGCTTTGATGACACATTAATACATCATTCAGACCGTGGTTGCCAATATGCCAGTGCCGACTATATAAAGCAACTTACGAGCCATCACATTGTGCCCAGCATGACAGAGAGCGGCAATCCGAAGGACAATGCTATGGCAGAGCGTATCAACAGCACAATCAAGAACGAACTCTTCTACGGGAAGACGTTTACCAATCTGCGGCAGGTGAAGGAAGCTGTAGAGAAAGCAATTCTCTTCTATAATAAAGAGCGTCCTCACAGCAGCATTGACTGGCATACTCCGGAAGAGGCTCATGAGATGCATGGTGAAATGAAGCGTCACTGGCATTCTTGGCGTGAAGATGCAATAAAATTGCAAAATGTAATGTGCGTATGAAATAAAATCAGTAACTTTGCCCCCATCAAGCAGAAAACAACGATGGAAGCATCAGAGTAAACACAAATCAGTCGTACCGCGGACGACTGTCAACTGAGAACAGTTCTTAATTATTAACCCGTCAACTGCTTCTAGTCGTAAGAAAGAAAACTGACAACCTAAATCAGCGAACCACAAGGTATGAGGTATGATATCTTAGACCTATCTACTACCTATGTACTACCTATGTACTACCTATATACCAGGTAAACCTTAGGCAAGGTGTTCGCAAGGTGTTCGCAAGGACTTCGCATACTCAGGCAAGCTATTTGTGCTTGCTAATTCCTTGCCAACAGTATGCGAAGGACGAGAGAAGGAGCTGCCTGGCGCATTCGCTAAATGATAAATGATATTTCAGTAGACGAGTTAACGAGTTGGATGTTAGCGAAAACGAAAACTAACAACTTGTCTACTCGTCAACTTGTTAACTTGTCAACTAATAAAAAAGAAATGTCGCCCAAGCGGACGGCATTTCTTTGTTTCGTGACATTCGTGACAAATGTGACACGAAAATTTTGCGGCACTAATCCTCGGAACTGTCGGCGAGCATCTGACGATAGACGCTCAGGAGAGCCGACTTGCGGATGGTGCCCTTGAAAATACCCTCGTTGTCCACCACTGGAAGTATCCACACACGTGTACGGTCGAAAACACGGGCCACTGTGTCCATACTGTCGTTGATGTTGAGGCGTGTGGGAGCTTTTGTCATCAACTGGCTGACACGGAACTCATTGAACAGCTCGGGACGGAACACCAGATGGCGTATATCGTTGAGATACACCTCACCGAGAAGACGGCCGCTGGGACTCACCACGGGGAACACGTCGTTGGTGGAATTGGCCACCTGGCGCGCCACAGTGCCGAGAGTGTCGTCGGGACGGAGCACCTCGTCGTAGTGCTGGATGACGCTGTCCATCGACATGAGAGTGAGGATGGCCTTGTCGGTGTTGTGCGTGACGAGCTGACCGCGACGGGCCAGATGCATGGCATAGACGCTGTGGGGCTCGAAACTCTTGATGGTGATATAGGCACCCACGGCAACAATCATCAGAGGCATGAAGAGCTGGTAGCCGCCGGTGAGTTCGGCTATGAGGAAGATACCCGTGAGAGGCGCATGCATCACACCGCTCATCATGCCGCACATGCCCAGCATAGCAAAATTGCGCACGGGAATATAGATGCCCAGGACATTGTAGTGGTTCCACGCCAGCGCAAAGACAAAACCCGCGATGCAACCCAGGAAGAGCGAGGGCGCGAAGATACCGCCGCAACCGCCGCCGCCGTTAGTAGCCGTAGTGGCGAAAACCTTGGTCAGGATGACAAGAATGAGGAAAAGGACGAGAATGTGTCCCTGTCCGTAGAAAAGCGAACCGTCGAGGGCGTGCTGCCAGTCGGTCATACTGTCGCCGTTGAGAAGCAGTTCGATGAGACTGTAGCCCTCACCGTAGAGCACGGGAAAGAGGAAGATGAGCACACTGAGCACGGAGCCTCCGAGAAGGAAACGGCGCGTGGGATTGGCAAGGCGCTGGAAGACGCCTTCGAGCCAGTTCATGGTGCGTGCAAAGTAGAGCGCAAGGAGTCCGCAGGAGATGCCGAGAAGAATGTAGGCAGGTATGCGCGACATACTAAAGTCTTCCTCGAGGTGAAAGTGGAAAATCGTCTGAGTATCAGTAAAGATAAACACAACAGCCGCAGACGTCACACAGCTCACGAGGAGCGGCAGGAGGGAACCCATGGAGAGGTCTATCATGAGCACTTCGAGGACGAAGACGAGACCTGCGATGGGAGCCTTGAAGATGCTTGCAACAGCACCCGCAGCACCGCATCCCACGAGCACCATCATCTGCTTGTCGGTGAGACGGAAGAGGCGGCCGAGATTGGAACCCAGGGCGCTGCCCGTGAGCACAATGGGAGCCTCCGCACCCACACTGCCTCCGAAGCCGATGGTGATGGCAGAAGCCACGATGGACGTCCAGCAGTTGTGACGGCGTATGAAACCGCGACGGCGGGCGATGGCATAGAGTATCTTGGTGATGCCGTGACCGATGTCGTCGCGCACCACGAAGCGCACAAAGAGACCGGTGAGCAATATGCCGATGACGGGATAGACGAGGTTGAGCCAGTTGGCATGCGTAATTTTATATCCCTGAGTGATGAACACCTCTATCTCCTCGATGATAGCCTTCAGCAGCATCCCGGCCAGCGCAGAACCGATGCCCACCAGGAATGCCAGGAAGAGCATAAAACGGCGGTGGCGGCGATTGCTGCGGCACCAGCGGAGGATATGATAGAGCAGCCATCGTGTCATGGGCGGAGCACTTTGAATTCACCGTCGACCTTGAGACGCACTATCTGGGAGGGACGCGAGGGACGCGTGTCGTTCTGCCGGGAACGCATCACATAGTCGACGCCCTGAACGATTGCGGGGTCTATCTCGCTGAATATGGCAGGAGACGGCTCTCCGCTGATGTTGGCCGACGTGGAGACAACGGCCTTCTGGAAACGGTAGCACAGTTCGTGCGAGATGCTCTCACGGGTGACACGGAGCCCCACACTGCCGTCCTCGGCCACGAGGGAAGGAGCCAGATTGACGGCACCGTCGAGAATGAGTGTGAGAGGACGCTCGGCATACTCGATGAGGTCCCACGCCACGTCGGGAATACCGCGGGCATAGCACTGCAGACGGTCGGGGGAATCCACGAGGCAGAGCATCGCCTTGGAATCGGCACGCTGCTTGAGGGCAAAGACACGACGCACGGCATCCTCGTTGGTGGCATCACAACCGATGCCCCAGACGGTGTCAGTGGGATAAAGAATCAGACCGCCCTTGCGAAGCGTCTCCACAGCACATCGTATATCTTCTGTTATCTCTTTCTGTGTCATTCAGAATTCGCTTGTGAAATGGAAATGTATGTGAGGGAAATCCTGCTGCGCCATAGTGAGCACATAACCGGAATCGGCAAGGAACACATCGCGCCCCTCGCGGTCGAGAGCCATATACTGATACTTGCGCTTCTTGAAATTCTCGTATTCGTCCTCGTGACCGGGTTCACACTCTATCCAACATGCCTTGTGAAGCGAGAGAGGCTCCCAGCGGCACTTGGCATTGTACTCGTTCTCAAGGCGATACTGTATCACCTCGAACTGCAGCTGACCCACCGTGCCGATAATCTTGCGATTGTTGAACTGGTTGACAAAGAGCTGCGCAACACCCTCGTCCATGAGCTGGGCAATACCCTTCTCCAGCTGCTTGGTCTTCATGGGGTCGGCATTCTCGATGTACTTGAACAGTTCGGGCGAGAACGACGGAAGCCCGCGGAAATGTATCTTTTCACCTTCGGTGAGCGTGTCGCCTATCTTGAAGGTGCCATTGTCGGGCAGACCGACGATGTCGCCCGCCCAGGCCTCATCAATGGTGGACTTGCGCTGCGCCATGAACTGCGTGGGCGAAGAGAAACGTAGCGTCTTGCCCTGGCGCACGTGGAGATAGGGCGCATTGCGCTGGAAACGTCCGGAGCACACCTTGCAGAAGGCAATGCAGGAACGGTGGTTGGGGTCGATGTTGGCAGTTATCTTGAAGATGAAGCCGGAGAACTTATCCTCCTCGGGGGATACGAGGCGTTCCTCTGCCTGCGTGGGACGCGGCGACGGGGCTATCTCCACAAAGCAGTCGAGAAGCTCCTGCACACCGAAATTGTTGAGTGCACTGCCGAAGAAGACGGGCGCCGTGTCGGCCTGCAGATAGAGATTGTCGGCACCCTTCGCCACCTCGTCGATGGCCGGATACACACCCTCTATCATCTCGAGATCGTCACGCAAACGGCGGGCATCCTCCTCCCCCACCATCTCGTCGAGCTGGGAGGACGTCACATCCACCTCGATACGCTCCTGCAGACGCTGCTTGTCAGCCTGAAAGAGATTGAGGCGCTGCTCGTAGATATTGTAGACACCCTTGAAACGCTGGCCCTGATTGATAGGCCAAGAGAAGGGACGCACCTTGATACGGAGCTCCTGTTCGAGTTCGTCGAGAAGATCGAAGGGGTCTTTGCCCTCACGGTCCATCTTGTTGATGAAGATGATGACGGGGGTCTTGCGCATACGACAGACTTCCATGAGTTTGCGCGTCTGAGCCTCCACACCCTTGGCACCGTCCACAACAATGATACAGGAGTCGACGGCAGTGAGCGTGCGGAAGGTGTCCTCCGCAAAGTCCTGGTGACCGGGAGTATCAAGGATGTTGACCTTGTAGTCCTGGTAGTCAAACTCCATCACGCTGGTGGTGACGGAGATGCCGCGCTGCTTCTCTATCTCCATCCAGTCGGATGTGGCGGTCTTCTTAATCTTATTGCTCTTGACGGCACCTGCCACCTGTATCTGACCGCCGAAGAGCAGGAGCTTCTCGGTGAGCGTCGTCTTACCGGCATCAGGATGAGAGATGATGGCAAATGTGCGTCTGCGTTCTATTTCAGGATTCATAGTTTTCTGCTAAAAGTTCCAACATACGGGTGACGGGAGCAAGAGCCGCCGATGTCTCCGGAGAGACGGGCTTGCCCTGCATCTTCAGTAGTGTGATGCCATAGACGGCATCGAGGGCATTGGCCACATCGCCCACCTCTTCGTCCATACCTTTGGAGCGCAGCTCGCCCAGCACGGGGAGCGCAGCACCGTAGGCAGCCTGGTAGAAAGGTTTCTGAGGGTCGTCGAGAAGAGACTGATGGGCAGCCTCGAGATCAGAGATGATATTGGTGAGCGCCTGAACGTGTCCCGTCTTCTGACACATCTCCATCTGCATCATATCGATGAGACCCTCGTACCACTCCTTTGCCTGGGCCAACTGCTCGTCGTCGTAGTCGAAGCGCGAGAGATACTCGCTCTCCAGACGGTCGGCATCAAGGTCGTAGGCACGGATGGTGTCTTCCACCTGCATCATATAAAGGACATAGGCCACAATATTGCGGGCCTTAAGTTTCTGTGCAATAAACATTTACAATACTGTTGTGAATACGGCCACAAGTGACGCAATCACAACGATGAGACCCAGAACGCGATTGAAGAAGCGTATGGTACGCACCTGGAAATGAGCCCTCGCCTTGTCGACGATAGCCGTGAGTGCAAACCACCAGAGAAGTGCCCCGCCGAGGATGCTGGCATAGCCCAAAGCCTGCGACCAGTAGTGCTCGGGCACCACAAAGTCCAGACGGGCCATCATGGCCATGAAAAGAAATATAATCAGAGGATTGGAAAGAGTGAGAAGGAATCCCGTACCGGCATTGTGGAAGAGAGTGCCCCGGCCGTTGGCACCGCTGGGACGCATTTCCTTGGTCGGATCGGACATCATGCAGAATATGCCGAAACAGAACAGCATGAGACCTCCGATAACCTTGAGCCAATAGAGATTGGAAGGCTTTTCTATCAAATCAAGCACCATTGCCATACCCACACCGGTGATGATGGCATAGATAAGATCGGAAATCGCTGCTCCCACTCCTGTGACGAAACCATACCAGCGACCTTTCTTGAGCGTGCGCTGCACAATGAGCACCCCTACGGGCCCCATCGGCGCACTGGCGATGGCACCCACAAAAATGCCCTTCACCACAAGTTCAAGCGTATCGACCGGCTGTATCCACATATAAAACGTCCGCAAATGTACGCATTTTTTTTGCACCGGCAAGGAGCGAGGAAGGTATTTTTTACTTTTTTTTACATTTTTTTTAAATCTGTAGCATTTATATTTGCCAAGCCGCAATATTATTCGTATCTTTGTCGCGAAAATGTGCTAATAAAAAGATATGGAAAAGAAACCATTCGTAATCGGCTTGGATTTGGGAGGGACAAACTCCGCTTTCGGCATCGTGGATCGCGATGCCAATATTGTGGAAAGAGTGACAGTGCCGACAACAGGGCACGGCACTGCGGAACAATACGTAAAGGACTGTGTGGCAGAACTGATGCCGGTGATTGAGCGCGCAGGAGGAATCTCGCAGATTCAGGGTATGGGCGTCGGTGCTCCCAACGCAAACTACTACACAGGCGAAATCATGCAGGCACCCAACCTACCCTGGAAGGGTTGCGTACCCCTGGCAAAGCTGTTCGGCGAGGCTTTGGGAGTGCCCGTAGTGATAACCAACGACGCCAATGCTGCCGCAATGGGAGAAATGGCTTATGGTGCAGCGAAGGGCATGAAGAACTTCATCGAAATTACGCTGGGCACTGGCGTGGGCAGCGGCATCGTGGTGAACGGACAAATGGTTTACGGATGCGACGGTTTTGCAGGCGAACTGGGCCACACCATCATCGTGCCGGGCGGCAGGGAATGCGGCTGTGGACGCAAAGGATGCCTGGAAGCCTACTGCTCGGGGCCCGGCGTGGCGCGCACAGCACTTGAACTGATGGCTGAGAGACGCGAAAAAAGCGTCCTGAGAGACATCGTCCCCTCTAAAATGATGAGCAAAGATGTGAGCATCGCTGCCAACAACGGCGACACACTCGCACTGGAAGCGCTGAAGATTACCGGGCGATGCCTGGGCGAGGCTTGTGCCAACTTCATGAATTTCTGCTCGATGGAAGCATTCGTCTTCTTCGGAGGACCCGTGAAAGCCGGCGAACCGCTCATGAAGCACGTGAGAGAGGCATTTGAGGAAAACGTGCTCCCTATATACAGGGGAAAAGCACAAATCTTATTGTCAAACCTGAAAGACAGCGACGCTGCAATACTTGGAGCCAGCGCACTGGCTTTGTAAACGAAAAATATCAATACCCCTTAATATCATAAAGCTATGAAGAAAAACATTTATGTGCTGGGGCTTTTGGCCCTGACCGTTGTCACCTCATGCAAAGACAACTCGTATGACTGGGACAACCGAGACATGACACTCGAGTTTAGCAAGGAAACCGTATGGCTACCGGACGGCAGTACAGACGATGCAAAACTGGAGAACCTCTTCAGTATCGACCCCGGTCAGAACCTGAAGTACATTGTTGACCCCGAAACAGGTCGTGACAAGATGTACTGCTACGAAGGTGACGGCGAACATGAGACGGATGTGAACGTGCCCACCGGTTCTATGATTTGGACGGACGCCATCAATGTGGGAACAACCTCCACTACTGTGGAACTGGGCGAGCTCCCCGATTTCCTCAGAAACCCCGGAACGTGCTTTGATATCAAAAATCCCGTCATCCTGCTCAGGATAGATAAGACTGCCGGTGTGGACTTCAGAACCCGCTTGAGGATGGTGAGCGTAAAGGACGGTCAGGACGGTAAGATCGCCGAAACCAATGACAACGGCGAACTCACACTGGTAGGCGACTGCTCCGGATTGAAGTCAAAGAAGTTCTATATCGCAGCAGAGAGCGTGCCCGACGAATATCTTCCTGAAGAATTCAGCGGAGCCAAATGGGTGAAACTCAGAAGCACCGGTATGGGCCCACACCGCACCATTCAGGAACTGGTGAAAAACCTTCCCGACGAATTCCGTATTGAACTCATCGATTATCAGGGTAAGACCGCTACTGTAGCAGGTGCCAGCAGCGATATCACCATCGACTACCTCTTCTACGCTCCCATGCGTCCGGATGTCAACTTCGCATTGAACGACAACGACATTGCCGACGGTATTAACAACGACATCAAGGACATCATGTTCAATGAATTCGTTGTGAACACCGACATCACAGGCGACCTTCCTTTGGTGATACGTCTGGAGCCGAAGGCTGTGGATGAGAATGGAATCGTGATGAATGAATTAGAGGTTGTGGTGAACAAAAAAGACTTCGTGGAAGTGCCCGGCGACAAGACCACAAACCTGGATATTCTGATACGTGCCAAGGACGGAGGCAGTATGAGCAGATATACAAAGAGAGACTTCAACTACTTCGACGGTATCTTCTTCGACTTCACAGTAAAGGATCCCTCAACCCCGGGAGAGAAAATCTTCGCCGACATGAAGATTAAGCTCACAAACATGAAGATGGGTGTGAAGGGACTCGGCTATGATGCCAACTAAATTACGCGAACGAGATACTTAATACAGTAACACGCTAAAAAGAATATCAGTCATGAAGACTTTCAAATATATCCTCGGTGCAGTCTGCATCAGTGTCGCCAGTAGCGCTATGGCACAAAATCTGAACAGCGCGTATTTCATGGACGGATACACCTACGGCTATGAACTCAATCCCGCCAAAGACTATGAGAGAAAGGGATTCGTATCGATGCCCATTCTGTCTAACATCAACATGTCACTCTCCGGTAATCTCGACTACACGGACATCTTCTACAAACTACCCAACGGCAAGCTCGCCACGTTCATGCATCCCAAGATCAGCGCCGACGAAGCTCTGAAGAACTTCTCTTCACGTGAGAAGCTCGCTGTGGATATGCGTCTCGACATTATCAACTTCGGTTTCCACGCATGGAACGGCTACAACTTCTTCAACCTGAGTATGCGTTCCAACACAGGTTTCAGTGCACCATACGAGCTCTTCGAGATGGCGAAGACACTTAGCAACAAAAACTATGACATAGGTAAGGTCAGTGCACAGACCACCACATGGATGGAAATCGGTTTCGGGCACAGCCATCAGGTGACAGACGCCTGGAGAGTGGGTGGTACGATGAAAATCCTGTTGGGCGGTGCACGCATGAACATGAAGGCCAACAACCTCAAGATGGAACTCGCCGGACCAGACAAGTGGATTATGACATCAGACGCAGAAATTGAAGCTGCAATGAAGGGATTCACCTGGGGCCCGTACAACACAAAACCCTATGATAACGGTCAACCGCGTGAGCCCGGAATTATCGACCTTGGCAAAATTGATGTCACTAAGGGCGGCATCGGCGGTGTCGGTCTGGCATTCGATTTCGGTGTAGAATGGGACTTGGAAAAGAACGATCTCGTGAAGGGTCTTAAGGTGAGCGCCTCTCTGCTCGACTTCGGTTTCATCAGCTGGAGCGACATACATCAGGCCCACAGTGTGGAGAACAGCTATGAATTCGACGGCTTTAACGATATCAAGGTAAAGGACGGTGACGGAGAGAGCATGAGCAGTCAGTTTGATGATTTCACCACCGGTGTATCAAAGCTCTACAACTTCCAGGACAGAGGCACTAAGAGCGGTGCACGCATGCTGGGAGCCACACTTAACATCGGTGCTAACTACAAGATGCCCTTCTACGACAAACTTGACGTAGGTTTCCTCACGACAACTCGTATTCAGGGAGCATACTCATGGAACGACACCAGGCTCTCTGCCAACATACATCCCGTGAAGTGGCTGGAAGGCGGCATCAACCTCGGTTTCGGTTCTCTGGGAGCCAGCTTCGGATGGATAATCAACATCCACACCAAGGGCTTCAGTCTCTTCGCCGGTATGGACCGCGTCATGAGCAAGCTCTCCAAGCAGTACATTCCCACAAAGAGCTCTACAAACGTGAGCCTGGGTATCAGCTTCCCCTTCGGCAGCAGACAATAAAATATATTTAAGGTAATAAAGATATCTATGATTACATTCTTCAAAACAAACGACGGAAACATCATCGCCACAGAAAGTGCTAAACAGCTCTCCAGGGAGGAGACAGAAAAACTCTCCTGGCTCTACGGAGAAGCAGAAGCACTCAAAGAGCAGCGGCTCGACGGATATTTTGTAGGTCCACGACGCGAAATGATAACCCCATGGAGCACCAACGCTGTGGAAATAACACAAAACATGGCGCTCAACGGCATCCGCCGCATTGAAGAATACTGGCCGGTGGCAGACGAGAATGCAGATTACGATCCGATGCTGCAGCGTCTCTACAAGGCACTCGATCAGGATATCTTTACCGTGAAAATTGAACCTGCTCCCATCCGCGAGATAACAAATCTTGAGGAATACAACGAGCAGGAAGGACTGGCACTTTCACCTGAGGAGATTGAATATCTCCATAAGGTGGAAGGCCAACTCGGAAGACCGCTGACAGACAGCGAAGTGTTCGGTTTTGCCCAGATAAACTCAGAGCACTGCCGACACAAAATCTTCGGAGGCACATTCATCATCGACGGAGAGGAGAAGGAATCTTCCCTCTTCAAGATGATTAAACGTACGACAGAGGAAAATCCTCATCATATCATCTCTGCATACAAGGACAACGTGGCATTTGCAGAAGGTCCCGTAGTGGAGCAGTTCGCACCGGAAAACCACGCCACGAGCGACTGGTTCCGCGTGAAACCTATAGAGAGCGTCATCTCCATCAAAGCAGAGACACACAACTTCCCCACTACCGTAGAACCCTTCAACGGAGCATCTACAGGTACCGGTGGAGAGATACGCGACCGTATGGGAGGCGGTGTCGGTTCGTGGCCGATTGCCGGTACGGCTGTGTATATGACAAGCTATCCACGCACAAAGGAGGAGCGCGAATGGGAGCGTCTTCTGCCCGTGCGCGAATGGCTCTACCAAACTCCCAGACAGATTCTCACAAAAGCTTCCAACGGAGCATCCGATTTTGGTAATAAGTTCGGCCAGCCGCTCATCTGCGGCAGTGTGCTGACATTCGAGCACCAGGAACCCAACGAGCCGCTCTACGCATACGACAAGGTTATTATGCTGGCAGGCGGTGTGGGATACGGTACAAAGCGCGACTGCCTCAAAGGCAAGCCGCAGGCCGGAAACAAAGTCGTGGTTGTGGGAGGTGACAACTACCGCATCGGACTGGGCGGAGGCAGTGTGAGCAGCGTGGAAACCGGACGCTACTCATCAGGCATTGAACTGAATGCCGTGCAACGAGCAAACCCGGAGATGCAGAAGCGTGCAAACAACCTCGTGCGCGCGCTATGTGAAGAAGAGGTAAATCCCGTGGTATCAATTCACGACCACGGAAGTGCAGGACATGTGAACTGTCTTTCAGAACTCGTGGAAGAGTGCGGCGGCCTTATCGATATGTCGAAACTGCCTATCGGCGACCCCACCCTCTCAGCCAAAGAGATTATCGCAAACGAAAGTCAGGAGCGCATGGGACTGCTCATTGACGAGAAACATATTGACCACGTGCGTCAAATCGCCGAGCGCGAACGTGCCCCGCTATATATCGTGGGCGAAACAACGGGTGACGCACACTTTGCATTCCAGCAGGCAGACGGACGCCGTCCCTTCGACTTGGAAGTGAGCCAGATGTTCGGTCACTCGCCCAAGACGGTGATGGTGGACAAGACGGTGGAGCACCACTATGAAAATGTCACATACGATGCGAAGAAACTAAATACATATTTGGAAGACGTGCTCCGTCTGGAAGCCGTAGCTTGTAAGGACTGGCTGACAAACAAAGTGGACAGAAGCGTAACCGGAAAGGTGGCACGCCAACAGTGTCAGGGAGATTTGCAGTTGCCTTTGTCAGACTGCGGTGTGGTGGCACTCGACTATCAGTTCCACAAAGGTATCGCAACAGCATTGGGACACGCACCGCAAGCTGCACTTGCAGATCCCGCAAAAGGTAGTGTACTGGCTGTTGCCGAATCATTGACAAATATCTTGTGGGCTCCTCTGGAGGAAGGACTCGACACAGTATCGCTGTCTGCCAACTGGATGTGGCCGTGCCGTGCTCAGGAAGGAGAGGATGCCCGTCTGTATACAGCGGTAAAAGCTCTTTCGGATTTCTGCTGCGCATTGGAAATCAATGTGCCTACCGGAAAGGACTCCCTGTCAATGACACAGAAATATCCCTCAGGCGAGAAAGTCATCTCCCCGGGCACAGTCATAGTGACAAGCGGCGGACAAGTGAGTGACGTACGCAAAGTTGTAAGCCCTGTAATGCAAAAAGACATGGCATCCGGATTCTACCACATCGACTTCTCGTTTGATAAGTTGCGTCTGGGCGGCAGTGCATTCGCGCAGAGTCTGGGCAAGGTGGGCGATGATGTTCCGACCGTGAGAGATCCTGAATACTTCAGAGATGCCTTCAATACTGTGCAGGAACTCATTAAGAAGGGACTCATCATGGCTGGTCATGATATCTCCGCAGGCGGATTGATAACATGTCTTCTGGAAATGTGTTTCGCAAACACCACGAATGGTATTGCCGTAGAACTCGACAAAATAAAGGAAGAGGACGTCGTGAAGATACTGTTTGCCGAGAATCCCGGTATTGTTATCCAGGTGGCAGATGCTAACCGCACGGAAGTGAAGAAAGTACTCGAAGATGCCGGTGTGGGTTATGTATATATAGGTAAGCCCTCTGACGAGCGCAGCGTATGTGTGAGGAAAGGCAGCGAAACGTTCACCTTCGACATCGACTCTATGCGCGATGTGTGGTATGAGAGCAGTTATCTCATGGACACATACCAAAGCAAAAACGGAAAGGCCAAAGAGCGTTTCGAGAACTACAAGAAGCAACCTCTCATGTGGCAGATGCCAAAGAATTTCACAGGCAAATATTCACAATACGGCATACAACAGGAGAATAACAATGCGCCTCGCCCGAAAGCAGCCGTCATCCGCGAAAAAGGCACCAATGGTGAGCGCGAGATGGCTTGGATGCTCTATCTTGCAGGCTTCGATGTGAAGGATGTGATGATGACCGACCTCGTCACCGGGCGTGAGACGTTGGAGGAGATACAGTTCATCGTATTCTGTGGCGGATTCTCCAATTCCGACGTATTGGGCAGTGCCAAGGGATGGGCTGGAGCCTTCCTCTACAATCCGAAAGCAAAGGAGGCGCTGGACAAATTCTATGCCCGTAAGGATACATTGTCGCTGGGTGTGTGCAACGGATGTCAGCTCATGATGGAACTCAATCTCATCGGCTGCAACAATGAGGCTCGCATGCTGCACAACGACTCCCGCAAGTTTGAGAGCAATTTTGTGGGACTCAGCGTTATTGAGAATAAGAGTGTCCTGCTCGGCAGCTTATCTGGAAGCAAGCTAGGCATCTGGGTGGCACACGGAGAAGGCAAGTTCTCCCTGCCAGGCAAAGAAAGCGACAATAACGTGGTGCTGAAATACTCCTACGACAGTTATCCTGCCAATCCTAACGGTAGTGACTTCTCCACCGCAGGAATATGCTCTGCAGACGGCAGACATTTGGCCATGATGCCTCATCTGGAACGTGCCTTCCTGCCCTGGCAGTGCGGCGTGTATCCGACAGAACGCCTGCAGCAGGATCAGGTGACTCCATGGATAGAGGCTTTCGTCAATGCGCGCGAATGGCTGAAGTCACATAAAGACTAAATAAACATTAAGTGATGCTGGAACTTTTCATCACATTCGTCAAGATAGGATGCTTCACCATCGGTGGAGGGTATGCCATGATTCCTCTCATAGAGGAGCAGGTGGTGAACCGCAAGAAGTGGGTAACTCAGGAGGAACTAACAGACCTGATTGCAGTTGCACAGTCGTGCCCGGGAATCTTTGCCGTGAATCTGAGCATCTTCATCGGATATAAACTATACCGCACACGCGGTGCTTTGGCATGTACACTGGGTACAGCCCTACCCTCGTTCGTAATTATTCTGCTCATAGCACTATTCTTCCAACGTTTCCGTGAGTACGCAATAGTGAACAGCATATTCCGAGGCATCCGTCCCGCAGTAGTAGCTCTTATTGCAGCACCAGTATTCCGTATGGCCAGAGCAGCTCAAATCACACTCTCCACAATGTGGATTCCCGCTGTTTGCGCCTTGTCCATATGGCTTCTGGGGGTATCTCCTATATATGTCATACTGTTCGCAGCAATCGGCGGTTATACCTATGGTCAACTTCTAAAATAGAAATCCATCATGCTACTGATACAGTTATTCATAGTATTTTTGATAATCGGCCTCTTTGGCTTTGGAGGTGGATATGCCATGGTCTCTATGATACAGGGAGAAGTGGTTACTTCTAACCACTGGCTGACAACAGGTCAGTTCACTGATATCGTGGCCATCTCGCAAATGACACCCGGCCCTTTAGGTATTAACACTGCCACCTACGTAGGATATAGTAGCATGGTGGAAGCTGGATACCCTGCATGGATGGGTATCATCGGAAGTTTCACAGCCACTTTCGCTGTGGTCCTGCCGTCGTTCGTTCTCATGCTTATCATCTCCAAATTCCTACTGCAGTATAAGGATCACCCAATCGTGGAAAGCCTTTTCCTTGGTATCCGTCCCGCAGTGGTGGGCTTGCTTATCGCGGCATCACTGTTGCTGATGACCCGTGAGAATTTCTCTTCACCCGGTGAGGACGCATGGAAATTCTTCGTTTCCGTCTTCCTCTTCCTGTTTGCATTCATCGGACAGCGCGTCTATCACATCAATCCAATACGACTTATCGCCCTATGTGCTATCGGGGGCGCCATATTATTATGATAAATAGAGAACTTATACGACAGAAGGTGGTGCAACTTATATATGCCCACTATACTAACGAGAACCGTTCATCCGACACACTTGAGAAGGATTTGATTGCATCGTTGGACAAAGCCTACGACTTGTATCTCTCATTAATGTGTTTACTACTCGAGATGGGGCGCATCGTCGGACGTAATTATGATGCAGCCTTGACCCGCTCAAAACGCTTAGGCATTAAAGCACCCTCTACCAGACTCGTGAGTAACAAATTCATGAAGCAACTGGAAGATAATCTCGCACTGAAAGCATATAAGGAACATCAATGTATCGACTGGTCGGGAGAAGAAGAATTGGTACGCAATCTATTGAATGAGGGACTTGCGTTGGATGTTGTGGAGGACTATCTGAATGACAACACACCGACGGAATATGAAAAAGATCGTGAGTTGTGGAGAAATATCTACAAGAATATTATTGTCGACAATGAACAGTTGGATGAATTCCTTGAAGATGAAAATATCTATTGGAATGATGACAAAAATGTAATCGACACATTCGTACTGAAAACAATCAACCGCTTCAAAGAGGACACTACACCAGACATGCCTCTTTTACCCCAATATCGAGACGAGAGCGACAAAGATTTTGCTTTGCAACTTATGAAAGGCTGCCTGCAACACGAAACCGAGCTTTTGGAACTTATTGAAATGAGCACTCGTGGATGGAAAATGGAGCGCATTGCACTTATGGACAGAGTCATACTGCAGGTTGCGCTCTGCGAAATACAGTCTTTCTCCTCCATTCCCCTTTCCGTATCAATCAATGAATACGTTGAGATTGCCAAACATTATTCTGCACCCGGTTCATCACGATATATCAACGCAACACTGGATGCTATTTCCAAGAAATTAACACTAAACAAAAAAATATGACACTTCTACAAGCAGCTGGGCAGCAGAGCAGCATGCCCATGATTTTGATGATGGTGGCTATTTTTGCCATCATGTGGTTTTTCATTATTCGTCCACAACAGAAAAAACAGAAAGAGATTCAGAACTGGCGCAACAGCATCACTGTCGGAACCCAGATTGTGACTGCTGGCGGCATATATGGTGTCGTTCGCGGCATCAATGAAGCCGACAACACGCTTGACGTGGAGATTGCCAACGGCGTGCGTATCCGCGTAGATCGTAACTCTGTATATGCCCAAGCACAGTCTCAGAATAAGTGAACTATGGCAGCGCATAAAGGCGGTGTTCTCCACCGACTTTATGCGCGATGTCTTCATCTTTGTCGGTGCACTTGTCATTGCCACAGGTTTCTGGTTTCTACAGCGCCTCAACGACACCTTTGAGATGGAGTTCAATGTGCCTATATCCCTTGTAGGCATACCTCGTGGTGTTACCCTGACTACACCACTTCCCGAATCCGTTCATGTGACGCTACGTGATCGTGGTACGCAACTCATCAACTACATGCGCCACCACATGCAACCCATAACACTTGAATTTTCGCTGTATGACAACGGAGGAGCCACTGGATGCGGTTATGTGCCCATCAGCGATGTGCAACATGCCCTGAACACCCAGATTCTTACCTCTACTGTCATACAACGTATCACCCCTGATACATTGGAATTCTATTACAATCGTGGCTTGCACCGTCGCCTGCCGGTTCGACTCATGGGATCAGTTGAAACTACAGAGTCTTATTATCTCCATGGTGTTACGTTCTCACCTGACAGCGTGGTTGTTTATGCACCGGCACTGGTGCTTGACACTATGACATATGCTTTCACCGATGAAATTCATGTTAGCGGTATAGAGAACGATTTTGTTGAAAGTATACACCTGCGTCCTATGCGTGGTGTCAAATACGATCCAGAAAAAATCCACATGACAGCCCATGTGGACTATTACACAGAGAAGACTATCACCATTCCGATTGTCGGTGTGAACTTCCCCGCCGATAAAGTCTTACGCACATTCCCATCTCAAGTGGATGTAACATTCCGCATCGGGGCAATGGACTACAACAAGGTCACAGAAAAGGACTTCGTCCTAACTGTCTCCTACGAAGATCTTATCAATCATACCGGAGTGCGATACCCTCTTGAATTGAAATCACTTCCGGAAGGCGTTGCCTCTCCGAGACTGTCACCGTCAGAGTTTGAGTATCTCATTGAGCAAACACAGGAAGACACTCCTTTGGAGGCACAGGACGGAACGGAATAAAATCCCCCTTTTCTTTGGAAAAGAACGAAGCACGCATAGACAAATGGCTCTGGGCCGCGCGTATTTTCAAGACGCGTACCATCGCAGCAGCAGCCTGCAAGAAAGGACAAGTAACCATGAAGGGTGCTACACTCAAGCCTTCTCGCATGATTCATGTAGGAGATATCATTGATGTGCGTAAACCTCCTGTCACATGGTCGTTTCGCATACGTCAGACAATAGAACGGCGTGTCGGTGCAAAACTCGTACCGGAAGTATTGGAGAATGTCACACCGCCCGAGCAGTACGAACTGCTGGAAATAAGCCGCATCAGCGGTTTTGTGGGTCGTGCGAAGGGCACCGGGCGTCCCACGAAGAAAGACCGTCGCTCCCTTGAGACATTCACAGAAGACATACCTGAGTTTTTCGGAGACTTCGATTGGGAAGATGCCGATGATGAAGACGAGTATGAAGAGGAAGGCACAGAAGATTAAGGCCTGAGCATACCCAAGACTACGGATTGTCAATGATGCGGTCG
>Ga0247611_10004564_pt1 | contig 19079 bp, 17 predicted proteins | sample 177DNAGHGhighgp2_FD_192422 | JGI IMG/M metagenome (GOLD analysis project Ga0247611, IMG submission 192422) | Sheep rumen microbial communities from Palmerston North, Manawatu-Wanganui, New Zealand - 1770 DNA GHGhigh gp2 | ecosystem: Host-associated > Mammals > Digestive system > Stomach > Rumen... | reverse complement strand
CTTGTCGCCGGTCGCCGTCATGGGATCGACGGTGAGCCAACCCGTTCCTCCTTCAATGGCAACGTTCCACTCGACGTTACTCGTGACGTTGAACTTCTGTGAGTAGGCACTGGGATTGAAGATGAGGCTGGTGGCACTGACCGTTAAGTAAAGTTCCTTGCCCATCTGGGTAACTTCTAACTTCTCTTCCAATCCTCCTCCAGCAACAATGATTGTTGCTTTTCGATCATTAGGGCTAGTATTCTCAGTGGCTTTGAATGAGACGTCATTCATATTGCCATGTCCTTGCCCGTCGCTAGGATTAGTGATGAGCAACCAGCCAGAAGGTCCTCCATCAGGATAGGCAATGGAGATTTTCCAGTCTATATCACTCATGATTCGGAATGTTCGAGTCTGTGCCGACGAGTTAAAGAAATCACTCGATTTACTGAGTGCAAGGGATTGTCCAAACGCAGATCCCGTCACTATCGTCATAATGGCAATGAGTAATAGGCGTAGTTTTGTGAATAGATTTGTTTTCATATCGTTGTCTTTTTGTAATCAACTAATAATACATGGCTTATATAATGATGTGCAGGAGGACTCCGAGGAGGAGACCGGCGGCACTGGTGAGCGCGAGCTTTACTATCGGTGAAAGCTTGGGGAGGGTGGGCATTGAAAAGGATCCTTTTGAAGGATTTGATCCAATAGAATCCAAAGCTACACGCATTTCCGCCGCGCTCTGATAACGAAGTTCTTGTTTCTTCTCGCAAGCCTTGGCAATAATCTTGCGCATGTCTTTATTTTTGATGGCAGCTAATGGAATCTTGACATTCAATTGTTTGTCCAGAATTTCATGTCTAGCACCTTCAAATGGAACATGCCCAACAATACATTGGTAAAGCAATATACCTACGGCATATATGTCAGTTGTCTGGTTGTGGTGTTCAATGTCACCCAGTGCTAATTCTGGAGCTGCATATTCAGGTTTACCAATGAATGTACCCTCAACGGTAAACTTCTTGTCGTAGGTCACTGGGGTGTTAAGCTGTTTGGCAATACCGAAATCCAAGAGCTTGATGTGTTCATCGGTCGTCAGCATGATATTGGAGGGATCGATGTCGCGATGGATGTATCCCGCGTCATGCAATGCCATAAGGCCAGACAGAACACTGGTGACGACCTTACGAGCAAAATGTACAGAGTCGTTGCGATATTCTTGTAGCATCTGAATGGCGAAAGGAACATCGTTGCCATCCCGGTCTTTAGTTTTGCCTTCGAGCACGTCTGCAAGGGAAACGCCTGTGAGTAACTCACTGATGACGTGATAGTGGCGAATAATCTCACCTGTTACTGAGCGCTCGTCAATTTCGATGAAGCCCAACATCTCAATCAGATTATCATTTCTTAATTGGATGGAAGCTTCACGCTGAGCATGAGCTATCGCTTGGGGCGACAGATCGGCATACATGAACTTAATGGCTACAGGACGTGTGGCACCAGTCAGTTCGTTCACGCAAATGCCCTTGAATACCTGTCCCATGCCACCAACGCCAATAGGCTGATCGTCGGAATCTACTTGATAATAGATTCCGCGTTCCTTTTCGGTTTTGCCTTGAATCTTGATGTGTGACATATTATGTAAGATTAATTATTTTGATTTTTTAGAAATATTCTTCTTCAATTCTTCAACCTTTTTCTTTGACCTAGAAAGTTCGTTTATATAGTATTTTGTAGGCCGATAATAACCGTCTTTGGATATGTTATCAATCCTTTTTTCAATAATATTAACTTGAGGTAATATTTTTATGATTTGTTTGGGTTGAGGATTGAGACCTGGATTCAATTTATTGAGTAGCTCTTCTATTTGTTGACGATAATCTGTTAGGTTCTTGATTAGTTTCTTCGAATCTGTATCTTGTGCCTGGGCACTCAGATTATATAATTCAAGGATTTTGTCCACAATCTCCAAAGGTGTGGACGGCTCGGCATTAGATGCGTTTTCGTTTTCAGTCTTTTGGCCTTCGTTTTTTGTCGTAGAAGTTGCTATCTTCTGATCCTTAAGCTTCAAAGCTGTGCTTAAAGAGTCGTTCTGAGACTTTAGTTCACTAATCTCTTCTTTAAGACTGACGTTTTGCTTGAACAAAGAATCAATCAATAATTGGTATGACTGTGTATCCGAGTGCGTTTGAGCATTTTGAGAGCTGGGCAGATCCGTGGAATGGCCAGATTCAGAAGGGATATACACGTATTGGGGTTGATGGGGTGAATTTATTGTTTTAGTTAGCAATACGATATTGCCTATTAGGCTGGCAAGAAGCAAGGCCGACAGTGTGGCAAAAATGATTTGATGCAGTTTACTCATTTTATCTTTTATTTTTGAGTCAAATTCCATTTCTACAATGGCTAATGTGTGATTGTCATGGTTTCGGTCATCAACGGAAGCTCCTGTGCGGTCGATTTCTGCTTGGAGATTATCTACTAGTGCGCCGGGGTCAATATGCACACCAAGTCTCATGATTAAATCTGTATGCGGCATGATGCCCCAAACGCCATCAGTACACAGGACAAAACGATCACCCTTACGAAAAGGTACTTCGTCAATTTCTGCCACATGGTTATTGGTACTACCTAATGCTCTGGTTATGACGTTTGATTGTGGTGACACTCGGGCTTGTTCCTCTGTGAGGGCGTGACTGCGCACTAATTCGCCGACAAGGGAATGATCATTTGTGCGGAAAAGAACTTTCGAGCCAGCCAACCGGTAAGCGCGGCTGTCTCCGAGATGCGCGACGATTGCCGACTCTTTGTTGACAAGCAATGCCACTACGGTAGATCCCATGCCGCGGAGGCTGGGCACTTCTGCCATCTTATTCTCTAAAGCTTCGTTAGCATTGCTTACTGCAATTTGCATGACTTCTGAGCGGTCGGCTTCAGGTGAACAGTCCAGAATGGTGCGAATCATCACCTGTTTAACGATATATGAAGCAGTCTTACCGCCAGGACCGCCCCCCATGCCATCGCAAACGACCAACAGAAATCCCAACGGGGTTTCCGTCCAACCGATATCATCCTGATTTTCAGGACGTCCCCCAATCATGGTGCTGGCTGCACCATGAAGGGGGATGAGACTTGATGTAATGATTTCCATTCCGTCAGCAGGTTATGAAAACAATGATACTATAGCTCCAAAGAAAATGAAAATGCCGATAATTCCTAGGGCAATACTTATCACAAAGAGTATTATTGCCACTTTGTTCCAGGTCTCTTGCGTCTGAATGAATTCCTGAGGACTTCTCCATGTCCTGTTTTCCCAGGCCCAACGTGTCCCATTGATGCCAAATACTATACTCGTAATCAGGGAACCTATACCTGCGAAAAAATTGATTATTGGGACAAAACAGAGAAAAAAGAAACCTATATTTACTAGAATCATCCACCAACAACCATTGAAGAGGCCCCAGATACCAGAGAGGAAAAAGGCAGCCCAACTAAACCTCGAAGTGTCAACGTTGGCAGAAGCCATTCCCATGACTTGCTGGGGCTGCTGTTGTTGCTGTTGCTGCGCAAAGGGCTGGGTCCATCCGTGTCGCGATTGAGGTCCGCATGTTGGCGGGAAATACCTATCAATCTGATTCCAGCTGATAGGATATTTCCCTGCTAACATGATGGAGTCTCCACGATGAATAGGAATGGCTCGATGTTTCACGTTGACATTGTTAATCATCGTGCCATTCGTACTTGTGTCTTTAAACATCAACTGAGTACCATCATAGTACATTGTTCCATGATGACTACTAGCATAGCTGCACCGAGGATCTAATGTGATGTCACAATATCTGGAACGACCGATTGAAATTTCTCTTAGGGTCATAATAATTGTAAATGACTATTTTTTTACTGAACAATGATGGGTATCGCACGATGGTGCTTAGCGTCATATAAAGCATATATGCCTTTACGATCAAGAACGTATTCAGTTTTCGTCGTTTTGTTGATACTCGTCTTGATGCTCTTGGGGCGATAAATGGCATTCACTAAGTCCTTATAGCTGAAGCAATAAACGATGTTTCTTTTAACCTTTGTCTCTGTTACTCTGACCAGTTGGAAGGCCTCGACATTGTTGCTCTCTGCTACGTGGTATTCCACAGTAATGGGTGTACCTCCTGATTTAAGCGAAATCGTATTTTTTACGCAGAGGCTATCCAATGTCATGATATCATCGTCTTCGCTGACACCAACAATTTGGAATTCCTTTCGGTTAATCATCACCTGCCCTTCTTTTAAAATCACATCAGTCAGAGGTGCATACCGCGGGTTCACTTCCCATCTTGTGGATGTGATTTCTGATAATTTGATGCTTTGTATTACGCCGTTCTCTTGTTGGAGCAGAATATAGTTTTCCGCGTTATTGTGGCTGGTATAATTCTGTTCTACGATGATACCGCGTAACGTCTTGGAGGCTGTGCCTACAACGTCCAACAACTCACATTGTGCAAAGATGTCCTGGTCGGGATTGATGGCATGCACAGAAGTCTTAACAACTTCTTCGATGTTGAATGACTGCATGACACCATTGGCGGAGTAGAGACTTATGGTATTTTTTGTCTCTCCAGCCTTTTGTCCTTCAAAGGTTTGCCCGTTGCTGAGTTGGTAGATGCAGTCAATGCCGGAAAGGGCCGTTTTAGGGCGTCGGTCCAAAGTGATGCTTGTGACATCATCCCAACTAAAAGTGTAGGTGTTAGCTGTGAGCTCTAAATACTTTAGATTGGCTCCTCTTTCCATGATTTTCACATTGGAGACTCGCCCTTTTTGTTTAAGGTAAAAATTGAAATCCTTAAGATTGTCTTTTGTAGCTACAGCACTGGTATCTCTAAAATCAATGTCTGAGAGCGTTAATGACTTGTTGTCGCTCGTGCCTTCGAAAGCATCCATCTTTTTCGCCCAATTGACCCATGCCGAATCGAGCCGTGCTTCTTTGACAATTTTGTCTATTGTTGTAACTCCCCCTCCATTAACGACTACAGAGGCATAATCGGTTTGGAAGACAACGATTCCGTTAGACACTTCTTGAATAAAGCCGTTCAGCACCGTGCCATTCCTCAATAATGCACGTTGAACGACCATGGCCTTGGCCGTTCCGAAGAAGGCCAAGGACAGGGCAATTATAGATAAAAACTTTTTCATCATAGTATCACTTTACTTTATGAGTTTCTTCAAGAATCTTCTTGACACACTTGGCTTTAACTGCGTAATTGTATCCTTGGGTGGAAGTCTGGCTGAGTCCTGCGTGATGAACGCCAATCAGCATACCATATTTGTTGAATACGGGAGATCCACTTGCACCACCGGTGGTAGGTGCATTATAGCCAAACTCATATTCAGAATCTTGCTGAATGATATTGCCGCCTTGGGCAATCACCTGAATGCCCTTTTCATTCGTGGCCTTTTGTAACAGCGGATTCTGTCCTGTGGGGAATCCAATGGTATATACGTGTTGACCAACCGTAAGAGCCTCGTTAGAGATATCCATTGAATCGGTAACATTGACACATCTTGCTCCATTGGGAATCTCTCCTCTTTCGGATTGTATCAAAGCCACATCTTCTTCTGGGTCATCACCCGCCGAAAGGACACGACATTTAACTGCATTTTCCGTAGAATAATATTTACCCTGTGGGATAAATAATAAATTATCTAATACGCCTTCTACCTTAATCTGAGATATATAGGCCGCGTCACCACTAAATGCTTCATAAACACCATCTGTTGACAAATTCCTTATTCCGAGAGTCTGGGCGAATTTCCTCTTGAAAAGTGCTTCAGCCTCTTTAATGATATCATTGAAAAGCCAAGGCTTAACAACATGAAGATTGGTAATCATTTTACCATCTTTTGCAATAAAGAAGGCGGTGCCGCTGTAGAATGGTAGATTGGGTATGTCATTTGTGTCAATTGAATAAATACTTCCATCGTGTACAATGAATTGAGTGGGAAGTCCGTACTCTTCCAGCTTTTCTTCTGGAATACCGGTCACTTTGAAGTGGTATGTCCCTTCTAAGTAAACCACAGCGTTATTGTACATTGCATAAAGTTGGCCGTCTTCGTAAGCCTTCGTTCTGTTGCCGAGAAGCTTCCAAATGCCAAAGCCAATACCTGCAACAAGAATAATAGATGCGGCAATGGCCAAGATGGTCTTCCAAGCATCGGCGGGCCAAGGTAGGCGGCTCGTGTTTAAAGGTACGCCACCGCATACGATAGCACTGCTTTTCTTGATTCGGACAGGAGTATTGGGCGTGATTTTTACACCATCTACCGTTGTTCCGTTTTTACTGTGATCTACGATGTACATCTTACCGTCGCGTCCCTGCTTGATGGTAGCGTGGTAACGGCTGACGGTAGAACCGGAAATCTGAATGAAATTGTCGAAGCTGCTGCCTACACCATAGATACCCTTGTACTGCGAATTATCCTCGGGCATAGGTACTTGGCTCCATTGGAGTTCAACATCGGCAAAACGGATGGCATCGCCACGGCGCACATTAACAGCCTTGCCCGGAGCAATGCGTTGGTTCATGATGTAGGTGCCATTGCGACTGTTCTTGTCTTCAAGTCTAATGTCGCCACTGTCCAACAATGTGATTTCAGCATGCAATGAGCTGGCTTTTTCGCTATACAGAACGATGTCGTTGGAGGCATCGCGTCCTACTTTGAGAATTCTCATAATTAGAAGTTTTATAGATGATTAAAAAATATTATAGTTAACGTCCGATTCGTTTTACGGGCTCTTCTTTCTTGGGAGGCGGGGGGGTAACAGAGGTTTTTTTACCACTGCCTTTTACGTGAGTGCCACCTTTTACCCTTTTTTTATTTTTCTCCTCTTCAATTTTCTTACGGACTTTTTCTAATGAGTCTCTGCGAAGTGAGTCTCGGAGATGTTTTTGTACCTCGTCGGCCTTCGCTTTTACCTGATCTTCCATCTCTTGTACGGACACCATGGGCGGAGCCGCTTGAGGTTCTGGGTCACCAGAGTTGCTGAGAAGATTGTAGCCTAAGATACCGCCGATAATAAACAGTAGAGCCAAGATGCCAATGATAACCCAACGCCAGATGGTCTTGGCGGGATTAGGTACAAGGTTCCAGTCCAAACGAGCGACATGGGCAAAGGATATATTGTCCTTGCGGGTCACTGGTACAGGAACGTTAGATGAGATGCGGATGCCATTGACATACGTTCCATTTGAGCTTTGATCGACGATGGTCATCTTGCCAGTTGATGTCACGTTGAGAATCGCATGACGACGGCTAACAACATCAGTTCGGTCGTTGATGGGGATGTCGCAACCGACTTCCCTTCCGATAGAATAGATTTTCATGCTATTTAATGTGTTATTGTTTATAGATTTCTTTAATAATCTCGTCTTTGAGATACTCTCCCGTGCGCTTCTTTATAGAATTAATATAGGTATTACGCGCGCGCAAAGAATCAGACAAAATATTGATGCTGTCTTGCTTCTCTTTTTGTATCACTGAAATGCTGTCAAGCAGCTTCTGTGTCTCAACAGGAGGTTTCCTATTAGCGCATTGAATGATATTAAAAACAACGCTTATCACGCACAATGCTGCAACAGCGAGCATGGAAAGCTTGGTATTTCTCGACATTTTTGATTTCTTTTTAGAGTTAACTTTCGTCTCTATGATAGCAATGGTTAAGTTGTCGTGCCCGCCGCCTGAGGTGACCCCTTTATCATCAACCAAGGTCGAAATGTCATCCGTCAGCACACCCAACACATTCTTATGGTTTGTGGCCAGTTTGATGAGCTCGGGCTCTGGCATCGTTCCATGAATTCCGTCTGTGGTAAGCATAAAACGATCCCCTCGTTCGTACGGCAATTCGACAACATCAACTTCCACGTCAGGCTTGATCCCAAGAGCGCGGGTGATGATATTGGATTGTGCAGACAATCGAGCTTGCTCCTCCGTGATAACACCTTGCTTGACAAGGTCGAATACCATGGAGTGGTCAAAAGTACGAAAGATTTTCTTATGTCCACGGAATTGATATACACGACTGTCACCGACATGAGCCACATAAGCTGCTTGTTCATTGATAAGAAGAACTGTAGCAGTAGAGCCCATGCCTTGCAATTCGGGTGTCTCATTAGCAGCCTCTATTATGGCCATATTAGCACGTCGAACAGCTTTGATAAGGATGTTGGGGACGGTTTCTTCCCCATTGGAGCTCTCGATTCCTTCGAGAATCTCACGCACCGCGATGGTAGAAGCTGTCTTACCGCCAGGCCCCCCCCCCATCCCGTCACAGACGGTGACAACGAAGCCTAACGGAAGTTCCTTGGCTTCGAATGAGTCTTGGTTCTCGCCGCGTCCACCGATTCTGGATTCTGCAAACCCTATCGCCAGGATGTTGTCTTCAGAGTGAAGCTTTTTGAGTTCCATAAATCTTTTTTATATTAAGATTATTGCACCAATGAGAAGCAAAAGAGTGACCAAAATAATGAGGGAGACGAACGCAATAGTGTTTTCTTGAATCCAGATTGTGAAGCGCTCCCAAGGAGTGGGGGTATAATACATGGCCATTTGTATGGCCTGCTTGAACTCCGAAGCGGACTGATATCGACTCGCTTGGTCTTTCTCAGTGGCTTTCCATATCACCCGCATGAGTGGTCGTGGAATCATGGGACTGGATGGCAGTTGCTCTTTCATTTGTTTGGTTAATGTTTCAGCCTCTGATTGACAGTTCATGGGATTCTCGCCAGTCAGAAGTTCATAGAATGTAATGCCCAGAGCGTAGAAATCGGTAGTCGCATCAATGGATACACTATTCCCGTTTTGTTCCCGAAGGATCTGTTCTGGAGCTGAATATTCAGGTGTGCCGATAAAGCCAAAGGAAGAGAACTTATTTCCACTGTTCATTCGGGCTATGCCCAGATCCATCACTCTAACATTGGCCCCCTCTTCAATCATGATGTTGGAAGGTTTAATGTCTCGATGGATAACTCCCCTCGAATGGACATAATCCAAAGCATCCAAGACTGAGCAGACGACATTGCATATCTTCTCCACTCTGTCCGGATAGCCATCAAACTTCTGGACATATTTATTTACATTCTGCCCTTGAACGAAGTTGCTTAGAATGAAAATAGGACCCGAATCAGGGGCGTATTCACAATAACCAATCATCTCCACGAGGTTCGGATGGCGAAATGCGAGAGAGGCCTCTTGTCGGGCGCGCTCACGTATCATCTTATTATTAGCATAATAATCCTTCACTCGTTTGACGGCGATGACAGCTCTGTTCTTGCAACGGTATCCACGATAAACATCACCCATCGCTCCCGAACCGATTGGCGGTTCGAGAGGGTTGTAACAATACCATTCTCCCATCACATAAAGATAGATAAATGGATCGTTCTTGCGTTGGATGACTGTTTTGGATCGTTGTTGACTAGCCATGACTGCTTCTTTTTCCAAGATTCTTGAACTTCATTGCCTTTTGGGGATTACATGCCTACCGTCCCACCTCTACTAGCAGAAGAGGAACCATCAAAGCCAACTGTTCCTGGAGTAGCCTCAGGATAACTGTAGAAATCAGAACCATGACGTGTCATGTCGGCATCAATCGGGAAATCGTCTTCTTCGAAATTGTCTTCTTCTGGAGCTGTCTCAATGAAAGTCTCGCAGACATGCAGATTGAGTGCCTCGGTGTCGATTAAGAGCAAGAGCAATTCATAGTTGTCGCCAATGGTGATGATATCGCCATTCTTGCATTTCTCGGCAGCAAAGCCAAGACTGTTGCCATTGATCATTGTACCATTTGTGGATCGGGCATCACTGATAGATGCAATAATCTTTTCGGGACTCTCCGTCTTTTTCATTTTGCGAACGACGATTACGGCATGCTCTGCAGAGATAGTCCCCTCGGAAAGAACAATGTCACAATTGGGATCTTGACCGATAGTGTTCTGACCTACGTGAAGCGGCCAATATTCGCCAGCTGCAGAACGGGAAACTGAATACAGGAAGCCAACAACAGGTTTGCTAGTGAGAACCGTATTAGCTGTAGGCTGGTGCAAGGCCTGAGGGGGAGCTGAATTGACCCCTCGGGCCGATACTTCGCTATCCATACCTGTAACGTATGTTCCGCGAGCTGCAGGGCGTTCGATGCGAGAGTAGAAATTAGAATTAGAAGTTGCTCCTAGGCGAGCCGGTTCATTCGAAGGCTCTAAGCCCTGAATGCGCGTTTTGTTTTCTGCCATAATAATTATAGATAATGTTTTTATGAATAAAAAGATAGAGAAGCTTTATAACAGTGATTTAAGAAATACATATATAAATCTTACGGGATTTTCACCCGTGAGAATTTAAATATTACTTCAGCAAATGCGGATTTGACAATGATTGGTGAAGACCATGTCCTCAAAAATAATCAAAAGAATAAGTGTGGAAGGCTCCCTGTTCCACGGGTTAATGGTTTGTTAAAGCATATACAAAGAAAAAGCGTGAGAGTCAGTCTTGCTGCTCGTCTCACGCATTGTGGCTCTGGCATCGCCTTTCAGTCGAAACGAGCAACGCCGAAGCCCACGCCGATATGTATTACCTATACTATTCATATAGGAGTATATACATACCCATGGACGCCATTGTTGCTTTGTCGTTGACTGAAGTGTGTTTTGTGGAACTGCCAGATTCCAATGCGTCAAGAACAAAGCGTCAAGTAACGCCTTTCAATATATAGCGACTCTTCTACCCACCCATGTTCGGCGTGAGCGTTTTGACATTATGGCTTTTCAGAACGCGTCTGTGATGCCAAAAGAGGCACAAAACTTCAAGAGTCGGGGACAAAGGTAGAAAGTTTTGTTGAAATAGCAAAGAAAAAACTAAAAAAAGTTAGAAAAAAGTAAAAAAGATGAGAGAGAAGAATGGGAAATGAGGATTTGGTATTGGGATTCGTAATATAATGATGGTACGCGCGTAAGCTTTCTCACTTTTTTACTAAAAATCTTTGGATGGCATCATTTCGTATGCCTCATAAGAGACTTTCTCCTCAACGATAATTGAGAGGCATCATTAATGATATGTAAAGACTATGCTATTCCATCTATGACAAATCGCTAAGGGCCTCTTCACGCAGCTTTCTGCGCTTCTCTTCATCCTTCATTTCCTGAAACTTGACGACTACCCGGCATTGTGTGTCGATGTAAGCAGAGATGTTTACCTCGTCATTATCCTCCATCCCAAATCCGTCTTCATCAGCAAAGTATCGCCCGTCAGGATATAGCATCCAGCTGACATAGGCGAGTCCGTCCTGATAATCTCCTATGCTGAGCCCGCCATATTTGGCGACAAGCCTTTTGGCATTGCCGTTATGCTCCAACTGATTGACATTTTCCCAGTCAATGTCATCGTGCGTAAAGATGATCAACTCACCGGTGGACTTCGTGATAGGGTAGACCTTCTTTAATGACGTATTGACAATAAAGATTTGTTTGTTGCCCCATGACCGATTACTGAAACGCAACATGCCACAGCCCATATCCCGATGATAGTAGTCTGCTTCGTCATCAGGCTTCTCCCAATCTGCCATCAAGTCTTCAAAAGACGGATATAGTTGCGAGCGTCGTGCATCCCTCTCTTCGTTTGAAATCTTATTAAATATGTTCATAATCAAAGTATTTTGTTTTACTTCCTTATCAACCACAGCGATGATAACATCCAGATTGTAGAGCATCGTCTCGTAGTCCTTACCATCAGCGGCAGTTATCCTATCTTTTCGAATAACTGAATAGCGATTCAGCTCGCCCGAGTCGAAAATCTCACCCAAATGATAGTTGATGGTGCTCACTTCCACCTGAAAAATCTCTGCGATGCGCTTCTGAGTAGTCCACACCGTGTCGCCATCAAAGAACAACTGAACTCGCAGATTTCCCTCCGGGTCAGAAAAGAACACAATGTCCGTATTCGCGTATAAATCAACGCCTTTCGCCACTTTCTGTTTGCCCGAAAAATATTGCAACGCACTCAGTGCCTGCTGTTTCTTCGCATTGACACACATGGCAATGAGCAGACAGGCATAACGTGTGAGCCTAAATGATGCCACCTCACGCTGAGCGCCAGCCCCCACCTCTGCCATTTCGGTGCATTCAACGAAATGGTCCTCCACCTTGGCGTTATTCTCCGCACACAGTATCTGGGCCTTCCCTACGATACTCATGAAGTTTCTCCAGTCCTTATAGTCAAGTGCGGCAGCAAGTTCCCTCGCCATCCAGTATTCATCGCCGGCTTGCCCCTTGTGGCGGATTTTTTCTCAAATATATTTTCTTCCATATAATGTATAATTCTTCCTTGTTCTATTGTTAACCATTAACCTTGCGCTCGGCTCTGCCGCTTTGCTGCAAAGAACCGTATTATATTTCTCCAAAATGATAATTCTCTTTCATGTCGCTTGGCGGTTCTATTCTTTATTTGCTTGCGTAGCTGCAACAATCAGTACTTTCCAACGTCCATTTTTATCTCCGCCAACACGTTGAACAATACCTTTTTTCTTTAATACCGCAATATTTCGTGTGATAGTAGATCTGTCAACGCCGACAATAGTAGATAGACTATCATAAGTGATACTATTGTTGCTCATAATTGCTTTTACAATTGCACTCTGTGTTTTATTGAGTTTTACAGGTGCATTTACAGGTGCATTTACAGGTGCATCTTTCTCTTTTGTCTCATCTCTTAACAGATTCACGTTCTCCTTTTCTGGGTTGTTGGCGATGTTCCAAAAGTCTTTACGTATCTTTTCTGCATCATCCACACCAGTAATTGTGAATCGCTTGGTAATGTCCTTCTCCTTCAGGTCTTCATACACGCCTAAAAAAATTAGCCCGCCATAAGTGTTGGCAAACGCAGAATACGTTTTCCATGCATCAACTGGCACATTCGATTGTGCTTTCTTGCACTCCAGCGTCACTCGTTCGCCTTTCTGCAATGTCTCTATTATTGTTTTCTCGTCCATGTTCATATATCCTATAACGTTTTCCCTATTCTATATTTCTCCAAAATGATAATTCTCCTTCATGTCGTTTGGATGATCAATACACTGATTGATGCCCACGGAACAAACCTTCCAAACCTCATGCTTGAGGTTCTCATCCGCATCCTTCAAGACAAAACCTTTTATCTTCTCAATGAGCGGTGCATTCGAATCGTGGCCGTAACTTAGGAATATCTTCATATTTGCAAAGTTCAATCAACGTATTCATTTTACGTGCGACAAAGAACATGTTGTTTCATGCAACGCCTCATGTCGTTTGACGGCGTAAAGATATGTATATTTTTCGAAACAACAAGCGAAACGGTGCCGAAAGTGCAAAATTTTATCAGATTCGGCGTAATTTCAATGCGTTTCTTCCGTATGGACATACGTAATCAGCGACCTATCCTCATTCAGCGAGATCAGTCACCCTTGATTCCAATTTCTCAATTAATCTCGCCCGTTGAGCCTTTGTCAAGCTCGTTTAATTCTCTCTATGACAAAGAACTAAGGGCTTCTTTGCGAAGGAGATGTTCACGACACATTTTCCTTAACCGAATAGAAATAGTATATTTTACATCTTTGTTACTTCACCTCTGTAGAGATCATCGGCCATGTGGAGAATCAGGTCGTGCATCTCCAGGTCGTCCTTGAAGAACTGGGGGATGGCTTCATAGCCAATGGCAGCACCGAGGATGTTGCCAGTCACGGCTCCCGTACTGTCACTGTCTCCGCCATGATTCACGGAAGCAATCATCGCTTCCTCGAAACTGTCAAAGTGCTTCAGGGCGCAGTAGAGCGCGATGGCCAAAGCTTCCTCGCCTGTCCAGCCCTCGCCAAGATGACCGATATTCTCCAGGTCTGTCATACCGTTGTCGAGCGAGAAGATGGCTCGTTCTGCCAACTCTGCCATGCACTCCACATCATTATGGTAGGCTTTGTACTGCTTGCGTATTTCTGCAACGCCTTCCATGATATAGCGCTTCATACTATCCTGTGTTGGTTCTATATCAAGGGCTAGTCTATAGATGATATGTGCCATCAGCGCGGCAGAAATATATCCCAACGGATGCTGATGGGTGATTTCTGCAGCATCTGCAGCCAAATGGTCTGCATCCTCGATGCTCATCCTGTCCTGGACCGCCGCATACAAAGGGATTGGGGCTATACGCATCACACCACCACAGCCCTTGCTGTTGTTCATCGGTTCTTTGCCACGAAAGATGAGATCCAATGCTGTCATGCAGGTGTTGCCCGGTGCACGACGATGGTTCAGTTCCGGCACGTCACTTATCCAGCACTCTTTGTACTTGGGCGATTTCATCCCTATTTGGGTCAGATACCATTCGACATAGGCTCTACAGATACCATACTTCAGCGAAATGCCTTGTTTCTTGGCATTCAACAATCCATTAGCAGTGAACAATGTCATCTGCGTATCATCAGACACTACAGCCTTACCCGCCTGTTCATCCTCATCCAACCAATGCAGCTTGGTATCCAAACGTGTTATTCCGCGCTCACCATAACGAGCCTGTATCCCTTCAAAAGAGTAGATAAATTCCACGGGATAACCCAATGCGTCACCGATGGCACCGCCAATCAGTGAACCGCGTATTCTGTCTTGTAATGTATTCATCGTTATTTACTCAATTCGTTAATGACTTTCTTACGTTCTTTAAACTTTTGATGTCTGTATAATTCTTTCAATGTCAGGCATCTTAGCACCCTCCTTTATGTTTCTTCTTTTGTGTAATTTGCCTGCAAAAGTAGCAATTATTTCTCACGCGCCAAAAAGAAATCACATTTTATTCCACTTTCCACTATTTTCGAGCAGGTCAACTGTATCATACCGCCCCTGATTCTCGTTGTTATTGTGCAATCCTAAAGCACAATGACAATGAACAAAAAAATCAACAAGACAAAAAGCGCCTACCATCGCTTCAGCAATGACGAGAAACGGTTCATCGCTAAATGGTACCCTCACGTACAAACACTATGCATCGCCAACATCTTGGGCATCGACGCACAGAAAATCGAACAGCTGGCTTACCGCAACAACACGGAGCGATGGGCACATAAGACGGAGCTGACGCTCAAGCGGATACGCTCACGTGTCAGCGTCGCTGGTGTGGCTGCTCGAAGAAAATCATGATAAAGGCCCTTCGTTTTCTCAACCAAACCCTTTTTTGCTTTCTGTCCAAGGTCGTAACTTTGCGGCGACAGGGACATATTGTCCTACTCATGTATCATTTTAATTCTTACAAAACGATGAAAAAGGAAATGCAAACGATGACGCTGCCGCGGACGAAGACGATGGTGCGGCGCTCACAGGCGGCAGAACGCCGCATCTTACAGAACAAGCAGCACATGGACAAGTATGCATGGAACCTCTGTAAACGACTGAAGGAGTATTATGCCATGGCCCTGACGTGGATGGGTAATCCCCTGGAGCAGACGGGCGGCTTTACGTTCACGGAACGTGGGGGCAAGGTGCATAGCGGCATGACGCGGCTGCAAACGTACTACGTGGAGATGGAGCGGGATTTGACACCGTCCAGTCGCATCGGGGAATGGAGCCAGATCGTGCATATCTTCACCTTTGCCGTGTTCGAGGACGGCTATAAGGTGGGGCTGCGACTGGACATCCCGTTGATGCTGATGAATGCGGAAGCGCCTCAGTCATTGGTGGAGTGTCCACCCTCAGGCGACTTCAACGAGCTGGCATACGACGGCTGTGCCGACGGCTTCTATCTCATCATGCGTTTCCACCCCACGTTGCAGTGCTTCGTTCCGGCAGTGAAGGATGCCCAGGGAGAGTGCAGCTCTGCATATATGAGTGACTACGAACCTCATTATTTCTAAAAAAACAGAACAAAGAACGAAATGAAAGAAAGAAGCAAAGAAAGTAAAGAAAGAAAGGTTGCTGTTGTTGCAGAAAAAGAAAAGAAAAAGACAACAACAACAACCTCGCACGCAGGCGCACCCGCGAGAGAGGTCCCATTGACCGAGGTGACACAAGAGGACTTGGACCGCTTCGTGAACATCTTCAACGAGGAGATGGTGCGGTCGAGCGCCGTGATACCCACCGTCATCATTCTGTCGGAGAAATGTGCCAGACAGCTGACACACCTGATGCTGCGCTATCCGATGTCACAGTTGGAGCGGATGGTCGTGAACGCTGCCGCCAGCGACTTCCTCAATGGCGGAGGACAGCGCGGATTCAAGGCCGACCTGGAGTGGCTGACACGTGAGGCGAACTTCATCAAGGTGGTGAACAACAAGTACGCCAACATCCCGCCAGACAGACAGTGGCGGGATGCCAACGAGGAGCGACAGCTATTGATCGAGAAGCGTAAGCAGGAGGAGCACGAGCGCCGCCTCCGTAATCTCGAGATTGAGGAGGATGAGCGGGAACGCAGGCGACGACAGCGCGAATACGATGCGGCACACGCCGCCACGCCCGACCAGGTCGAAGCCATCCTGGCGAACGTCAAGATGCCATGGGACGAGAAGAATCAGTGATGAATGCGCCCGCTAAGGAGATTTAAACAAAAACACACAAAACACCGCTTCGCGGCAAAAACATAAAAAGCATTGCGGTGTATGGCTCTGGCGAAGCGTTGTCACGCCACGCCACGAAAGAAATTGAAGAGGGTCACTTCCGAAAACGAGTTTTCAAGATGACCTCTTTCGATTCCTTCCACGCTGTGAGAGCCGGCTCTCTCAGCTATGCCATACTACCGAGTGCGTGTTTCGGAATGCATCATCAATCCCTGATAGATTTATGATCAGATTTATCAGCGATTTAGGGTTAAAAGAATCTATAGGACCATTTTTTATGTTTTTGCCAGATGAAGAGGTGGTTCCGCAGGAATGATGGGTGTGAAGGTTTAGCATCGGGGAGCTTGCTCACCAGAGCTAAGGCCCTCACAGACATCGAGGCACGCAGTGCCCACCTCTTAAGCTGGTGTTTTTTATGTTTTTGTCAACAACAGAAAAATTGTTCAAGATAATAACGAATGACTATGAAAGAGAAAGAGATGGATGAGATGGTGCCGGTGAGGCCGTATGGCAAGGGCGAGCTGGCACAGTTGTATTACCCCGATCGCGACCCGTCATGGGCGCTGCGTCTGTTCAAGCAGGACCTACTGCGTGCACCGGGACTCATCGACGAACTGCGGCGACGCGGCTGGACACCACGCCGACGCCTGCTGCGCAAGGACTGGGTCACCCGCATCTTCGCCGCCATTGAACCTCCGTGAGGAGACTTATTATTCTTTTTCACGAATAACCATAAATGGACTCACGAATTAACCATAAATTCAACGATCAGAGGTGTCCTTGATGAAGACAAAAACAAGATAAAACACCACTCATGATGGCTGAGGTCTTACGACCTGATGCGCTGTCCTTCTGGCCTTGCGTATAAGAGCGAGCTCTTACGCAGACCACAAGAACATCACAGTTTCATTCTTAAACTCAGCCATCATAGTGGAAAAAACCGGCTCTTTGAGCTTAAAAAACCTTGTCCTCATATTCTGCTAATCCAAGAGCAATAACAAAGCTATTTGCGCGCAGATGTTTTTTCAGTGAAGCGATAGCAAAGCGTTGTTTTTTCCAGATGAAGAGGTGGTTCCGTAGGAATGATGGGTGTGAGGGTTTAGCATCGGGGAGCTCGCTCACCAGAGCTAAGGCCCTCACAGACATCGAGGCACGCAGTGCCCACCTCTTCAGATGGTGTTTTTTATGTTTTTGTCTCATCTCCAATAATTATGGTCATTTGTGTAAGGAGTTTTTTGTTTAGATTTTTGTACGATTTAAGTTCCAAGTCTGATACCTGTTGGATTTAAGGTCCATCGTCGCTCTTATCTGACGATAACTGACGTTATCTGACGTTAACTGACGCTAGGGTACCTTGAAACTGTGTTGGAGGGAAAATAATGTCGTACCTTTGCACTCGCAAACAAAAAGGTTTGCCATGTTCCACTTAACGTAATCACCATGAAACACCAACAGCCCCTCAGACAACGACCGCCACCGTCAAAACACACCCTCAAGGGTTCGGCTCCAGACCTATGAGGCTTTCCGCCAAAAGCTATGAGACAATTCGCCAAAACCCTCAAGGGTTTGGATCCGCCCCCAAAAAACGCTCTTTCAATGATTGACAAAAACAAGAAAAAGGCCACTGATGATGTCTGAATCACGCGTCTTCAACGCCTGATTTGGTGCGATGGACGGCAGTGTCCGATTTATGAGCCAGCTCTTACGGGCACTCCGCACATCCCACCAGTCCCTGATCTTCAATCAGAGACTCGGACATTGTCGTGGCAAAAAACACCGCGCTTTGCGCTGAAAAACAAGCTGCGCATCAAAATCACAATCTGTACTAATAGATTCTAATATCAAAAGAACTTGGTTTTTCAGTGTAGCGAAGCGAAATGGTGTTTTTTCTCGAAGATTGGGCGACCTGAAGGGTGGAGGTTGTTGGTGATGACATCAGAAAGCTTGCTTTCAATGATGGCAGAGCCGACAACATCCAAGGCTCACAGAGCCTGCCCAATCAGAGAGTGTTTTTTATGTTTTTGTTCCCATTCAAACCAGCGAACAACAACTAACCTTTCATTAACCTTGACTCTCAACCCCTGTAACGAGTCCTTACCCTGAGCTCTTGAACCTTGAACATTTTGAACTCTTGAACTATAGGTAAGTCAGAGGGGGCTACAATGATGAAGAAGATTCAGTACAGTACGGCCATGATGGCCAACCCCATGAAGCCCGAAGAGGCTAAGAAGGCTTATGCCAACCTGCAGCTCACCGGCATCGTCAACATCAACGAGCTCGCCGAGCACATCACCGAGCACAACAGCGTGTTCTCCAAGGGCACCATCGTCGGCATCCTCACGGAGCTGGGCGTGTGCATGCGCGAACTGATCCTGCAGGGCTATAAGGTGCACCTGGGTGAAATCGGCACCTTCGCTCCCGCCATCACCTCCGAGGGCGCCGAGTCGAAGGAGAAGTTCTCGGCCCAGAACATCAAGACGATGGGCGTGAA
>Ga0247611_10004563_pt1 | contig 19086 bp, 15 predicted proteins | sample 177DNAGHGhighgp2_FD_192422 | JGI IMG/M metagenome (GOLD analysis project Ga0247611, IMG submission 192422) | Sheep rumen microbial communities from Palmerston North, Manawatu-Wanganui, New Zealand - 1770 DNA GHGhigh gp2 | ecosystem: Host-associated > Mammals > Digestive system > Stomach > Rumen... | reverse complement strand
CTGCGATAGCAAGTTTGATGCCAAGACCGGCTACTGGCTTAACGGCAAGAACATCAAGATCAATGGTGTCTGCCTGCATCATGATTTAGGATGTCTGGGAGCAGCCCTAAATGAAGACGCCCTGCATCGTGAATTGCAGAAGATGAAGCGTATGGGAGCCAATGCCATACGATGCAGTCATAATCCCCCTTCGCCAGAACTCTTAGCCATGTGCGACAGTATGGGACTACTGGTAGCAGATGAGAGCTTTGATATGTGGCGTCGCAAGAAGACCAAGAACGATTATGCCCGTTTCTTTGATGACTGGCATGAGCGAGATTTGGCAGATATGGTGAAGCGCGACCGTAATCACCCTTGTATTATCATGTGGAGTATCGGCAATGAAGTACTCGAACAGTGGTCGTCGGCCGATGCCGATACACTCACCTTGGAGCAAGCTAATCTTATCCTCAATGCCGGTCACGACCAGTCGCTTCTGGCCAATGGCAAAGAGATGACCCCCAATGCCCTCCTTACGCAGCATTTAGCGAATATCGTACGCCGACTGGATACTACACGGCCGATAACAGCAGGATGTAATGAGCCGGCGCCCAATAACCACCTCTTTAAGAGCGGAGCCCTCGATATTATCGGTTTCAATTACCACCATCAATGGATCAAAGATGTACCTAAGCATTTTCCGGGAAAGCCCTTCCTCTTGAGTGAGAGTGTCAGTGCATTGCAGTCGCGCGATTATTACATGATGCCGTCCGACAGTATCTATCAGGCACCGGTAGAGTGGTGGCTGCCTTATACCGACCCCTCGTTTATGTGCAGTGCATACGATAACATGCATGCATCGTGGAGCTCTACCCATGAGCAGACTTGGGATATCGTGAAGCATACCCCTTATGTATCCGGACAGTTTATATGGACCGGTTTCGACTATATCGGCGAACCTACTCCGTATGGTTTTCCTGCCCGCAGCAGTTATTTCGGCATCGTAGACCTGGCAGGTTTCCCGAAGGATGTATATTATATGTATCAGAGTGAGTGGACCGACAAGCCTGTGCTCCATCTGTTTCCTTATTGGAACTGGATAGAAGGCCAGACGATAGATATGTGGTGCTATTACAATCAGGCCGATGAGGTAGAACTCTTTGTGAATGGCAAAAGCCAGGGTATAAGAAGCAAGGCCGAACACGAATATCATGCGATGTGGCGAGTAGTGTACGAACCTGGCGAAGTGAAGGTAGTAGCCCGAAAGAATGGTAAAGTGATAGGTCAGGAGACACATAACACTCCGAGCTTGCCAAGTGAGATAAGACTCAAGGTAGATTATGACGGCCGAAAGGAAAACGCACGTGCCACTGGCGATGTAAAGCATCTCGTATATGTTGAGGCTGATATCACCGACGCCCAGGGCACGGTGGTAACGAATGCCGACCGTCTCATCTATTTCGAGGCACAAGGAGCAGAAATCGTAGGAGTAGACAATGGACAGCAAACCTCTATGGAGCGATTTAAAGACACCAAGCGAACCACCTTTCATGGCAAATGTATCGTGGTGTTGCAACCTAAGTCAGCCCAATTCAGCCTGCAGGCTAAAGCCGTAGGACTAAAGGGAACCCGTTTATGACAGGTTCCTTTTTTTTTTGGCGATGTCCCCATAAGTATAAATCCATATTTTATTAATAAATAATTTATTTGTCAGAACCGAAAAAAATAGCTACCTTCGCAACCGAAAATTAAAAGCAATCTTAAAAGTGCATATCGTAATTGCAGGAAATATCGGCAGTGGCAAGACGACACTGACCAAACTTCTGGCTCAACATTATGGTTGGACGCCACGTTTCGAATCAGTCGAAAACAATCCTTATCTCTCAGATTATTATAAGGATATTCCCCGTTGGTCTTTCAATATGGAGATATTCTTTTTGAAGCAACGTTTCCGTGATCTTTTGGCTATCAACCATTCCGACAAGACCATTGTCCAAGACCGCAGTATCTATGAAGGCGTGTATGTCTTTGCAACGACCAACAAGGAAATGGGGCACATGAGTGATCGTGATTTTGAAACGTATATCGGTCTTTTTGAATCGATGATGATGATTGCTAAACAACCCGACCTGATGATTTATCTTCGTGCTTCTGTACCTCATCTGGTTGCTAATATCGAGAAGCGCGGCCGAGACTATGAGCAGGCTATGCCTTTAGAATACCTCCAGAATCTTAATGATCGCTATGAGGATTTTGTATTCCATAAATATAAGGGTGATGCACTTATCGTAGATGTAGACCACATCGACTTCCTCAAAAACAAAAAAGATTTGGGTGATATCATCGACAAAATAGATGCTCGCCTCTTTGGCTTATTTAATAATAATAGGAAATAAGATTTTCAACATTAAATAGAAAAAAACAACAAGATATCCATCATGCATATAGCTATAGCTGGAAATATCGGTAGCGGCAAAACTACCCTGACTAAGATGCTCGCCAAGCGTTTCGGCTGGCAGCCACATTTCGAACCAGTTGCCAATAATCCTTACCTCGATGATTTTTATGGTGATATGAATCGTTGGTCATTCAACCTTCAGATTTATTTTCTCAATCAGCGATTTAAGGATGTGGTAGAGATTTCAAAGTCTAAGGATACCATTATCCAAGACCGAACCATCTTTGAGGATGCCTGCATATTTGCACCTAATCTTCACGATATGGGTATGATGAGCGATCGTGACTTTGCCAACTATAGTGATCTCTTCGACTTAATGATATCATTGGTTAATCTGCCCGATCTCATGATTTATATTCGTAGTAGTATTCCTACCTTAATAGGTCATATCGAGAAGCGCGGGCGCGACTTCGAGCAGAGCATGCGTATCGATTACCTGAAGGGTCTTAACGACAGATATGAAAATTGGATTAAGGGTTATAAGGGAAAGCTGCTTATCATAGATGGTGATAACATAGATTTCGAAAGTAACCCGAAAGATTTTAATACCATAGCAGACAGTATAGACAGTGAGCTCTATGGTCTCTTCCCAATGAGTGAGGAAGAAAAATAAAGGAAAAAATATAAGAGGTCATATCTTTTTTTGATATGGCCTCCTTTTTTTCTATATAATATCTTGATGCTCAAGTTTATTCACCGATAGTGATGGTATATTCACTCATGAAACTTGCGCCTGGAAGCAACTGATTCATCAGATATTTATCTTTGAATTCGCCATCATACTCAGCCCAGTCGTGAATACCATACCAAGGCTCGATGCAAATGAATGGAGCATGCTTGCCTGTAGGGCTCCAAAGACCTACTGCTGGTGTCTTGATGTCGAGCGTTACAGCAGGCTTGTCGTTTTCGTCAAGAAGTTCGATATGGTTCAGCTGACTGTGATCAAAGATAACAGCATCGTCGGCAAAACTGTCTTCGGTAAATTCCCAAATGCCATCTTTAGTTTCTACATCGTGATAGCCTGGAGTGATACAACCACCTACATTGCCATACAGACGCTTAGGGGTAGCATCGTTAAAGCGCAGCTTACCCTTTAATTCTTCACCCTTCTTGGCACCAGGTACGAGGAATGCAGGGTGACCACCAATCTGGAAATAGATAGTCTTGCTGTCAGTATTTTCTACATGCCATACGACGTGTATCTTGTTAGCTTCCAGACGATAGCTGATAGCCAGGTTAAAGTGATATGGATAATCTTTGAAAGTCTCTTCGTTATCATGGAGAGCGTAAGTTACGCGATCAGCGCCCTGAGCTACTAAGGTAAAGTCGGTATCGCGGGCAAAACCATGACGACCTAAGTTAAACTCCTTACCATTAATGCGATAAGTGTCTTTCCATAGACCACACACGATAGGGAAAAGGATAGGAGAGTGACGATTCCAATACTTCTCATCGCCATCCCAAAGATATTCTTTGCCATTAGCATCTTTGATACTCTGCAGTTCTGCTCCATGAGGAGCAACGGTAACAGTCAGTTTGTCGTTTTTAATTTGTTCCATAGTTGTTTTATAAAAGTATAAAGCAAATGTACGACTTTTTTCTGAGACGAGAGGCTCAAAAAATGATTATTTTGTCGGGCCACTATCATTATGTCGAAAAGAATTTATACTTTTGCATGTCCTATTAAGAATGAGAACGGCTTCTTCGCAAGAAACAGCTTTTTAGCAGGAAACAGCTTCTTGAAGAGATGGGATAACTTTTTTAAGAGAGAACAACTCCTTTTTTAAGGAGAGAGAATAACTTTTATAATATGAATTCTACAGTAAAAGGTTTTATAGCAGGCATTCTGGCAGCCATATTTTATGGTACCAATCCGTTGGGAACACTTCCTTTGTACGAAGCCGGTATAAATTCGGGTAGCGTCTTGTTTTATCGTTATGGTTTTGCCTCTATCCTTTTTGCCTTATGGATGGTCATGAGCAAGGAGAGCTTTGCTATCAAGCGGGGATATGCTATCAAGCTGGCAGTACTTGGTGTTATGTTTGCCTTTTCCTCTATCGCCCTCTATTTGAGTTTTCTCTATATGGATGCCGGAGTAGCATCTACGATACTCTTCTCTTATCCCATCATGACGGCAGTGCTCATGGTGCTCTTTTATCACGAGCGCCTATCGTGGGCTACCATGCTCTCTATCACGCTTGCCGTCAGCGGTATAGCCTTGCTTTATCGGGGTGGCAACGGTGTAACGCTGAGTGCTGCAGGCATGACGCTGGTCTTACTCTCATCACTCTTGTATGCGATATACATCGTATCAGTTAATCAACTCAAGATCAGTCTGTCGCCATTAAAGTTTACCTTTTATGTCGTCTTGTTCGGGTGGTTATCCGTTATCGCCTTTATGTTATTGGGAGGCTATCCGTTGCAACTGCTTCATGGTCCTTTGCAGTGGGCATGTGGCATCCAGTTGGGCTTATTGCCTACCGTGTTGAGCCTATTCTTTATGACCATTGCCATCAAGAACATCGGCAGTACACCGTCGGCCATCATGGGAGCATTAGAGCCCGTTACAGCAGTAGTTATCAGTGTATCGCTCTTTCATGAGGTTTTCACCCTTCGCCTTGCTATCGGTATCGTTTTGATACTCTCTGCCGTAATCCTGGTTATCCTCAGAAAAAGTTAAGGCTATAGATTATAGCGTGATTTCGCCAGAACCATAGCAGCGATGATGTTGCTCATCATATATCACGCAGAATTGGCCTGGAGCCACACCGTGTATCTTCTCGTCACTATGAATGGTGAAGGTTCCATCGCCGTTTACCTCTACCGAAGCAGGGTGATATTCCGGAGTATGGCGAATCTTGAAGGTTACCCGTGCAGGTAACTCCGTGATACCCTCTGTGAGGAAGTCGAAATCGTGTATCTTGAAGTCCTGTTTGTAAGCCGTCTCAGGGTCGTATCCATGACTTACGTAGAGTATATTTTTCTCGATATCCTTCTTCACCACAAACCACGGACCACCGCCTAAGCCAAGTCCCTTACGCTGTCCGATGGTATGAAACCATAAGCCCTTGTGCTCACCTATCTTCTTACCCGTTTCGAACTCGATAACGTTACCTTTCTTTTCGCCCAGATATCGGCGCACATACTCATTATAGTCGATATTGCCCAAGAAGCAGATACCCTGACTATCCTTACGCTTGGCATTGATAAGATGCTCACGCTCAGCGATTTCTCGTATCTCGTCCTTGATATGATGTCCGATAGGGAAAATCGCTTTTTTGAGCTGCCATTGGTATATCTGTGCCAGGAAGTCGGTCTGGTCTTTTACAGGGTCAGGACTGGTAACGAGCCACTTCTTACCGTCTATTATCTCGGTCTGGGCATAGTGGCCCGTAGCGATAAGATCATAGTTGTGCCCCATCTTCTCGTCGAAGGCACCAAACTTGATGAGTCTGTTGCACATCACGTCAGGATTAGGGGTAAAGCCCGATTTGACTTTATCCATCGTATATTTGGTAACCTGATTCCAGTATTCTTTGTGGCAGTCGATAACTTGCAGTTTACACCCGAAGCGAGCAGCCACGGCAGTAGCCATTTCCAAGTCTTCTTCCGAACTGCAGTCCCATTCCTCCTGTTCCTCCGGACCTATCTTAATATAAAAGCAGTCAGGATGCAGCCCATGGCTTGCGAATTCGTAAACTACAACTGAACTATCGACACCACCAGAGAGCAGTACCGCTATCTTTTTATCTTTTAATTCCTCGTAATTAATCATATATGGCTGCAAAGATACAAAGATTTTTGGGTATGGTGCTTCATAATTTATATTTATTTACTATCTTTGACCCATGGTTAATATATCTTAGGCTAATGGCTAAACTATTTTAGGCCAAAGTCTTCATTCATTTTGGCAAATGGCTTAATAGTCTTTGACCAAGCTTGAGAATATACAGAGGGCAAAAGAGGATACTAATGAGACCTATAAAAGGTAGTCTGAGAGCTTTTATGGAATGGCCTAATGGATTACAAACTAGTCTGAATGCTTCTAAGAAATAGCCTAATGGATTACAAACTAGTCTGAATGCTTCTGTAAACTAGTCAGGGGCTTTGGATAAAAGTTCGCCCGTAGGCTTCTATGAAATAGTCAAGGGATTTCAATATAAAAAAATCGCTGGCTTTATGGAATGGCCTAATGGATTATAAAATAGTCTGAATGCTTCTATAAACTAGTCAGGGGTTTTGGATAAAAGTTCGCCCGTAGGCTTCTATAAACTAGTCAAGGGATTCAATATAAAAAAATCGCTGGCTTTATGGAATGGCCTAATGGATTATAAAATAGTCTGAATGCTTCTGTAAACTAGTCAGGGGCTTTGGATAAAAGTTCGCCCGTAGGCTTCTATGAAATAGTCAAGGGATTTCAATATAAAAAAATCGCTGGCTTTTAAGAAATAGCCTAATGGATTACAAAATATCTGCAAGCCTATATAATAGTCAAATACTTCTATGAACTAATCCGCTGGCTTCTATAATAATCCAACGAATCTCATGAAAAAAAAAGTCTAATGTTTTATATAAAAAAAAGCGAAAAAATGAATACTTCTTCGAACGAAACGACAGCTAACAACAAGTACAACCGCCTGTTTCAAGGCATAGCCTTACTTATCTTTCTCTGGATGTTTGTGTCTTACCTTTACGACCACACCACCGACGAAGTACCCGCCGGAGCCATCCTGATGCAGGAACATTATCATCCGGCACCAGCCTATATGCTCTGGGTGTTTGCAGGTGTCGGCACGTTAACCTCAGTCTTGCTGCTCAGCTTAGCCCGCCATCCGCAGCCCCACTTACACATCGGTTTGTTATCCTATGACAAGATGAACGCAGAACAGAAGCGAATAACGGCCGATTCACTTTACGTGATTAATTATCTTATCGTGTTCCTCTTCGCTTCTGTCAGTCTGCTTATGGTACCACAAGTGTTACCTCAGTGGATATCGTTAATCATCTTGATAGCCTTTATTATCGCGATACTCTTTTATTCCGCATATCTCTCTATCCGCGTACACAAGGCTAGTGTGCAAAAAACTGTGTGAAAGCCTTCACCGTATAGATATGGTCGGCCACGCTCCCCGTTTCCCGACAACTGTGCATGGCCAGTATCGCATTACCCATATCCACACCTCTCAGCGGTATAGACGATGCCAGAATATTGCCCAGCGTACTGCCGCCCGGCACATCAGAATGGTTTACGAATCGCTGACATGGCACGCCCGCCTCGTCGCAAATCTGAGCGAAGACAGCAGCCGACACGGCATCGCTCGCATACTTCTGGGCTGCATTAAACTTGATAACCGGTCCGCCGCCCAGTACAGGGTGGTTGGTAGGGTCGTACTTCTCGCTATAGTTAGGGTGCCAGGCGTGCGCATTGTCGGCAGAAACCATGAAAGCACGCTCCACGGCCTGATAGAAAGCCTCCTCAGTACCACTCTGCGCCATAGCGATACGCTTGAGCATCATCGCCAGGAAAGGACTTGCAGCCCCCTGTTTGGTCTGCGACCCTGTCTCCTCATTATCGAAGATAGCCAGCACTTTGGTCGTATCAGTCGTATCGGTATTGATCATAGCCTCAAGCCCCGCATAACACATCGACAAGTCGTCGAGTCTGCCTGATGATATCAGTTCATCATGTGCACCGAAAGTACAGGCAGGGGTAGCATCAGCCAGATAGAGATCGAAGTCGAGTATATCCTGCGCCACGATACCCAGTTCGCTGCAGATAACCTGGAGCAGCATATTCCCCCGTTCCAGTTCATCGGTAACGATACCCAGAATAGGCAACATATCCTTCTGCCGGCTCAGTTTTACGCCATCGTTCACCTGTCGGTTAAAGTGTATGGCCAGATTACTGATTTGCAGCAGCGGTCGCTTCACATGGAGCAGCAGCGTCTTCGGGCTGAACGCATCATCACCCTTGACGATGACCCTACCGGCGATAGTCAGCGGACGGTCGAACCAGGTAGCCATAATCGGCCCCCCATACACCTCCGTATTCAGTTTCACGATACCGCCCTCGCAGAGCATCTCGGCATTCGGTTTGATACGGAAAGTAGGCGAATCGCAATGCGCACAAATCATACGAAAGCCCGCATCATCCATCGTTTTACGTCCGATATGAAACGCATAAACCGAAGAATCGTTTTTAGTAACAAAGAGTTTATCGCCCGGCTTAACCTCACCGATAGCCTCACACGGATTGATACGGCGATAACCCGCCTTTTCGAGCGAAGAAGCGATGTTGCTTGCCGCCAGAAAGTTAACTGGCGAAGCATCTAAAAAGTGTAATAATCTTGTAATCATAGTGCAAAGGTACACAATTATGTTTTTAAAGCTTCATATCAGCCGCACTATATGTATATACATAATGTTCTTATAGTCTAATATTACAGCTTAATATATTACTATTTCTACATATTAAGGGAAAAATAAACATTTGTAATATTTCTAATTATCAGCTAATTATGTTTTGTTTTTAACATTATCTATTTTTAACAGATGTGGGTAGATTAATTTTTCAATAATCCTATTGGTCGATTGATTTATTTTTGGTACCTTTGCTATGTTGTGAAAAAAAATTAAAAAAACAAAAGAAAATTTTATAATTTTGAATAACTTTGTTCGAAAAAGCCCAGAACTTAATATTATGTTCAAGCCTATTTCTATCAATGAGGAAAAAATAGCTAAGTTTATTTCAAGTGCTTGTGGCGATGAAGATAAGAAACTTGAGCTCTTTTCAGGCATATGTCGTGATGATTATGAAATGTCACAAATGAATAGTAAGCTTATTTCAAGTGTTGGTGTCGATGAAGATAAGATACTTGAGCCTTTTTCAGGCATGTATCTTGATGATTATGAAATGTCGCAAATGGATAACCGATTAAAAGCGGAAGTAATCTCGCTGGAAGAGAAGTATGATGAGATGCTTAAGCAATCAAAAGATTTTATCCATGAATTTGGCACTTCTGACAATGAATATTTTGTAAACGCCATTGAAGAATTACGCAAACGGGAAAAATCGTTTTATGACCACTGTAAAAAAAATATAACGGAATATTTTCAGCCAAGAATAGACCAAATCAATGATCTGGTTGGAAAAATACCTCGTGAAGTTAATGCCTTTTCTTATAATATATATGATACCTATGAGGATGATTCCTTTAGGTTCGATACAAGTAGTCCTGGGCGTAATGCAATACTTCATGAATTGTCGAAGTATTACTATGTATTAGAAAAAAGCATAAAACTATGCGTATGTGTATTAGAGGATGAAGCGGCTATAAGAGCAAATAATAGTTTGAGTTTAAAGTTTTTTCATGTGCAGCGTGAAATATTTATTCAAGAAACAGAGAGCTACTTAGATGCTATCAATCTTGGCGGCACCATATTTTCTGTAGAATATAATCCTGCTATAGCATTCAGACAGCAATTCGACGATGAAATGGAGTGGGCATCTAACGCATATCACCGATTTACGAAGGATCAAATAAGAGGTCTAGTCTTAAGAGATGAAAAATTAAAAAGGGAACCTCATCTTGAGATTACAGGCGATTTGCGTAAGCTCTTTCCAAATAGCGATCAGAATGCGCAAAAATGTCATGAAATCATTCTGGGTTTTGATAAGGTCTTGCCTGCTAAATGTAAGTATAATAAGGTGCAATCTAAATACTACATTTGGCTTATGCATTTATTGGGCCTTAATAATAATCAAACTCTTTTTGTTAATTATTTTAATACGACCTATACAAGTAATCCTAAGCATAAATTTAAAACTGTAACCTATAAAGCGGTAAACGAATATAAAAATAATAAATACTTTGACAAAGATATTGATGATGATCCTGAATATAAAGAATTTAAGCAAAAATTGACTAGTCTTTTTCATGTTTTTGACCCATCAAAAACACAGCAAGTACCACATTCTGCTTGATTCTTTTCATTTTTGGGTTTGAAAATAGACCTTCCTGCTTGATTTTTACATGTTGAATTCAAGCTTTACTTGATAGAAATGTACCTTCTTGAGAAAGTTGGTACATTTTTTTTGTCAAGTAACTACCCGGCCTTGTCAAGTAACATCGATTTACTTGATTTTTGATAGACTTGCTTGATAGTTACTTGATAATTTAGGATGATATTTATCAAGTAAATCTGTGAAAGAAATCAAGTAACTGTTATTTTTATCAAGTAACTAATTTTTTCACGTCAAGCAACACTGATTTCAGTCAAGTAAATGCCACTTTTTAAAGTCAAGTAACTCTTTCGTTTATATCCCTGATAATCAATAACTTCGCATTCAAATGGTGGCTAAGTATCGTTCGTCGTACCCATGCTTACCCGCGGTGCAGATGTCTCATTCTGACAATGAAGCTTGAGAACTTGAGCTCTGCATCCAAACCGCTTCACAGACGATAAACTATTGTTAATAAAATAACATATGTTTAAAATACAGTTTTATAAAGCACCCGCACAGACGGTGCGGAGTGCTAAGGTGATGGATATAGCAGAGGTATACAGCTATATTACCCTTAACGAGAAAGCTATGGTCTGTACGCAGGCTTTGCGAGAAATTATCGCTAACGTGAAGCGGGGCACAGCTACGGATAAAGATGTGCGCCAGTATAAAGCCAGCCATTTCGACTTTGTTACCTTTTCGGGTACATTCTGTTATCGCAGCGACGACTGTCTGGTGGAGCATAGCGGTCTGCTTTGTCTCGATTTCGACCATGTAGGCTGTAGTGAGGTGGGCAAACAGAGCTATGGACATGCCGATAGCTTGGCGTTGCAAAAGCTAAAGCAGCAATTGATAATCGACAGGCATTTTACGACCTGGCTGCTCTTTACATCGCCAAGTGGAGAAGGACTCAAGTGGGTTATCGAGATAAGTCTTGCTATGTGCGACCATAAGACTTGGTTTAAATCGGTGCAAAAATATGTGCGTGATACCTATCAGCTCGAAGTTGACGACAAGTGTATCAATGTATCGCGTGCCTGCTTTCTGCCACACGATAGCCTCTGTTATGTGAATCCTACTATTTTTACTAATCATCCGGACATTTGTCCTTTTTAATTTTTATGAAAATGAAAACACAAAATAATATGACAGAAAATTTTCCAAATGCGAATATGGAAACCTATCAGACAAGTGCTTTGGATAGTCGGACAACTGCTTCGAATACTCAATCAACTGCTTCGAGTAGTCAAGCAAGTGATTTGAGTAGTCAAGCAAGAGCTTCGAATAGTCGGACAAGTAATTCGAATACTCAATCAACTGCTTCGAGTAGTCAAGCAAGTGATTTGAGTAGTCAAGCAAGTGCTTCGAACAATCAAATAACTGATTTGAATAGTCAAGCAAGAGCTTGGGATACTCAAGCAACTGCTTCGAATAATCAATCAACTACTTCGAGTAGTCAAGCAAGTGCTTTGAATACTCAATCAACTGCTTCGAATAGTCAAGCAAGTGATACTAATAATCAAGTAACTGCTTCGAATACTCAATCAACTGCTTTGGATAATCAAGCAACTGAATTGGATAATCAATCAACTGCTTCGAATACTCAATCAACTGATTTAAAAAATTCAATACAAGATATGAATCAGATAAATATAAATTTTTCAGCTGAGGCTTTCGACCCAATATATTGGGCTAATAAAGCCGATGAGGTAAGTAAATCGATTACGCCACGTTCTTCGGTAAATTCGTTCTCAAAATCTACGGCTGCTTATAACTGTGATGAGGCTGACAGACTGGCTGAAATACAAGATGTGGCCCGACAGCTCGTTGACCGGGGAATCGATATCACCGCCGGTTATAATAACTGGCTCAAACTGGGGTTTGCCCTGGCCGATGGTCTGGACGAAGACGGTCGGAAAATCTATCATCAACTCAGTCAGCTTAATGACGAATACGACACCGCCGAGTGCGACAGGCAGTATACTCACTGCCTGCATGGGCGTGGCCAGGGTATAACCGTCAATACCTTCTTCCAGATGGCTAAAGAGGCTGGCATCGACATCGCCCAAGTGGCGCGAGAACAGATGAGAACACATCAGGTTAATGCCACTTGCGCCAATGTGCCAAGTGCCAAAAGGATGGGAAAAGTAGAAAAAAGTACTATTTTAGGTACTTTAGAAGAGCAAGTGCCACGTGGCACGATGGCGCAAGTGGCGCAAACCCATGCGAAGACTCCTACCGGTTTAACCTTCTCAGACAAGTTGGAGCGTGACGATTTAGACGATATCACCGGCGCCATTTACGACCTGCATCATGACGAACCCGAGAAATGCGATGCCATGATATTAGGTGCGCTTAATGTAATCAGTGGATTGATGGGTGGTGCCAACGGTACGCCCGAACATCGTAGTGGAGTATATGGCATTTACGACGGTCACCGCGTCTATGCACCGCTCTATAATATTATCTATTCGGGCGCCGGCAACGGCAAGGGTAATCTGATGTTTAACAAGGAACTGGCCTATCAGGTGAAAAAGGAGATGCGCAGTGCGTATGATGCCGAAAAAAGCAAGTATGACCAGGCGATGGCTGAATGGGAGAGCAAGAGTAAGAAAGACCGTGGCGATGCTCCCCGCGAACCGGTGTATAGAGATCCGTTCGTTCCGGGCAACAGCAGTTCTTCGGCTGTGTATCGTGCTCTGGATGCCAATGGCGGTTGGGGCCTGATGTTCGAAACCGAGGCCGATACCGTATCGAGTATGATAGACAGTGATTATGGTAACTATTCCGACCTGATGCGAAAGGCTCATCATCACGAGACTCTGTCTATGAATCGTGTAACCGAAAAGGTGCATATCGATATCGACGAACCGAGACTAAGCATCTTTCTTACCTGCACGCCAGGACAGTTGCCATCGCTCTTCCCTTCGTTTGAGAACGGTTTAGGCTCTCGTTTCCTCTTCTATAATCTGCCCGATGAAGAGGTAAGTTTTCACGATGTGTTTGCCCTGCGCGAATCGCCGTTAGAGGATACCTATAAGCAGTTGGGCGATAAGCTTCTGCCTTTATACCATGCCCTGCAGAGCCGGGCAGACCATCCTATCCAGTTTATGCTAAGTGATGCTCAGCAGAGAGATTTCCTTCGCAACTATCAGACCTTGCTTGTAGAGCAGTATGGCATGCAGGGCAAGGGTATTCGCGCTTTCGTATTTCGTATTGCGCTGGAGAGTTTCCGCTATGCCATGATTCTCACCACGCTTCGTCGATTATCAGAGTGGGCAGCCAGTTTTGGCTCTTCTACCGACCATGAAATTTTCCGTGACGACGAGAATGCGCTGATATGCGATGACCGCGATTTTCGCACGGTCAAGACTATTGTGGAATGTCTTGTCAACCATACGGCCCGAGTATATGCCGTCATGGCCAAGGAGGATGACAATCCGTTTGCACTGCATGGCAAGAAGTTATCGGCTGACGAACTGCGATTATACAAGGCACTGCCTGAAGGAGATTTTCCTACGGCTGACGCGATCGATACGGCTAAGCATTTACAGATATCTCAGCGTACAGCCCAGCGTATGCTGAGCAGATTCTGCAATGTATACCGTATCATTGATCCCGTTAAGCGAGGCGTCTATAACAAGCCGGCAGTGAGCGATAACGATAATACTAACGATGACTAACTATGATGGATATGAACCGTAAACATGATACTAATTTCGCCGTAAGAGCATACGGCAAGAGTGAGCTGGCACTGCTCTATTTTCCCGATGCCAGCAGTGGACACACCGCCCTGAACCATCTCATGGCCTGGATTACCCGCTGTAAGGAGCTCCGGTCGAAACTCGAGGCTGGCGGATATGTAAAGACGGCCAAGTATTTTACACCTAAAGAGGTGGCGATGATCACGGATTACTTAGGCGAACCGTAACGTTTCTCGCTATAAGCTCCGCTATCGGTTAGCATCGTATGGTTTCGTATGTCTGTACTCTGCCGATGTCGTATCTTTGCCTATGTAAATCAGAGCGGTTTATACGATGCGGCTGGCGCCCCGAAGACAGGCTTCCCGGCAACAGCTTAATCGGTAATGTTTTATCTATAAATACATAAGTGATGATAAAGTATATTCTTAAGCAAAACAAGAACAAGAAGAGTTCAGCATTCGGTAAGTACTATGCTTATCCGGTAGTAGAGGAGACCATGGACCTGGCAGCTCTGGCCAAGCATATGGAGCAGCACAACAGTGGTTTTTCAGAGGCGATGTGCCTGGGTGTGCTCAAGTCTATGGTGAAGTGTATCAAGGAGCAGATATTGGCTGGCAAGAACGTGAAAATCGACGACTTGGCCATCTTCTCATGTGGTATCAAGAATCGTGAGGGTTCGGCTAAGGAGGAGGATTTCTCTGCTGCCAACAATATCGCTAATGTAAAGCTCAGAGCGCGTGCCACGGGCGATCTTCGTAATTCGAGTCTTACGCTCGATGCCACCGTTCGTCGGGCAAGTATGGTAGTGGCCAGTCTGGCTGCAGGTGGCGCGCAGAGTGGCAATACGCATGCGGGCGGCTCAACCGCAGGTGGTTCTACTGCGGGTGGTAATGCAGGTGGTTCAACTGGCGGAAGCTCTTCAAACGACGATGATAAGGAGTTCTGATCTGCGCTTCGAAATCAATCCATGCTTCGAAAGCATCTGATAACATATTCGTCAGAAAGTGATTTAATCGGTACTTCGAAATCATTAGAAAGTAGATTTTATCTGCCATTCGAATGAGGAAGAAGCAAGTTAGGCTGAAGACAAAATCAGCATTTCGCATTCATCTGATAACATATTCGTCTGCCATGCGAATGAAGAAATCATGCGAATGAGGAAGCTGAAAGATTTCGAAGCTGTAAGATGAAGAGGCTGTAAGATTTCGAAGGCCATGCGAATGAAGAAATCATGCGAATGAAGAGGCTATAGGCCTTGAGAAGCCAATCTAATAATGAAGCCATGAGAGAGCGGGGGAGTAGTAAAATTCTCAAGCCGTAAAAATGAGAAGCCATGAAAAAGGGAAGAAGCAATCTTTTAATGATATAGATTGCTTCTTTTTTGTTTATCACAAACGTATATCCATCTATGTTGCTTCTTTATTTTTGGTTTTGTTTGTCTGTTATGTTTTGTTTATCAGTTATGTTTTTGTCAGTTATGTTTTATTTGTCTGATATTAGATACCCTCGACCTTAGGCGAGCAGACAATATCGCACTTTTCGCACTAACGTACTGGTGTAGGTTGACGGTTACTATCGGGCGTGCAGAGAAGTTACAACATAGTTTTTTTAGTCATTGTAAAATGATAGAGTGTTATTTACTATATATATAGCGTATACACTCCGATATATCCTATAATATACAGTTAGAGCCCTATTATTTAGGGCTCTAATTTTCTTTATAATCCTTTCATGGTGAGGCTGATGCGATGTCTGCGCAAGTCTACTTCGAGCACTTTTACGCGTACATGCTGATGCAGCTTTACCACCTCGGCAGGGTCAGAGATATACTTATCGGCCAGTTGACTGATGTGAACCAGTCCGTCCTGGTGTACACCGACATCGACGAAGGCACCAAAATTGGTAATGTTGGTCACGATACCAGGCAGTTCCATGCCCGGGATAAGGTCTTCCGGGGTATGCACATTCTTATCAAATTCGAATACCTCTATCTTATCGCGTGGGTCGAGTCCCGGTTTTTCCAGCTCCTTCATGATATCCTGCAGGGTAGGCATACCCACGCTATCGGTAACATATCGCCTGATATCAATCTTCTTGCGCAAGTCGGCATTCTTCATCAGGTCGATAACCTTGCAGCCGCAGTCTTTGGCCATCTGCTCTACCACCTTGTAACTCTCCGGATGCACAGCCGAGTTATCGAGCGGGTTCTTGGCCTCAGGTATACGGAGGAATCCGGCACACTGCTCATAAGCCGACGGACCGAGGCGAGGCACCTTCTTCAGTTGGGCACGAGAGGTAAAGGCACCATTCTCCTTACGATAATTCACGATATTCTGGGCTAATGCAGGACCGAGACCGCTGACATACGTAAGCAGGTGCTTGCTGGCTGTATTCAGGTTGACACCTACCGAGTTTACACAGAGCTCCACGGTTGTGTCGAGCGATTTCTTGAGCGCACTCTGGTCTACATCGTGCTGATACTGTCCCACACCGATACTCTTAGGGTCAATCTTTACGAGTTCGGCCAGCGGGTCCATCAGTCGTCGGGCGATACTCACGGCACCACGCACCGTAACATCCTGGTCGGGAAACTCCTCACGGGCAGTCTCCGAGGCTGAATACACCGAAGCACCATCCTCAGACACCACAAAGATCTGCACCTCGTGGTCGAAATGCAGTCCATGTATAAAGTCAGACGCCTCGCGCGAATACGTACCGTTACCGATAGCGATAGCCTCGAGCTTATAGTCGTTGACGAGCTTGACGAGCTGTCGTTCGGCCGTGTCGCGCTGGTTGGCGATATGAGCCACCTCATGATGGAGCAGATTGCCCTGAGCATCGATACATACTATCTTGCAGCCCGTACGGATACCCGGGTCTACACCCAGCACACGCTTTTGACCCAGCGGAGCGGCAAGGAGCAGCTGTCGAAGGTTCTCCGTAAACACATGGATAGCTTCCTCGTCGGCCTTCTCTTTGCTCAGACCAGCAAATTCGGTCTCCATCGAAGGCTTGATGAGTCGCTTAAAGGCGTCGTCGATAGCCTCGTTAATATACTTATTATATTGATAGTTTCGCTTGATACGATTGGTACATTCTTCATCGTCGGCAGCGATAGTAACGCGCAGAATACCTTCGTTTTCACCTCGGCGCATAGCGAGCAGTCGATGAGAGGTACAGCGTTTCAGCGGTTCGCTCCAGTCGAAGTAATCGCTATACTTCTGGGCTTTCTCGTCGTCCTTCATCTTGGCGACAACCTTAGACGTAATCGTCGCTTCACGTCGATAAACAGAGCGCACATTCTGTCGAACCCGTTCGTCTTCGCTAACCATTTCAGCGATGATATCCTCAGCCCCCTTAATGGCATCGTCTACGCTCTTTACGTCGCCCTTGACAAATCGCTGGGCAGACCCTTCCACGTCTCTTACCTGATTAAGCATAATCATCATAGCGAGCGGTTCAAGTCCCAGTTCTCGGGCAATCTGGGCACGCGTTCTGCGCTTAGGCTTGTAAGGGAGATAGATATCTTCGAGCTCACTCGATTCCCAAGTAGCATCAATACGCTTCTTCAGTTCATCGGTAAGTTTACCCTGGTCGTCTATCGATTTCAGAATCGTCTCCTTGCGCTTAGCCAGCTCCTTCAGTTTGGCGAGCATTTCGGCGATGTGAGCTATCTGCACCTCGTCCATATTCCCCGTGCGCTCCTTGCGGTATCGGGAAATAAACGGTATGGTGCAACCTTCGTCGAGCAGTGCGATAGTATTATCTACGCCCTGAGCGGCTAATCCCAGTTCACGGGCGATTTTGTCTGTAAATAGATTTTTTTCCATCGTGTATTTATACTTGCTGATTATTCCATAAATGAGATTTGTTTCTCATGTAGAATTTATATTCCCCTTGTAGAATTACTTTCCCACGCAGAGTCTGCTTTCCCACGCAGAGTTTGCTTTCCCACGCAGAGTTTGCTTTCCCACGCAGAATTTATTTTCCCACGTAGAATTTATCTTTCCACGCAGAATTTATTTTCCCACGTGCCAACGGTAATCCACGAAAAGCATTAATCGGTACAAGGCTAATATTCGAAAATATTTCGAAAGTAAGTGAACGTTCAAATGCCTGATAATAAGCACTTATAGGCTTCTACTTATGTCGTGCCTTATTGTTCGACTAGAGAATTTTTCGTTTTAAAGAATAATCCCATTAGGATAGCAAGAATTTTTTTTGTTCTCTACATATTTCAATTCGGCAGTAAAGTTACACATTTTTTTCACGAAAATCGTGCAGAATGTGTAGGATTTTTGTCACTTCCGTTGATTATTCGTACAGAACTTTCCACATAAAAGAGTCACACTTAGCCGTTCTCTGCAGCTTTCCGCCATGTTGTTTCAGCCATTTGCGCGAATACTCTAAGACAAAATTGTCCTTTCTGCGAACATGTTCGTAGCCTAAAGTTCCTTTTTTACTAAAAAATCGTTATCTTTGCACTCATATATAATAATGTATAGCATGAAAGGCTTTCATGGATGGTGAACATGATGAAATAGCGCTATTTGACAATCAGAGCGTCTGTAGAGATGTGATGATATCGTTTTTTTAGAGCGTAAATAACAAAGAAATAAAACAAGGATGATAGTATTCATTGATACTGAAGTTAACCCGCAAACGAAGAAGGTGGCAGATTACGGAGCAGCAAGGGAGGATGGAGCCGTGTTGCACACCAGTTCCAAGGCTGATTTTGATGTCTTTGTGTCAGAATGTGATGCAGTATGCGGACATAATATTATTGGGCACGACTTGAAATACACCTCGTTGAAGGGCAATCCCATTATCATTGATACTTTGTTTCTTTCCCCGTTGCTCTTTCCTAAGCGGCCTTACCATCATTTGGTGAAAGATGATAAGCTGCAAGTAGATGAGCTGAACAATCCGGTGAACGACTC
>Ga0247611_10004560_pt1 | contig 19095 bp, 33 predicted proteins | sample 177DNAGHGhighgp2_FD_192422 | JGI IMG/M metagenome (GOLD analysis project Ga0247611, IMG submission 192422) | Sheep rumen microbial communities from Palmerston North, Manawatu-Wanganui, New Zealand - 1770 DNA GHGhigh gp2 | ecosystem: Host-associated > Mammals > Digestive system > Stomach > Rumen... | reverse complement strand
AAAGAATTTATGCAATGGTTTAATAAGGAAAGAGAACGTACAATACTTACCTTTCCTGTTGAGTCCTTTGCTCTAATTTATAAAGACGGAGAATTTGTTGATAAAGAGAATGCTGAATTTGTTGCTCAGGAGTATGCGAGGGGTCATAGCTTCTTTACTTACATCTCAGATACTGCGGATAGTCTATCCTCATGCTGTAGACTTAAGAATAAGGTGGATACTAAGGAGTTTAATTTCACTAATGGAAACATGGGTGTGGAAACAGGCTCGAAAAGTGTTATTACTCTTAACTTAAATAGAATTATTCAAGATTGGTGTAAATCTATAGGAGGAGTTCCTAAAGTAGGTAATCAATATGATAGTCTACGTTTATATATAAGGGATATTCTAAGTAGAGTATATAAGTACCATATAGCATATAATGAATGTCTATGGGATATGTATGAAGCTAGATTACTTCCAGTTTATTCTAATGGATTCATTTCTTTAAATAAGCAATATCTTACTATAGGTTTAAATGGACTTAATCAAGCTGCTGAATTCTTAGGTATTAAGTGTAACGTTAATCAAGAGTATCAAGATTTCTGTCAAGCTATCTTTGGCATTATAAAAGAATCCAATACTGAAGCTAATGGTAAGTATTTTGGACATAAAGTAACATTTAATACCGAACTAGTCCCCGCAGAGAGTTTAGCAGCCAAGAATTATAATTGGGATAAAGAAGATGGTTACATAGTGCCTACCGATACCAATTTATATGCATCCTATGTATTTAAACCTAATGATAAAAGTATATCTATATTAGATAAGCTTACTCTACATGGTAAAAACTATATAGGAGACCATTTAGATGGTAGATATTTCTGCCTGTTATATCTTTTCGTCTAACCAGACGGGTATAGAACAAAATCTATGCTAACGGGGAAGCCTGAAGCTTGAGTCGTGAGACTAAATGTATTGGTAATCCCGTGGGAAATTAATTGTTAATATTTACTAAAATTTAGTAGTATGTGTAGCACATCTCCATTGTAATTACTATATTAGTCATATCTAAAGTAAATGATATGATTATATATAAAATTACAAATCAAGTTAATGGAAAAGTTTATATTGGACTTACTACAGTAACTTTAAGTAAGAGATGGTCTGGACATCTACAAGCAGCTAAGTGTTGTAATCGACACCTTTACAAGTCTATGAGACATTATGGTGTTGATAAATTTATAATAGAAGAAATTGATAGCACAGATGACTTTAAAACTTTAGGTATACTTGAAAGAAAGTATATAAAGGAATATGATTCAACTAATCCAGATAGAGGATACAACATTACTGCAGGAGGAGAATCTAATCAGTTAGATGCTAATCCTAGAGCTAAACTTTCATTGGAAGAAGTCATTCAAATAAGACAAATTTATTCAATGGGAGAACTTAGATGTAGCGATTGTTGGAAACTTTATCAAGATAAAATATCTTTTTCTGCTTTTCAAAAGATTTGGGAAGGTACGACTTGGACTAGTGTAATGCCTGAGGTCTATACTGAAGAAAGTATAGATTTACATAGAAAACAACATGCTAATCCTGGAAGTAAAAATGGAAATGCCATATATACTGATGAAGAAGTATTTGAAATGAGAAAGTACTATGTTAATCATTCTCTTAGAGAAGTTTATGAAAAGTATGGAAGCAAATCTAAATCTAAAGAAGGTCTTAGAGGTATAATAGATAAAAGTTATCAACATATTCCTATGTATTTAAAGAAGAATAAATGCTGGACTCTTAATGGAGAACCAATTGATATTAACAATTATAATCCTGTATCGACTATCTCCGGATCGGGAGAGTAAGACTACTATTGGTACGTAGTTTGAAATGGATATTGTCACTAATAAGTGATTAAGATATAGTCAGTGCTTGTAGAAATACAAGATAGGCACGGGAGTTGCCTGTCACATTAATCTTGCAGACCATCCTAGTTATGAGCAATGCAAGAAACTAATGAAGTTTGCTGCTGAAGAAGGATGTCAGTATTTTACATTTAATATTCCTAATTCTGAATGTCAAGACTGTGGATGGATTGGTAAACGTCCTACAGATACTTGTCCAAGATGTGGTTCTCATCATATAGATCAATATGATAGAATTATTGGATATTTAACCAGAATAAAAAACTGGGCAGATGCTAGAAAAGTAGAACAAACAACTAGAGTATATAGTAAGGTCGGTGTATAACCGGCCTTTTTTGTTATGTTAAGTGCAAAAGAAGCTCATAAGATTAGTAATAGTAATCTATTACAAGTAATGAATTTAATAAGAGAATCTGCTTATAAAGGTGGGACTAATATTAAACTTGAATATTTACTATCTAAAGATACTATCAATGTCCTAAAAGATTATGGTTATAACGTAGAATATAAGGAGATTCCTATATTTGAAGAAACACCTTATGGTAAGACATTGGAAAATATAGTTGGTTATAATAAGGAAACTATAATATCTTGGTAATGAAAATACTAATAATTCCTGATGTACATGGTAGAGCTTTTTGGAGAAAGCCTTGTAAAGATAAATGGGACAAAATAGTTTTCCTTGGAGATTACGTAGACCCTTATCCAGGAGAAGCCTTAAAGTCAGAAGTAATGGAAGAACTTATAGATATAGTAGAATTAAAAAGACAGAATCCAGATAAAGTAGTATTATTATGGGGAAATCATGATTGTTTCTATTGGTGTGAACCTTATAGAAAACAATTAGACTATTGGAGTCGTCATGATAATCTAAGACATGAAGATATACAAGCCTTCTTTAGAGAGAATTTAGATAAGTTTCAGTGGGCATATGAGCAAGACGGATTTTTATTTACACATGCAGGAGTTAATAATTCTATGGGTAAATTACTTATAGAAGAATATGATAAACTTGATGCAGATGTAATAAATAATTTCTTTAATAAGGAACAAAATCAAATGCTTCTTGCTATGGTATCTTATTATAGAGGAGGTCCAGATGACTTTAGTAGTATTATATGGGCAGATGTAAGAGAACATTATGGAAAAATGCCTATAGATGCTCTAAAGAAATATTATCAAATATTCGGGCATACCTATCTAACTAGAAATATAGTAACTAAATGGTTTGCCATGTTAGATACTGGAGGAGGATGGAACTATATAGAAGATGGAATACTTAAAGATCCGAACGGTAATGAACTTAAAATTGAAAAAGTATGATTGAAGGAATTGAGAATTTTGAATCTGGACTACAGAAAGCCATTTTAGAATTTATAGCTACTAATGTGGATATGTCTGAAGATATAGAAGTTACTGAGGTAGATGAAAATGTTATCAGCATAAATGATATAAAATTTTATGTAATTACAGATGCAGAAGAGAAAGGCATCTTAGCTAAGTATAATAAAGAACAATTCGACGACTTCTTTGAAAATCTTGATAATCAACAACTTCAATATATAGATAATGATCTATGGGAAGAAGACTATGCTGTTACAGATTTTAAAGAATGGTTACGAGAAGAAACTAAATGGACTGTAGATGATAAAGACTATTATGGTAATTATAATTTCTATGAAGTTCACTGATTATGAAGTCGTTTTATCTGAAATACCCGATGAAATTACTCTTGCCATAAACATAAGTAATTGTCCTTATCACTGTCCTGGCTGTCATAGTCCTCATTTGTGGAAAGATATAGGAATGGAGTTAACTCCTCCTATGCTTTATCAAATGATTAAAAGAAGTAAAGGTATTACTTGTGTTTGTTTTATGGGAGGAGAATTTCAAGATGTAAAAGCTAGGTCTTACTGGATACATAGTTTATTTCCAGAATTAAAAACTGCTTGGTATACTGGGGCCTCAGCTTTACCAATAGAAGAACATACTCTTAACTATATAAAGATAGGTAGATATATACAAGAGTTAGGTCCTCTTAATAATCCTAATACAAATCAACGTTTATATAGAATAGATGATTTAGGATATGGAGGATTCAAAGGAATAGAAAATATAACTTCAAAATTATGGAAAAATATAAAGTAATACATCCTGTATACTTAGATGGAAGATATGAACCTCATATGCTTATTCCATTTACAAATAAGTGGGACGGACTAGGAGGTGAAGAATTACGTCCAGATCAACAAGAATTTATGTTTCCTGAATCTTATTACAGGGCTATAGGAGATGATTATAACTTCCCTGATACTATAGATCCAGATGGAGGACCATTTATGTCTATAGGATATGAATTTAAAGATTTATATTCAGAGAAGAGATATAGAATAGATAGGTTTGATTGTCGTGGTAAATATCCAATACTAATATGCAGCAAATTGTAATTTTAGATTATGTATTAGGAAGAGTAGACATATATACTTTATATAATGGAATAAATCCAGAAACTTATATCACTGAAGTTCTTAATCTTAATTTAAATAATATTAATTGGATGAGTAGAGGATATGTAATTCCTTTAGAAGTACATTGTGATTGATTTCTATAAACTAACAGAAGAACTTAAGAAACCAAAGAAAAGAGATTTTGAGCTTGGAGAAGAACAACTCCAGGCTCTTAATCTTATTAAGGACTTTATAAAGAATAGTAAAGATACTGCTTTTTCTTTATGTGGTTCTGCTGGTACTGGTAAAACTACATTAGAAAAAGAAATAATAGATTATCTAAATAATGAATGGATTGATTACTCTTTATGTGCTCCAACTCATAAGGCTGCCTTAGTAATGAGGCAAACTACTAGAGAAGATGCTATTACTTTACATAAGTTATTATCACTTTCTCCAAATGTAGAAATCTTAGACTTAGACTTTAGAGAGCTTCAATTTAGGACTTCTCGAGTTGTAAATGCCATCATGCCTAAAAGTATTATTCTCTGTGATGAAGCATCTATGATTAATGATGACTTATTTGATCTTCTTATTCAAAAATGTAAGGATAAGAAAGCTAAGATAATCTTTTTAAGTGATAGCAAGCAACTTAACCCTGTAAAGAGTAGAAGATGTTCAAAAGTGTACGATTTACCTAATCAGTTTGAACTGACCAAGATATATCGACAGTCCTCGGAAAGTGCTCTTACAGACCTATTACAGGCCCTCAGAGAGCATAAACTTGGTCACTTGGACAGTAAGTTTGCTGAGGCTGGAAGTCTCATCGTAACGTCCAATATGGGCGAATTTTTAGAAGCAGCTAAAGTCCAATTTTTGAAGGCAATCGACGAGAGGAATATTCTTCAAACTAAGATAGCTGCTTATACTAATACTCGAGTATCACTGTTTAATCAAGCTATGAGGAAGTTCTTATGGCAAGATAACAAGTCTTACCATAAGGGAGAGTTTATGACTTCCTATGAGAATGCAGATTTTGAAGGTACTATGTTTTATAATTCAATGGATTATATCATAGATAACGAGCCAGAAGAATCTACATTTGAACTACCACATTTCTGTTGTAAAGTAAAAGGTTATCTTCTTGATTTGTGGGACTCTTATGATAAGTATTCTAAAGAAGTACTAATACTCTCCCAGAATAATCCTGCTGAAATATTTGAAAATTTAGCTGGAACTCTTGAAGAGATAAGATTCAGAGCTATAGAAGCTAAAACTCATAGTAGTTTCAAAGCTTCTTTATATTGGAAGCAATATTATGAATTACTTCATAGTTTTGTAACTCCTAAAGCCCTTATATATGATAATAGAGTAGTTCGTAAGAAATCTTTTGATTATGGATATGCTTCTACATCTCATAAACTTCAAGGAAGTTCTTATGAGAATATATTTGTTGACTTAAGGAATATCAATACTTGTTCTGATGAAGTAGTTAAAAGACAACTTCAGTATGTAGCTCTTTCTCGTACTAGACATGATGCTTATGTACTACAATGATAAGATTATTTACTCTTAATGTAAGTAAAGAAATCTTAAATAAGTTTAAAGACTTGGAAGTTTACAGTTATTTCGATAAATTTTGTATACCGACAGCCCAGATATGGGTAGATAACAAGTTTACTAAACTTATAAAAGATGCTGATTATGATAGAATTAATTCTTGTATCCTCGAACTTGGAGGACGCTGAATACATATTAAAGTCACCAATAGTTGATAGATTCTATTTCACTTTTGTTGATTCTAACAGCGTCTATAATAAGAAAGAAGCTTATACATTAAAAACAGATTGGGGAGCTAGAAAAGAACCATTTTGTATAGTTAAAGAGAAAGATAATGTTCTTAGATGTTTCTATTCTGAGAGCAGTGATAAAGTACTAGATGAGACTTTAGAATTTATTAAAAGTTTACGGGAAACTTATGGTTGATGTAAAAATTAAACGTGCTACTGAGCCAACTCCTATGTGGCCTAAGTATGAGACTCCACAAAGTGCTGGAGCCGATGTAAGAAGTAAGATTAGTACAGTTGTGCCTGCTCATGGAAGGGTACTTATTCCTACAGGTATGTTTGTTGCTATTCCAGAAGAATACGAAATTCAAGTGAGACCTAGAAGCGGACTTGCCCTTAAAAAGGGAATTACAGTACTTAATACTCCTGGCACTATTGATGCTGATTATAGAAATGAAATAGGAATTATACTATTTAATACTACAGATGAAGACTTTGTAGTAAATGCTGGAGATAGAATAGCTCAGATAGTACTTAATAAAGTAGAACAAATCAACTGGGTTGAAGTAGATGAACTTGATGAAACAGATAGAGCAGATGGCTTCGGACATACCGGAGTAAAATAAACATATTTAAATATTACAATTATGAAAAAGTTTCAGGAACTAATTTCGGATAATACTAGTGCTTCTTTAAAGCGTCGTGCAGCTCAGATCTCTATAAGTGCAGAAATCGCACAGCAGAATTTAGTTAATGCTTTAAAACAGGAGAAAACAAATGTAGAGTTAAAGATTGCTGGTCTTACTGACCTTGCTCCAGATTCTACTGATTCTTTACGTCCTGGTTCTAAGGATTGGGATGCTGTTGAATGGGTAAAGAACTTACAGGCAGCTAAGCAGGAACTTTTCCAGATAAATATCCAGCTGAAATTAGCTGAGGAAACATTTGATGAATATTTCACAGAGAAGAAGGCTGAATGATAGGAATTTCGTGTAAGGAAGAACTTATAACTGAGCGTTATGAGTTTCTTCGAAAGAATATGGCTTCAGATGCTCACTTCTCTATCTTCTTAGTAAGCAGTTGGATGGAGCCTTGGGGATTTGGACGAGATAATAAGGGAGTAGCTACTAGACTGTATAATGAATTTATGGATCTACAAGGTTTAGATACTGTAAGTTCTATTTCAGAATCTGAATACACAGATGAAGTAGTTATAGCTCTTCGTTCTCAAAATGAACTCGGTATAGTATATGTTGCTGAAGACTATGGTATGGCTAATGAATATCTAGAAGATCTTCTCAACTATTTAATTGTACGAAACACTCCAACCCCAATCCCTTCAGGAAAGATTCCAGAACCTAAGAAACCAGATAATTTAGTAATTCCAAGAATGAAATTGTTTAAATGATTACAGCATATAAATTTGTAGAGTACCTCAAGTCATACCAAAGAGGAATTGACTTTCTAAAAAACATGGACGATGCAGGTTTAGACCTTTATGAAACTCCTCTGACTGCAAGTGCTGATACCATGCTCCAAGCTTGGCTAGAACAAATACTTAATGAAGAAGGACAAGACCTTGTTTATTGGTGGTTATTTGAGGATGTTGATAAGGTCATAACAGATAATGATAATGAAATTAATGTAGAAGATATTGAAGAATTTACTAAATATTTGTTAAACAATGGATATTTCAAATCTGAAGAAAATTCATAATCAAATTCAAGAGTTAAAAGAGAAAGTAGACAGAACTGACTCTAAGAAAAAAACTCGTGTAATAGAAAAAGAAATCAAGGCTTTAGAGTTAGATTTTGATAACGAGGTGGATAACATTCTCGAGAAAATTCCCAATGAAATTGAACTTAGAATCAAAGTTAATAAGGTTGTTAGGTTTGACACTTGGGATTTCAAATCTTGGATTGGAGATACTCTCTTGGAAAGAAGTGATCTTGAAGATCTTGATATTATAAAGGAATTAAAGGCCTCTATTAATGATGACTTTGATCCTGCATATGAGATTGACAATGATGACGTAACTATTGAATTTGAAGATGATAGATATAAATGAATTATACGTAGACCTAGACTTGGTTCTCAATAAGAGGACCAAGCTAGGTTCTTTATTATCTCCATATGAGATAAGTCAGCTTAAAAGAAAAGCTGAGAAAAATCATTGGGATAACGATACTATAGTTGCTAACATATATAGATATCTAAAGGAAAATATTGCTGACTTATTAGACAGTTCTGATTTCTTAGATGCTAACGTAATTGTAGAGTCCGACCCGTATATAATTAAGGCTATGGAGTTAATGTCTACAAGTCAACGTCATGCTGAAGTACTGCTTGTAGATAGAGATTATAAATATCCAGGATGTTGGATAAATGATATAGCTAATGCTCTTAAAGGACTTGAATGTAAAGCAGAAGACTATAATATACTTATATGGGATGCTTACTTTATGAGAAATTATGAAGTTAACAGTAAAGTACCTGGGTGGACACACTTAGCAGATGTTCTTGAAAACTATTATGATACTCTATGACTTTAGTAACAAGGGATAGTAAAGGAAAAATAAGAGTAGTAGATTTATGGTCAGAATATGATGATGAATCTTATACTATATGTAGAGAAACATATCAATTAGGTGGAAAGCATACTAGACAACCTGATATCTATATAGAAGAAGGAAAAGCAGGACGTAATTATATTGCTCAAGGAGAATTACAATTTATGTCTAAGCTTAAAGAATATAAAGATAAAGGTTATAAAGAATTAGAGAAGAAACTTGAAGAATATACAGAAGAAGAACTTAATGAAATAGTTGGAGAAGATATTACTAATCAACATGGTGTATTAAAGCCTATGCTTGCTAAACAAGCCGATAAAGTATCTCAAAAGACTATTGATAAAGTTCCATATTGGTATGCTTCAAGAAAGATAGACGGTAGACTCATGCCGTCTTTAAATTCGGCTAATTCAGGGAACCCTGAGATGGGAATCCTGAGCTAAATTGAATAGTAATATTCATAAATGCGCAGAGACTAGGGATGATTCCTAAAATAACTAACTAGGATATAATTTCCCCACGAACACCGAACTTTTTTCGATTCCATTTGGAAGGTGTAAGGTTTTCCATTATTTTCGATTCATAGTATTAATTTAAAAAATTTTATTATGGAAACGAAAATTTGTAGAACCTGTAAGCAGGAAAAACCATTATCCGAATTTAATAAGGATAAAAGACAGAAAGATGGATATGCTACACAATGTAAAGAATGTAAACATGCTTATGATAAAGCTAGATATGAAAGAATTAAGAATGATCCTGAATATCATGCTAAGAAGCTTGAGCATGGAAAAAAATACCGAGAGACTCATAAAGAACAAATTAAAGCTTATTCAGACGAGTATAATATGCGTCCAGAGGTAGTTCAAAGAAAAGCAGATTGGCATCAAGCTAAGAGAGAAAATTATTCTATAGAAGACAGACTTAAAGAAATAGCTCATAGGGCACATAATAGAGCTTTACTTAAGAATGTACCATGTACTATTACTTGGAAAGATTTATCTTATACAGAATATTGCCCATTATTGGAAATTAAACTTAATTGGGGACAAACCACTAATGAAGGTGGAAGAAATATTGATACGCCCTCATTAGACAGAATAAATCCAAATTTAGGTTATGTTCCTGGAAATGTTAGAATTATTTCTAACTTAGCTAATATGATGAAAAGTTCTGCTACTTTAGAACAATTACAAACTTTTTACAAGAATATATGGAATTATATGAAAAATGAAGATATAGTCCGACCTATAGAAAATAAAGAATCTATAGAATCTGAAGATAAAGAGCTTCAGAGTTAACATTAAGGTGAGATGTTCTTTCTATTATGATGGAAAAGAAATACATACATCCAGTCGAGGAGGAGAAGATTATGATTGTGCTTGTATGCATTTTATAAATAATGAAAGCTTAAAGAAATTCTTTAATAGACATCCAAATGTTGTTCTAGATGGAGAACTATATAAGCACGGTAAGAGTCTTCAACAAATCTCAGGTGCTGCTCGTCTGGAAAAGAACGCTGTAGACTGTGATTGGTTAGAATATTATATCTATGATGTCGTAGATACTAGTAAAACATTTGAAGAAAGACTTAAGATTCTTGGAGCTATTAAATATGAACTCGGACTTGGATTCAATCCAGAAAGAGAATGGAAAAAAGGAGAACTCCAATTCCAAATGGTTCCACAGCAGAAAGTGTCGGGCTACAAGAATATAAATATATTACACGATATATATGTAGCCGAAGGATGGGAAGGTGTCGTAATACGAGATCCTTCTAAAGTTTATAGGCCTAACGGGCGAACTAATGACATGATAAAGATAAAGAAATATAAAGATGCTGAATTTATAGTTATCGATTATGAACTTGGACTTAGAGGTACAGAGGATATGACTTTTACTTGTACTACTCCAGCAGGTCTAGAATTTAAAGCTAAACCTTGGGGAGATAGAGCAATTAAAGAAGAATATGTTCGAAACTTTAAGACTAAGTATCAATATAAGATGGCTAAGATTAAGTTCTTTTATTATTCAAATGGAAATGATGAAAAGACTGGAGTACCACTTCAACCTTCTCTTATCTGTTTCCGTGATAAGGCTGATATGTAATGGTTTTTAGTTTCTATAATTCTGCATTTACTTCAGAGCAAAAAGAAAAAGCTACTGAAGTGGAAGAACTATTCAAACAAGCTAAAGTATTCTTTAGTAATAAAGGATATAATTTACTAGGAGTTAATTTAAGTTATACAGAAGATAAGTGTGTACGTCATATAAATGTATCAGAATGATTGATTATTTAGCTCTTATACCTAAATCTTTCCGAATTGGAGCCCAAGACTATGAAGTTCTAATTGAAGACCACTTAGATGATGACATTTATGGAGACTATAGTTATACTCCTCCACAAATAAGAATAGCAAGATACTCTGGAGATGAAAAAATTGCAGACAAACAAATGCTAGCCACATTTTATCATGAACTAGGCCATTGTATGGACTATATGTTTAATTGTACTACAGATGAAGCACATGCTCAATGTTTCTCCAACTTTATGATGGAGTTCTTAGAATCTAAGAAATGAAATTACAAATAAGTAAAAATGCTAATATTAACTATCTAAGTAAGATAGTAGAAATAAAGGAGTTTATTAAACATCCTGATCCAAAAGTAGAAAGAATTAAATGTGCTGTAGTAGATGGATTCATTATTACAGTAGGAATAGATAGTGAGCCTGGATTATACGTATATTTTCCAGTGTTGTCTCAAATAAATACACAGTTATTACAATACCTTAATTTATATAGAAATAAAACATTAAATGCTAATCCAGAAAAAACTGGATATTTTGAAGATAAAGGTATTGTAAAGGCTATAAATCTTAGAGGAGTTAAATCAGAAGGCTTTTTAATGCCTATTATTGATTTACAGAACTTTATAATAGATCAAGTTAATGTAGAACTTACTACTCCTGAGCCAAATACAGAATTTGATGAAGTTGAACATAATGGTAAAACTTTTTGGATTTCTAGAAAGTATGTAGCTCCGGTTCAAAAAACTCCTGGAACTCCAGGAAGCTCTAAGGAAAAGAAAAAGCATAAAGGACTTGATAAAATTATAGATGAACAATTCAGATTTCATTATGATACAACCTTAATAAAGAAATGCCCACATGTTATACATCCTAATGATATTATACATATTAGTAGTAAGTGGCATGGTACTAGTGGGATTAGTGCTTATGTATTATGCCACAAGAGACTCAGCTGGATGGAAAAAATAGCTAAATGGTTAACAGGAAATTCTTTTGATATATATGATTATGTATATTCTTCAAGAACAGTTATCAAGAACAGATACTATAATAAGGACGTAACTGATGGTTATTATGGTTGTGATGTATGGAAGTATGCTGATGATTATATTAAACCATTCTTGATAAAAGGAATGACTATTTACTATGAGATAGTAGGCTATCTTCCAAATGGTGGATGGATTCAAAAGAACTATGATTATGGCTGTGTTCCTCCAACTGTGTTTGAGAATGGACAAATGCAATATATACAAGGTAAGAACTTTAAAGTACTAGTATATCGTATTACTCTTACTAATGTAGATGGACAAGTACATGAATTCTCAGCACATGAAGTACAAACTTGGTGTAAACAAAGAAATATTCTTTGTGCTATTGAGTATTACTATGGTAAGGCTTCTGCACTGTATCCTGAACTCATGATAAAAGAGAATTGGGAAGAAGATTGGAGTAATAATTTCTTAAATGCTCTTGCTAATGATAAGAGATTTAATATGGAACAAGACTCTCCAGAGTGTAATAATAAAGTTCCACATGAAGGACTTGTTATTAAGATAGAAAATATGAAGAGTGAAGCTTTTAAATTAAAGTGCTTCAAGTTCTTAGGAATTGAACAAGATGCTGCTCTTGCAGGAGAATCTAATATTGAAGACAATGCTTAAATATATTCCAACAGGAGAGATATTTTCTAATAGATTAGAAGCAAAGCTGAAATTAGGACATTCTAATTTTAATAAAATTATTAAGAAACACCCTGAACTTATAATTTTTATTAATAAAGAGTGAAAAACATAACCATTAAACAAAGTATTACTAATAGAGATAGAGACTCAGTAAATCTCTATTTAAAGGATATTAGTCATATAAAAATAATGTCTCCAGAAGAAGAAAAGGAAGTAGCTACTAGAGCTAAAAATGGAGATAAAAAAGCAAGAGATAAACTTATATCTGCTAATACTAGATTTGTTGTATCTGTAGCCAAACAGTATCAAGGGCAAGGTCTTGACTTAGAGGATTTAATAGCTGAAGGTAATGCAGGTCTTATACATGCTGCTGATAAATTCAATCCAGATTTAGGATGGAAGTTTATATCATATGCAGTATGGTGGATAAGACAATCTATTTTACAAGCACTTTCTAATAAGTCTAGAACTATAAGATTACCACTTAATCAAGTAGCTCTCTTAAATAAAATAAAAAGAGCTACTTCTGAATTTATATGTAAAAATGAACGTTCTCCTTCTTTAGAAGAACTACACGAACTAACTGGAATACAGGAAGACAAGATTCTATCTATAACAAATATATCTGCAAAAATGACTTCTATAGATACACCTCTTAATGACGAAGAGGAAGGTACTTATGTAGATATTATAGCTAATACCAATATTCCTAAAACAGATTCAAAACTAATGGAAGAATCAAAGGAAACAGATATTGCTAATATATTATCTATATTAAGTCCAAGAGGACATGATATAATAAGAATGTATTTTGGTTTAGGTTGTAGAGAACACACATTAGAAGAATTAGGAGAAAAATTTGGAATTACCAGTGAAAGAGTTAGACAGATAAAAGAAAAAGCTTTAGATACAATTAAAGATAGAATTAAAAAGTATTTAAAATGAAAAGCTGGTTAATAGAAACTAATGCTCCCATTTGTGGAACAGACCAATACTATGGTGCTTATGCAGAGGATGCAGATTCTTTGCTGGATTGGTTATATAAAGACTGGTTTAATGAAGAGTGCCAGAATTTATGGGATTCTTATAGCTTCCATTGCGAAGATGAATGGGAAAGTGAATGGGAAGAACTACCAGAAGAGGAAAAGGAAGAAGTCTATGATAATAATTATGAGAATTTTATAGATAATAAATATGAAGAATGGTGTTCAGATTGCGGATTATCTGTATCAGAATGTCCTGAAGATAAATTTGATGATTATGCTCCTGGAGGAACACATCTAGAAATTGTGTATGACGGTAGACAACATTGAATTAATAAGAAAAACATTAGAGTTTGACAAATTTGGAGAATTCTACTATATTTCTATTATGCAACGCAATAAAGATGGAGTAAAGGTTGCTAGTTCTCACGATAATTGTCGTAGAATTAGAACCTTTTATGTCTTTAGTTTAGAAGAGTTTGATAGAGTTATTCCTTTTATAAAGGAGATTTGCAGCAAAATCAATGCTCGTTGCTATATAGAATTGAATAGAAAAGATATATTCCAGTGTCAACTTGAATGTATAAAAAGACTAGCAGAATGTATTGAGCATCAAACAACTAAGTCTCGTGCTATTATGGATTCTGTAGTAGCAGGTGCTCCTTCCAGAGATAAACTCTGGATGATTGATGCTGATGGAAAAACTCCTGATGACCCAATGATAGTGGATGTTATTGAATATATTAAGAATCATCATGGTACTTACTATGCAGTTATTCCAACTGTAAGTGGTTGTCATATTATTACAAGTAGATTTGATCATCGAAATTTCCAGTTTGAAAATTGTGAGATTAAACGTAATGCATTTACACTATTATATTATGAAAAGTAATTTTATTCATGTTTGTTTTATTATTGATGAGAGTTCATCAATGTATACATCAGTTGGTGATGTAACAGAAGGTTTTAGAAAAATTATTGATGAACAAAAAGCTAATACAGAAGGAGAATGTGCAATATCTATCTTTAGGTTTGCAACAACTGTATATCCTGCAGACTTTATAATGAAAGATGTTAGAGAAGTTGAAAATGAATTAGTATATAGACCATCTGGTTGTACTGCTATGTATGATGGTATAGGAACTGCTATTGATGAAATAGGTAAAGTTTTAAATGATATGCCAGAAAATCAACGCCCAGAGAAAAATCTTATTGTTATTATGACTGATGGTGAGGAAAACTCTTCTCATGAATATCAACCATCTAAAATAAGAGAAATGATTAAGCATCAAGAAGATAAATATAATTGGACATTCCTTTATATAGGAACTGATATTTCCAATACTAATGATGCAGATAGAATTGGAATAGGACGTAAATTTGCTACTACACGTAATAAAATGAGCAAATCTTATGATACTATTAATAGTGTAGTAGGATGTTATAGAATGACTAGTGGAGATGCTGCGTTTAAAGCCGCAACTATGGATTCATTTTTAAGTGCTGAGATTACTGCTAATAATAAAGAGTATTTAGCTGATACAGGTATAAATATTAATTAATATGAAATATTATTTAGTTGCTTATAATGGAAATTATGCTGATGAATTTGATGTATATTTTCACCAAGTAATGACTGAAGATGAACTAAAAAGAGCTAAAGATTTAATTTCTAAAACAAATTGGAATTATAAAGAATTTTATTTCGGAACTAATGAATCTATAGAAGTTAGTTCTTCAGAATTATTAGAAGCTCTTTCTGAGGCTAGAGAAATAACAGAAGATCAATATAAAGTTCTTAGTGATTTGGGATTACTCTCAATAAGTTTTGGAGATGGTCTTAATTGGGATAGCTTTATAGAATATATAGAGTATGAATAAGTTAATATTATGTCAAGGAATTCAAGGCTCAGGTAAAAGTACCTGGGCCAAAGCCTGGGCTAAGGAAGACCCAGAACATAGAGTAAGACTTAATTATGATGATCTTCGTAATATGATGGGAGAGTATTGGGTACCATCTAGAGAAGGGATGCTTAAGGATATAGAAGGAGCTTTTTTGAGGAAAGCCTTCTTAAAGGGTTATGATATTATCATAGATAATATGAACCTTAATCCAAAAACTATTACATATTATGAAGAATGGGCAAAAGAATATAATTATGAAATTAAAAAAATACTATTTGATACCCCAGTGGAAGAATGTATTAGACGAGACAAAGAAAGACCTAACCCCGTTGGTGAAGTGGTTATCAGACGGACGTGGAATACGTATAGGAATTTCATAATCCAAGAGTCTATTAAGAAAATGAAGGAAAAAGAGATGAAACAAAATCCTAATCTTCCTCATTGTATTATTGTAGATATGGATGCTACCCTCTTTTTAAATACACATGGTCGTCCTTTCTATGGTGATGATTTAGAGCCAACTGATATTCTAAAGGATGAACCAATTCCTGCAACTATAACATTAGTAAAAGCATATCAAGCTACAAGTAACTTAGTGATAGGACTTAGTGGAAGAGAAGACAAACCACAAATAAGGGCTTGTACTCTTAAACAATGTGAGAATGTAGGAATACATCTTGATGCTCTTATTCTTAGACCATTAGGTTCTCGTAAGAGAGGTGATGCTTCCAAGAAAGAATTATTTGAAGAAAATATTAAAGACAAATACTTTGTAGATTTTGTTTTAGATGATTCTTCTAAAGTAGTTAAGATGTATAGAGATTTAGGTCTTACTTGTTTACAACCAAATGATGGGAAGTTTTAATGGTAAAAATTAAATCACAAAATATGGTGTTCGATAATGGAGCACTTGATATGGCAATGAATCTTTTACATATACAAAGAGGTACGTGGGAAGATTGTCCAAAAGAAAATATGTTCCTAGACTTTAGGGAAAATCTTTATGAAGATGAAAAAGACAAATGGAAAGTTACAGGATTCGAATGTGCAGAAGAATTTGTAGATAGAGACTTTAATACTGGAGAAGTAAAGGGCTATGCTCATGACTTAGATATGTTTCCTATTGAAAAACTTACTAAATGGGACTTAGATGGTTATATTGAGTATCCTCTTATTAATGTAAAGTCTGTTAAATTCTATCCAGATACCTGTAAGAATTGGAGAGAAGATACCCCTTGTATTACTATAGAAATTGAATCTGATAATGATGAAGCTGTAAGAGAAATATTTACAGTATTAGCAGGTCTTGCTAATGGAGGTCACTGCTGTGAAGGATATATTAGAATTAATAAAAATCAAATGTTATATGGTGGACATGTAGCTAATTTTGGTTTAGATGGAGATGGTTCAGATAGAATATACTATATTGATGATAAAGAAATGCCTTCATGAAAAATTGTTTTGGATGTGGATATCATAAAGTATTAAAAGATGATAAAGGTATACCTTATCATTATTGTTCAGATAGAGATTGTAGAATAGACCCACATGAACCCGAATGTAATTATGACTGAACAAGAATTTTTACAAAAAAGAAAACCTGTTTTTGTAGATCCAGAATCTGGACTCGCAACTATAGTAAGTAATGCTAATTTAAAAGATAAAAACTTTGCAGAAATATTCTCCAATCAAAAGATTTATTGGCTAAATACTATTAGAGGCTTTGTATGGGAAGATCATTTAATATTATATATAAATGATTATGAAATTCCTAATTTTGCTATAGGTACTTGTATTTATTTCTTTAATTTCTTTCCAGATATAAAGTGGATTGGACTAGGATGTAATAAAGGATGTCCTGGAGATTTATGGGAACCTAAGTTAAAAGTATATAAGTGTGATTTATGTAGTAAGTAATCAAACTTCATTCTTTTCTAAATATACAAAAATCTCTATACAAGAGTCTCTTGATATCATAGAGCAGTGGGGAAGTATTCAATATGACTCAGAAACTCTTGGTAAGGATGCTCATGTAGGTAAACCTCTTTCTGCACAGTTTGGTTCTCCTAAAAAGGATATTCAAATTGTAGTAGATTGGACTACTGTTGATATACGAAGCTATAAAAAATTACTTGAAGAAAAACTCATTGTTGGTCAAAATTTAAAGTTTGATTTACAATGGTTATATAATTATGAAATAATACCTCTAAAAGTGTATGATACTATGATAGCCGAGCAACTTATTTATCTAGGATTTCCTCCAGCTGGTAAGCCAGGAGGAATTTCCTATGCTCTTAATGAGATTGCTATGCGTTATCTAAACAAGTATATTGACAAAAGCATTAGAGGACAAATTATATATAGAGGTCTTGATGATGAAGTTATAGAATATGCTGCAAATGATGTTGTAGACTTAGTAGATATAGCTAAGAAGCAAATTGAAATCTGTAAGAAGCGTAAATGTATGCGTGCATTACAGATTGAAATGGATTTCGTTCCAGTTATTGCATATCTAGAATGGTGTGGAATCAAATTAGATATTAATAAATGGAAAGCTAAAATGACTAAAGATGAAAATAATAGAAGAGAAAGACTTGAAAAGTTAAATCAATTCCTTATTAAATGGTATCAAGATAGAAATGGTAAGGATAATATGGTAGGAGTTCCATATGTAATATCTTCCTTTATAAAGGAACATATACAAGAACCTCCTCCATCTGCTAAACCTATGTCTCGTCCATATAAAAAGGATGGTAACACTGATGACTTATTCCAGGATTATTCTATTCCATTCTATATTACAAACAAAAGTGGAAAGATAATTCCATTTATAAAAGTAGATTTACAGGGAGATTTATTTTCAGGATTTAATACTGATCCTCAATGTGTACTTAATTGGGATAGTTCTGATCAAGTTATTTATTTCTGTCAGTTATTAGGATTTAACACTAAAGTAGAAGATAAGACTACAGGAGAAGATAAAGATTCTGTAGTGGAAAAAGCACTTAAAGTACAAAAAGGAATTAATGATGAATTCTTAAAATTGTATTTTGATTATAAGGAAGCATCTAAAGTATGTAGTACTTATGGACAAACTTATCTAAATGCTATAAATCCAAATACTGGAAGAATACATACTAACTTTAAACAGCTTGGAGCCTCATCAGGTAGAATGGCATGTGGAAGTAAACAGAGTAATGATGATTTAACTAAGCTTAAACATGCAGAGTTAGCTAAACTTCCTACTAAACTTAGAAAATGTGGGTATCCACAATTACAGAATCTTCCTGCTGACCATGATACTAGAGGTGCATTTGTACCAGAGAAAGGAAATTTAATGTGCAGTTGTGATTATTCTGCTCTAGAGAGTAGACTTGGTGCTGATATTTATAATGAACAATCAATGATTGATGAATATTTATATGGTACTGGAGATATTCATTCTCTGACTGCTAAACATTGTTTCCCTGTAGAACTAGCTGGAATAGAGGTCAAGGATATTA
>Ga0247611_10004559_pt1 | contig 19096 bp, 17 predicted proteins | sample 177DNAGHGhighgp2_FD_192422 | JGI IMG/M metagenome (GOLD analysis project Ga0247611, IMG submission 192422) | Sheep rumen microbial communities from Palmerston North, Manawatu-Wanganui, New Zealand - 1770 DNA GHGhigh gp2 | ecosystem: Host-associated > Mammals > Digestive system > Stomach > Rumen... | reverse complement strand
CCGAGCTTGCCCTCTTTTGTCCTAAAAACTTTTTTGGGTTGAATCATACTTCCTCCACAGGCAGCTGTTCGAAATCATAATTGAAGTTCTTGAGAACTCCTTCACCTTCGGACGCAAACACGGCGAGCGTACGCACCATCTTTTCGGCAGCGTCCATAAAGACTTTTGCCGACTCGGAATTCGGGTAACGAAGCACCGCAGGAGTTCCTTCATCGCCGCAACCGGCAACGGCGGGTTCCAGCGGGACCTTGCCAATAAGCGGAACACCCCAAGTATCGGCGATTTTTTGACCGCCACCGGCAGGGAAAATGTTGTGGTGCTTGCCGCATTCATCGCAGATAAAGTAGCTCATATTCTCGACGACGCCGATGACCGGAACGCCCACGTTATCGAACATGGCTATACCCTTACGGCAGTCAGCAAGCGCAACCTCCTGCGGTGTCGTCACGACGACCGCGCCTGCCATCGGGCAGTTTTGCGTGAGCGTGAGCTGGATGTCGCCCGTTCCTGGAGGGAAATCCACCAGCAAGTAGTCGAGCTTGCCCCAACGCACATGGTGAATGAAGTGCTGGATCATCTGCGAAACCATCGGTCCGCGCCAGATGGTCGCCTTGTCGCTGTCCGCGAACATGCACATGGAGACGATGCTGATGCCGCCCTTCGCCTCGACAGGCGCAATCGTATTGTCTTCGAAAACTTCAGGTGCCTTATCGATGCCGAACATGAGACCCATGCTCGGTCCGTAAATGTCGGCATCAAGAATACCCACACGAGCACCGGAAAGGCTAAGCGCCATGGCGAGGTTCGCCGTCACGGTCGATTTACCGACACCGCCCTTGCCACTTGCAACGGCAACCACATGCGCCACTTCGCCGATATGGGAATTCTGCGGAGCCTTCGCGGCGGAGTTGTCGTCGCCCACGCGCCCCTGCGAAGAAGTGAGCGTCACCTCGACTTCGCTAGCGCCAAGACTTTTGACGATAGCGATGCACTGATCCTTGAAGCGGTCGCGGATTGGGCATGCCGGGGTCGTAAGGCGCAAATCAAAGGAAACTTTCGAGCCCTCGATTTTCAGATTTTGAACAAAGTTTAATTCAACGATATTCTTGTGCAGGTCCGGATCTTGAACCGCACGCAAGGCACTTAAGATATTCTGTTCATTCAGTTGCATTTTAACAGCTCGGCTCTACGAGCCTTTGAGCTATGGGGTCGCTCGCAAGCTCGCTTTGAGGTATGGGTAAAAAAAAGTTTTTGCTTTAATTTAACAAATCACAGTCCGTCATCCTGAGCAATATAAAAATGCGAAGCCGTTTCTGCCATTAGCCCCGAATTGAGCCTGCCCCGGACTTGTTCTCTTTGACCACGTATGGGGACGGGAAGCCGAGGAAAGTTTCAGGACTCTTCATGACCGGATTTTTCGAATTCGGAATGACAAAAAAAAGACACATACCGTAGTATATGTCTTTTTGAAACGAGCAATTTTTTTTAGCGCCTTAAAAGTTCAAAAGTTTAAAGCGCCTTAAAAGCGCCAAAGCGCAAAAGTGCGCGAAAATTAAATCTTGATTTTTGCGCCCATGAGCTTCACGAATTCACGGACTATCGCCGTATCGCCAGGCCATGCCGGAGCAGTCACCAAGTTGCGATCGACAACGGCCTCGTCAACGTTCACGGCCACATACGTACCGCCAGCAAGAGTGATGTCCGGGCCGACAGCCGGGTAAGATGTCGCCTTGTAGCCTTTCAGCACGCCTGCAGCAGCAAGCACTTGCGGACCATGACAAATGGCAGCCACAGGCTTTTTAGCCTTGAAAAATTCTTTCACGATTTTGAGCACACGTTCATTCAAACGAATGTATTCCGGAGCACGGCCACCCGTAATGAACAAGCCTCCGTAATCCTTCACCTCCACAGCATCAAAGTCTGCCGTAAGGGCAAAGTTATGACCACGTGATTCGGCGTAAGTCTGCTCGCCCAAGAAATCGTGAATTGCAGTAGCGACCGTTTCACCCGCCTTCTTGTCGGGGCATACGGCATCCACTTGGTAGCCCAACATGGACATGGACTGGAACGGAACCATGGTTTCATAGTCTTCAGTGAAATCGCCACAGAGAAGCAAAACCTTTTTTGCTTTTTTTGCCATTATACACTCCTGATAGATTAATAGCTTGTTTTCTTTTTTACAACTAACATAAGTTAGACTGTAAATAAAATACATCAAATGCTATCGAAGAGCACGTATATTTAATTTTTTTAACAAAGACCAGTCACCGATTTCCCATGAGGAAAATTCCGCCGGCGCAGGCGGCAACGCCAAGGACAAAGCTTGCTAACGCATATGCTGCGAACATCCCAATTTTCCCGCTTTGGAGGAGTGCAAGGTTTTCATTGGCGAATGTGCTGAACGTCGTGAAGCCTCCGCAAAAGCCCGTCACCAAGAACAGTTTGAGGTTCGGCGAAAGGGAGTCGCACTTGAGGAAAAGTCCCGAGAAAATCCCGATGCAAAGGCAACCGAGAACGTTCGCCACAAACGTGGGCCACGGGAATCCGGCCGCCTTCGGAATCACAAGCGAAAGAAAGTAGCGAAGCACGCTACCGAGAGCACCGCCAATTGCAACGTAGAGATAGGACATAGGAAGTGGTTAGTGGTTGGTGGTTAGTGGACGTCATGCTGAGTGTAACGAAGCATCCAGTCAAGCATAGCCGTGAAGCCTTCCCTATCGCTACGCTCTAGGGTCAGGATGACGTCTAAAGCGAAAATTTTGGCATTCTAAGGAGATGCGTCATGCAGGGTGGCCATTCTTCTTCATAGTGGCTTACCAGGATAATCGTCGTTTCCTTCGAAAGCAGTTGCAACAGGTGGAACAGCTTTTCGCGGTACTCGCCTTTGAGGCCTTGCGTCGGTTCGTCGAGCAACAGCACCTCCGGTGGACGGATTGCGGCTCGCGCCATCAGCACCAAGCGTTTGTCAATCGGCGAAATTTTGCGGATCGAAATGGACGTATCTTCAAAGCCCAAGTAGTTCAGCCATTCGCGAGCCTTCGCCTTCTCTTCCCACGTGATGTTTTCGGCGCGGCAGAGATTCGGCGTGAATCCCGTACAAAGAACTTCCAACAAATTCAAATCTTCGCGGTACTGGAGCGCCATTTCCGGCGAGAAGAATCCGAGTTTTGCCTTGTGATCCCAAATGTTGAGGCCATGCCCCGGTCGTTCACCGAGGAGCGTAATGTCGTTGTTGTAAATCTGCGGATGGTCAGCCGTGAGCATGCCGAGGAGCGTACTCTTGCCAGCACCGTTCTCACCCATCACCGCCCAATGTTCACCCTTGCGAACCGTCCAGTTCAAATCCTTGATGACATCCGTATCGCCAAAGCGGACGTTGACATGTTTAAGGTCGAAGAGGATTTCTGCGGCATTGTCATCCCGGGCTCCGTTCTGGGATTGGCTATTTTCGGAACCAACCGACCCCGCAACGAGTGCGGGGTGACAGTTCACACCATCTTTTTTTTCTGTCATGCCGGACTCCGTTCCGGCATCGCCTTTACCCGCATGCAAATCCACGATTTCGTAACCGCACAATTCCGCTTTTTTGAACTTCGGGGCGGCAGCGGCTTTCGGGAGTTCACCAGCGTACTGCGTGAACGTCTTGTCCGCATAAACGAACGCCGGAATTTCCGGGAGCAGTTCGTCTTCGCGAGCAAGGCGCACCACCAAATTCAAACCCGGACGTTTCGCGAGGTCAGTAACGCAACCCGCCAAATGCGCACGGTACTCCGGATCGAGCCCGCCGAACAAGTCATTGAAATAAATCCATTCCGGCTTTTCCATCCACATGCGGGCCAAGAGCACTCGACGCAGTTCACCGTTCGAAAGGCTCAATAGCTTGCGGTCAAGAATTCCTTCGGCAAGGTCCGCAATATTCAAAGCTTCATTCAACTTTGCAGAGTCAGTCAGCGGCCATGCCATATCGTCGATATAGCGGTCCGTCTGTAAAAAGAACTTCTTGTCCAGAAGCAGGTTGCGCACCAGCGGGGCTTCCGCATCGTGCAAGCTGATAAAACGCTGCTGGAAAAACGGGGCCAACGCCTGCTGGATTTTTCGTTGTACCGCCTCCGACATCGTGGAGACGTTTTCACGTTGATTCAAAAAATGAGTAATGACTCGGTCAAGATCTTCGCCCTCGGTGCTGAAAATTTGCACCTGCGGAAACATCTCAATCAGAGCCTCAAAACGCTTGAATTCCATGCGCCCAAATTTAGAAAAAAGGTTCCTTGCATTCCTTAAGATTTTCGAGTTTTTCGTTCGAAAAGACAATCCGCAGCATTGTTGAATCCGTTACCGATTTCAAATGTCCAGCCTCATCGTAATCAAGCACAAGCTTTCCAATTTTGTCTCTTGATTCGAAATGAACCGGAAAATAAAGGAATGGAAAATCTCTCCTATAAGACTCCTTATATTGAGCATAAGATTTGAGTTTCCCATTTTCACCATATTCGTGTTTTGTGATAATTGAATAGGGGGAATACCGCCATCCAGGGAGAAAAGTATCTTCATAGAAAGACGAATCTAGCACACTGTTACCAGCAGCATCAAATAGTTTTGTCCGAGAATTAACAAACTTATAAAACCATATTTCATCCGAAATTTCCTTGACCAATTTTCCATTCTCGTAATAACGGGTAATTTCCATTTCATAGCGTTTGCCTCCGTATTTGACGATTTCGCGATTTTCCTTAAAATTTCTCTTGTAAAAGGCAACCTTCCGTCTTGATTCGTCAAATATGTTCACACTGTAATCCGCCGTATCGTTCGAAGAATATTCATAGCGAAAAAAATGACCACCAGTTTTATACAGAACCGGGCGTTGCAAATTATCAAACAATATTTCATCTGCACCGAACCCGTTACTCACATGCAAAGCACCTTCGTCAAAAATTTCTCGCGTATTGGAAGTATAACTGAGCATTTTTCCAGAAACAGAATCCAGTTTCATTTTACTTTCACTAATCACCTCGTCACAGTGTCCGTCCCGCCACTTGCAGGCAACACATTCCGTCACCACCCCATTTTTGCGTTTCCCCACATACAAACTAGAGTTTCCCGAAAAGTCAGTCATCAATGCAACAACAGAATCTGCAGATTCCGCTTTAATCTCTTTAGAAACCCGGAAACAACTATCGCCTTTCGAATAATGCGTAAATACAATTCCCTCGCCCCACATCGAACGGAGTTCTCCCTCCAAAGAATCCCTCACATATCGTTGCGACAATTCGTATTCAGTTTGCTGTCCTGGGATTTCATGTAATTTAAAGAAGAAATCCGCCGTAGCGCCAACTTCCAAAAGCTCTTTCGGATCAAAATTATCCTCTCTCATGTAACGCGGTACTTCTCCGCATGCAAGGCCCTGCGGGAAATTCTTTGAATAAATCAACATGTCCAGCGCACTTTCCGAGCTACGAACTTCTTCTTGCGACAAGAAGCCCGGATCCAAGGAAAGCGCACGACAAGAGTGATAGCCGTAAAATGCTACGACAAGTAAAAACGGAGCAGCAACAATTAGCAGAATTTTCAGCGACTTTTTCATGAAAGGCATCTTTAAATTAAGAAAATTTTTTGCATACCCGCGATGCAATCACGCAAGAAATATAAATAAGAAAAACCCCCAGCCGGAGCTGGGAGTTTGTGAGGAGGAAATAATCTTAAATATTAGAACTTGTTGAAGAAGTCCCAAGTGGTTTCAGGCACCCAAGACTGACGCTGGCCAGGGTCCTTGTGGTCCCAAATATGACCGCCGTTCTGCGTGCACCAGCGAACCGGGAAACGTTCTTCGACAGTCTTGTAGTCGTAGCAGAGGTGAGGACCATTGCCACCATATTCCTGAGCTTTTTCGTTTTTGGCCTTGCCGCCTTCAGAATTGAGTTCCAGGATAATGTCGCGAGCAGCACGTCCCATTTCCGGACGGCACAAGTCATCTTGCAAGCCGAGCACGCCCATCCAACCGATACCCATCTTCTTGCGCTGCGGGAGCCAGATGTTGCGTTCGGCAGTTTCATAAACAGCGACTGCGCGGAGCACATCCTGATGGTTCCAGGAAAGTCCGTTAGAGAACATGGAGCCGTAGCTGAAACCCGTCGAGAACACGCGAGAAGAGTCGATGCAGAAATTGCCTTCGAGATATGCAAGGAGTTCATCAAACAGGAGGTAGTCATCTTGTGCCCACGGGGCCTGGTTTCCGTTACCTTCCGGAGCAACGAAAATGACGGTTTCATTTTTGTCGAACGGCTTCAGGCCATAGTAGCCTTCGTCCTGCACGCCGCCGGCCCAGCCGCCCATGCACTGCATGCCGAATATGAGCTTGTACGGTTTATTCTTGTCGTAGCTCTTCGGGATGTCGATACGCACAGTGCGCGTTCCCTTGCTCCATCTGAAATCGATGTAGGGCTTGTCACCACGATATTTATAATCTAGTCTTGTATCCTTGCCGCAACCGCGTGTCGGTACAGGATCGTTCTTGAGTCCCCAGCCGTATGCGTATTCCGGCTGCTTGACCGTCTTTTTGAGTTTGAGAGTGACGTTTGTATCCAAATTGGAAAGCGAGACCGTCAATGTATCGTAATCGGCAGCAATCACGCGGAGCTCATCACCTTCACCTTCCTTTGAAAGTCCGCGAGCAACCGCCTCGCCAAAAGACGCCCTGTAATTTCCGTTAGACGTAAAGCGGAATGTGCTCTGCGCACTGCCAACGCTCACGCGTGCAAAATAAGAGCCTTGAGCCCTTACAATAGACTGCATGTCAAGTGTACCCGAGCCATAAACGGTTTCGTTCAAGACGCGAGAGCCAACAGCATCGAAAATTTGGACGCGGACTGGCGCATTTGTACTCTGCGAATACGAAAGCACGCCGTTCATCACGCTCACGTAACCGACGGACGGCCTTACTATACGGATTGCATCAACGTTGCCATTCCCAATGGAATCGCCAACAGCTGCCGTATCTTTGGGTTCTTCCTTGAATAATTTGAATTCGCCGTTAGCATCTGTCGTCGTTTTGAGAGAGTTCTTCAAAAGTTCGACAGAAGCCTTATCAATAGCCTTGCCGCTTTCGTCACTTACCTTGCCCGTAAGCGTAAAGGCCTGAGCCGATGCCACCATAGCGAGCGCCATCGCCGCACATTTTAAACCAAAATGGTTCATAGTTGTTCTCCTTTTGTATCATTCCCAACTCTTTATTCCCGACGGGACAAGTCCTCCAAACTGATTTGATACACGCAAGGAAAACGTCACGCAAAACGCGTGGCTATACAAAACCAAGCATGAACACACCAGTGTTCTTCCTAACTAAACCCAATAGTAATATATCCCCACCAGTGCACTTTATCACAAGGAGCAATTACAGTATTATGGACAATTAGTCAACGAGGTATGGGGTGTGAGGTCGGCTCTTCGAGCCTTTGAGGTATGAGATTTATTTTTTCTATTATTTAACCAATGAATTCTTTGTTAAAAAAAGCCATTGACCAAGAACGCCTCACGCCAGCGGAAGGGCTCGAAATCCTAAAAAACGTCCCGTGGACAGAGGTTGTCGAGGCCGCCGATACGGTGCGTCACGCGAAGCTCCCGGGGAACCGCGTGGGCTACACGGCTTTCCGCATCGTGAACTACACGAACGTGTGCGAAGTGACCTGCAGCTTTTGCAGTTTTTGCCGAAGCGCCCACAGCCCTGAAGCGTACGTCCTGAGCCTAGACGAAATCCGTCAAAAGACGCGTGAGGCGAAGGCTAAAGGCGCCGACCAGATTTTTTTGCAAGGGGGCGTCAACAGGGAAATTCCGCTCTCATACTACACTGACGTGCTAAAGATGCTCACAAAAGAATTGGGCGTCAAGGTGCGCGGATTTTCGCCTGTAGAACTTGTCCGCATTGCCGAATTCAACGGGATATCGCTCGACGAGTTGCTCGATATTTTCAAGGATGCGGGCCTCAGTTCCGTCCCTGGCGCAGGCGCCGAGATACTCTCTGACCGTATGCGGCAAATTTTGAGTCCGAAAAAGCTCCCGGCGCAGCAGTGGTGCGACACGCTTGCCGCCTGCCACAAAAAAGGTCTCCCCGGCAGCGCAAACATTGTCATCGGCAGTACCGAAACCGCCGAAGAAGTCATCGAGCATTTGGAATACGTGCGCAAGACGCAAGACGTCGCGGGCGGTTTCAAGAGCTTTGTGGTGTGGACATTCCAGCCGCAGACGGACAAGTTCCCGATCCGCCACGTGCGCGGCGACGAATACCTCAAGCTGCTCGCCCTCAGCCGCCTTTACCTCGACAACGTCCCGCATATCGAAGTTTCGCTGCTGGGCATGGGGCTTTCGCTTGGCGAACTCGGGCTCCACGCTGGCGCCGACGACATCAACAGCATCGTCATCGAAGAGAACGTACTTAAAAATCACGGGCTCACGACCATCGAAGAGGCCGAGGCATTCATCAAGAACGCAGGATTCATGCCCTACCGCCGCTCACTCTGTTTCGACTAAAACAAAAGCCGCCGCTCCGTTTTAAATACTTTTTGTTTAGATTAATATAAGTGGCACAAGCACAACTACACTCTCAAGAAGGAGCGCTTATGAGCTGGGAATGTAAATATCTGAACGAGACGTTTTGCAACAAACGTAAGCAGGAATGCGACCCAGGCGCGAATGGTTGCATTCTTCAGGGGCGTTTCAGTTTTCCGCTAAAAGAAAAAAAGGCCGCAAAGAAAAGCAAATAAGGGAGGAGCCCGACTGTCCCGGACTTGTTCCGGGACGGGCATGACAAAAGGGAATCGCCCGCGCGAGGCGGGCAATACAATAAAAAAAGACCCCCTTTTCGAGAGTCTTTAAAAGCCGAGGCTTTACGCAATTCACATTGCAAATTTTGCGAGCTTCGCACGCACCCCACAAAAAACTAGATGAGGCGCAGGATTTCCTGGGCGGTCTGTTCGGCAAATGCGTTGTCTTGGACAAAACGGCGGACTTCCGTCGGATTGATGCGGGCGTACTCCGAAAGGGCACGACCGATACCATTGCGGATGTAGTAGTCGTCGTCCTTGGCGCAGGTAAGGCAGAACTGACGCAAAAGCGGCCAGTCGGTGCGGTCCTTGTACTGTACCTGGAAGATAATCGCACTACGGCGTACCCAGATGTTCGGGTCGCGAATCCATGACGCAATCTTTGTCCGCAGCGCAGGCAGGCGTAGCGCCAAGTCCCCCAAGACACAAGCGGCAAGCGTATCGACAGTGTCACGCCAAGCCCTCGTCTTGATAAGCTTTTTCAAAAAGCTCAGGTGCTGCCCCCCAAGAAGCACACGATGACGGAACAGGTAGTCGCAGGCCGCGTACTGGAATTCCCTGTACGGTTGCGCCCACATGTCCTCGACCCTCGATACCAGTTCATCTCCGTCCTTTGGCGGGTACTTGTCGAAGATCGGATATGTGACTTCACGGCGAGGGACCAACCTCACCCCAAGGAACTCAAATTGTTCCCTGGCCTTCTTAGACATTTCATGCGACTCTTCTTCGTTGGCGATAGAGCGCATAGCGAGAGATATTTCTTGTGTAAACCGAAGCATGTACACCAAAAATAGTCCATAAAGAAATTTTTTTCTAGACCTTGACAAACATTTTTTTCAAATTTTTTTAATTTTCTTCTAAATTTTTTGCAAAAAAAGTGCAAAAAAAACCTTGACAAAGCAAAAACAGCTCAAAGAACCAAAAAATCATGACGGATTCTACCCAAAAAGAGCCCCTTCAAATCACTGAAGTTCCCCCTGAATTACGCGGTCTTTCCGACGAAGAAATCATCAAGAACTCGGAAAGCCGGGAGAAAAAATTTATAGGGAAAAAACACAACGGCGCCAAGCGACCGTCCAAAAGGGAACGTCTCGCCCAAAAAGAACAAAAAGAAAACGCCAAGTTCAACGCGCTCGTCGCCAAATACAATAAAACGGACGCCGAAACACCGCAGGACGCTGAAAGCGACGCCGAAATCAAGAAAATTCTCAAGAAAATCTCCGCCCCGCTAGCCAGTTCGAGCGCGGGAAACGCCGAAGTCAAAAAAGTTGCCGAACCAGCCGCACCCGAGGCCCCCAAGCGCGTGCTCAACAGCGTGCTCTCGGAACCGCCCAAACCGCCCTCCGGACGCGTCCTCAAAGGTTCGTTCGGCGCAAAGCCCGGCGACAAGCCCAAGGCCGTCATCGTGTCTGCCGCGGACCTTGCCCGCCAGCGCATCGAAGAACGAGCAAAGAAGATTCGCGAAGCGCTCATGGCAAAGAACAGGGCGCTGCATCCCGAAGCCGCCGCGGAAATGCCCGTCAAGCGCCCCCGTGGCCGCCCCCGCAAGAATCCTCTACCGCAGCCGCCGGTAGAATAGACGACAACCACACAAGGCGAGTGACGCGACCAACAAAGTTGGGCATGTTCGAGCCGAATGGTTGGGACAAAAGCGAAGCGAATGTCCAAAGACGAAAGAACGCCGCACAAAGCGGCTACAGACGAGAGAATAATAGTCCGCCACAACAAAGTGCGCGGGCATTTTTTATTGAGCGTGCGGTATCGCTATCGCGGGAAAACAATATCACAAAAACAAAAAGACCTTCCGCTTTCGCGAAAGGTCTTTTTCAGAGGCAACGGGCGGACTCGAACCGCCGAATAAGAGTTTTGCAGACTCGCCCCTTACCAACTTGGGTACGTCGCCATTATTGCGGGTGTAATATAAGTATTTTAACCCCTCTTTACAAGGGGTACGGGCAAAAAAAGTCAAAAAAATTATCTTTTATGCGTGAATTTCCGCGCATTGAAGACAAAAGCATTCGCCTGGCTCGGCGCCCTCTGGATGAGGAGCTTCCGCATCCGTCTGCGTGTGCCCGACGACTTCAGGCCCGGCATCCTCGGACTGTGGCACAAGGATTTGCTAGCAAGCTGCGCCGCCTTCAAGGACAAGAACGTCCACATCCTCGTCTCGGAATCAAGCGACGGGGAATTTTTCGCCCAAGCGGCAAAACGACTCCACTACGAGGTGACCCGTGGTTCCGACACGCACGGAGCGACAAACGTCCGCCACCTGCTCCAGTCGCTCAAAAAAGGCCGTTTTGTCGGCATGGCACTCGACGGCCCCCACGGCCCGGCACTCCAAGTCAAACCCGGCTCGCTATGGCTGTCCAAAACCAGCGGATGCCCCCTTTGGCTTTTCGACATCAAGTACGGCAGGCATTTCCGCCTGAACGGATGGGATAAATTCATCATTCCGCTCCCGCTGACAGCTATTGACATCGAAATTAAGTATCTTTTGCCCGAAGAAAATTCAAAAAAAGGAAAACAGCCGTGATAGCATTACCCCCAAAATTTGTCGCATTCGACTTAGAAACGACTGGTCTTGTAAACCGTAAAGACGAAATCATCGAAATTGGCGCCGTAAAGTTCACTGTAGAGGTGAAAAACGGCCGAGTCGTCCCGAAGCTCATCTCGGAATTTGACACGCTCGTAAAGCCCAATATGCTCATTCCCGCCGAGGCCACCAACGTGAACCATATCACCGACAAGATGGTCGAAAACGCACCGCCCGTCGGCGAAGCCCTCAAGCAGTTCACCGCATTCTGCGGTCCGGGCTCCATTTTGCTCGCCCACAACGCGAACTTCGACGCGAGCTTCTTGCGCACAGCCTACGAGCAGAACCCGCAGTTCACGCCGGGCAACCCCGTCATCGACAGCCTCGCCATTTCCAAGACCATCATGCCGGAACTTGCTAACCACAAGCTGGGCTTCATGGCGAACATGTTCATGAAACGCGGCGAAATCTCGATGACCATCGACGAAGAAAAGATGCACCGCTCCGTCTATGACTGTGAGATGCTCATGGAAGTGTTCGTGGCACTCCTCCGCCGCCGCCTCAAAGAAAAGGAATGGGAGATGGGGAGCATCATGCAGGCCATGGCCAAGCACAAGGGCGTCCCGCAGTTTATTAGAAAGTAAACAGTACTTGTTATTCCCGGCTTGACCGGGAATCTCCTCTTTACAAACTCCGCCTCGGTTTCAGCACCGGGGCATTTTTTGTATAAAAAAAGGCGACCCCGCAACAAGTGCGGGGTGACAAAGCCAACGTCAGTAAATACACAAAAGACCGCCATGCAGAGCATAGCGGCTTTTTAAAACCTTTAATCTAAAAAATTAGATTCCGAGTTCCTGAGCGACAGCCTGGATGCCAAGCTTGCTGATGGTGCGGAGACCAGCAGCGCTCACGCGGAGAGTCACCCAACGGTCTTCTTCAGGAATGTAGAAGCGCTTCTTCTGGAGGTTCGGAAGCTGCTTGATCAACTTCTTACGATTAGAGTGGGAAACCATGTTGCCCACGAGGCCGGCCTTGCCGGTAACTTCACAAATGCGGCTCATATTAAACTCCGTTGTTTTTACAGGCACCAATTTTAGCTAAATATTTCGGAACTGTCAAGGCTAAAGTTTAATCTTGCAGTGCCTTTGGCAAGTTAAACTTTGTATTTTCCACCAATTTTATGAGATTTTGGACTTCGACGGACTCAAATTTTTCTTTCAGCCAATCGACAACACCCTGAACCAGCACTTCCGGTGCGCTCGCCCCGCTTGAAATTCCGACCGTATCGATACCGTCGAACCACGACAGGTCAATATCGTTGACATCGGCAATCAGGTGGCTCGGGAGTCCCTGTTCAAGCCCAAGTTCCATAAGTCTCGACGAATTGGAGGAATTCTTGGCCCCGACAACCAACAGCATATCGACGGAGGAACAAAGGTCAAGGACTGCCGCCTGGCGGTTACCCGTTGCATAGCAGAGGTCGCCGGCCTCAGGCCCAATAATGTCCGGAAAACGGCGTTTGAGCGCATCGATAATTTTGCGCGTTTCCGCCACAGAAAGCGTCGTCTGCGTAATGTAGGCCAGTTCCTTATCAGCAGGCACCTGGACCGTCTCTGCATCATTTTCATTGCGGATAAGGGTTATCGCCCCTTCCGGGAGCTGTCCGAGGGTACCTTCCACTTCGGCATGGCCCGCATGCCCGATCAAGATGATATGGCGACCGGCGTTGTAATGGCGCTTTGCACTGAAATGCACCTTGAGCACCAGCGGGCAGCTCGCATCAAGCACCTGCAAATTACGGGCTTTCGCCTCGTCGTAAATGCATTCGGCGACACCATGGGCAGAGAAAATCACCACGGAACCTTCGGGGACTTGCTTCAAATCATCGACAAAGACAACGCCCATGTTCTTAAGAGTATCCACAACAAACTTGTTATGAACAATTTCATGGCGGACATAAATGGGCGTACCGAATTTTTCGATTGCCTTTTCGACCACGTGGATGGCGCGATCGACTCCTGCGCAGAATCCGCGGGGCATGGCCAGAACAATTTTTTTCATAATTCACCTAATTTACTTGAGCAAGTTTTTCAAAAATTCAATCAGTTGTTGGTACGAATCGTTAATTTTCGCACTTTCGTGAGCAAGGAAGGTCTGCACAAGGCGGACATCGGGCAAATTGCGCCTAGAATATTCCGCAGTCGTTTGCAGCTGAGCAATAACACCTTCACGGACAAGCGTTGCCACAGTCTCTTTCTGCCCGGCCGCAAAAGGCCCCACGCATGTCGCGACGCCGCGCTGCAGCGGCTCCCAGAAGTCATGGACGCCAAGTCCGCGGGCAAACGACCCGCCTATGACGGCAGACTTCGAGACGGCAAACACGTCCTTCGTCTTGCCGAACTCGTTCACAATCGAGACCGTTCCCTTCTGTACCAAAGGCCAATCGACAACAATAAGCTCCTGGTCCCGGAGAGCTTTGCGGAAATCCGCCACTTCGGACAGCCGACGCGGCACAATCACCACGGATTCCTGACGTTTGATAGACGAGACGACCATCCGGCAGAGGCTCGCCCATTCCTGTATGTGCATCGAGACGAACACCGTATCGACCGTCGGATTTTCAGGAGCCCTAACCGTCATTCCCGAACGGACCCACGGCAAAAGCTTCCAGTCCCCGCCAATCAACATCCGGGAAATGTTAGCCCTCGCCGCCACGCCCAAAAAGCGCGAAAGGTCGGAACCAGTCTGCATGCTGGCAAAACCAATCGACGAGAAGTCTATTCCGGGAACCGCCCTATGGAACCGTCCCGAAACCACCGCCACGGAAGGCTTGGACGAAATACGCAACATCGAAGAGAGATAACCCGGCCAAAATTCGTTTTCGGCAAGAATGAGACCAACCGGCTTTACCGACGAGATAAAGGACTTCATCGGCACTGGAGAATCGACGGGAGCAATACACGAAGCAATATCGCCAGCGTTTTCCTCAAGAAACGAGAGGACCTCGACCTTCTGTGTCGTAATCAAGAGACGCGGACAATCCGGCAAATCCTCCTTGAGGAGTTTCGCCAAATTCATGAGCATTTTACATTCGCCAAGACTCGCCCCGTGCATCCAGAGGAACGGCCCCTTAGGCCACGGCCCGTTCAAGCGGGCATTCATGCGATATTTGTTTTCTACAATGGGCACCTTGGCAGCAACCTTGGCAACAGAACCAAGCGCCCCACGCGCAACATCAAGAACCTTAAACATAGAAATCCGTCACTTTCAATAAAACCAACAATAAATTACAAAACAAGAGCCACAACCATGTAGAAGAATCGGCAAAAAACGCCTGCCAAACGGTTCTTTGCGGGAGATTAGCGCAAGAATCGCCAGAGAATGCACTGGAATCCTCGCGACAGGGGCTAAGCGGAGCCTTTAGACGGGGCAAAAACGACGGCGTTTTCGACGCCCACGCACGCCATGTATCCCCAAACTTGCACTCCAGAAAGCGGTCTTCAATCCGCGCTAGCGTTATCTCAAACAAGATAATCAAGATTATAAAGGGGAGGACCAAAAGTGACACGCCCAAATGAAAAAAGACTACGCCACAAGCAAAACCCGTGTTGGAAACATAAAGAGGGTGCCTCATTCTTGCATAAGGGCCGACAGTCACAAGCGCATCTGCCGCATGGACTTTACCACGAGTGTGTTCACCAATAAACTGGCGCGCCCGTATCCGTAGCAGGGCACTCACCACGTAAAGAAAGGCTGCAATGAAAAGGCCCGCAACACATTCATTTATATAAAACGATTTCGGAAATCGGCTCGGCGGGACAAGAACAAGGGCAATTGCGAAAGCCCCTAAAATATAGCCGCGAAAGCGATACAGGAACGCAGAAAAAACGCGTTCTGCGCTAGGCATGGTCCATCTCCACGATGCTAAAACGTTGTTCCAACTCCTTCGACAGTACATCATGGCTCACAAGCACGACCCACTTGTGCAAAAGCTCTGCCGTGTCGAGAAACGCCGTCAAAAGCGGTTCACGATCTACAAGTGCTACCGACGCAAAGGGTTCATCCAGCAGCACCATGGGACTGTCCGAAGCAAGCGCCCAGGCCAATGCGACACGGGCACGTTCCCCGCCAGACATTCCCTCTTTTGCGATAATCTGAGTGACGCGGGCAGCGCGCGCAAATTCAGCAACAGCCACAGAAGATGTCTGCGACAAAAGCGATTCGAGCAAGCGGACCGGCGGAAGTTCCAAATCTTGCGCAACAAAAAACACGTTACTTTTAAGATGCGGCGGGCAAGTCACCTTGCCATGGTCCCATTCCTCAAGCCCGGCAATCAGGCGCAATAACGTCGATTTTCCAACGCCGTTCCGACCGCGAACAAGGACCGGTTTTTGCGTACTCCAGCTCAACGAGAAATTGCTGAAAAGTGCGGCAAAACCGCCCTCATATGCAAAATCGCCATGCGAAATTTCCAGATTTTCGGCATTTGGCGAGCAAGCGACTTCGACCGAATCCGCATCAGTTCTCTTCGAAGGCAGTTCCTCGAACTTTTCCAAGACATGGAGCGCACTCATCGCCGAACGTGCCTGCGGCATCACACGAGCACATTCCTTTACAGGCTTATAACAAAGGAGAACCGCCGAACAGTACAGGACAAGCCCCGTGCCGTCCATCCAGCCCTTTGAAATCAGGAGCGCACAAAACGCCAGCACGAAAACCATAGCCAAGACCGAAACCGATTCCGTCGTGAGCGAAAGCAAGCCCTTCTTGAGAGAAACCGAAAGACCATCATCCCGAAGAGCGCGAACTACCGCAAGCAACTCTGTCGAAACAGCCTTGCGCTCAAAGCCAGAACTCCAACGTCGAAACAGCCGACGCGCCTGGAAAAGCTTTCCGCGAAAATCCGAACGCAAAGTCAGGACGCTTTCTTCGGCAGGCCCCATCCTATGCAAACTGCGCTGCATCCAACTCACCAGCGGAACAACGACCACAAACAGGAACAACGTCAGCGGCCATGAGATATAGAAGAGAACAGGCAAGAACACCAAAAGCTGGAGAACCGCCTGCACCGCTTGGAAAAACACACCGCCATTCCCTTGCAACACAAGCGTTGATTCGTAGGCCGTCTCAACCTTAGCGTCTCCATCCGGCGTATGAAAAACGCGCGGCGACAGCGACCGGAGCGTCCACAAGAACCACGCCGACACAAACGAACCCGCACCATAAAGCCATTTTTCGGAAATGTTCAACTTCCAGACAAAAAAGACAAAACGGAGCACGGTCAAGGCAAGCATCAGGAGCAACCACTCCGAAAGTGCAAAAACGGAATCGCCTTGAAGAATCCCCATAAACGAGCGGATGCCCCAGAGTAACGCAGCATCAGCGGCACTCGCCAAAAGCGCTACCGGCAAGAAACGCAAAACGCCACGCCACAGAACCCTTTTTAGTCTTTTTCTCAAAATCACGGGAGAAAAATAAAAAAAATAAACGGAGCCCTTGACATTTTTTGGGAAACTGCTATATTTGGCGCACAAATCGCCCCTATCGTCTAGTGGCCTAGGACTCGGGATTTTCATTCCCGCAACAGCGGTTCAAAACCGCTTGGGGGTATAAAAAGGATCAACCGCAAGGTTGGTCCTTTTTTTATAGCCCCAAGTAAACCGCGTCAAGGGGTATAAAAAGGATCAACCGCAAGGTTGGTCCTTTTTTATAGCACCAAGTAAACCGCGTTTTTTTCCACATCCAAAAATTTTCATAATCCACCCTTGACTATATTGAATAAAATCCTATATTTGACCTCACACAAAACGCCCCTATCGTCTAGTGGCCTAGGACTCGGGATTTTCATTCCCGCAACAGCGGTTCAAAACCGCTTGGGGGTATAAAAAGGATCAACCGCAAGGTTGGTCCTTTTTTATAGCTCCAAGTAAACCGCGTCAAGGGGTATAAAAACAGCTCAACGCAAGTTGGGCTGTTTTTTTAAAACCATTCCAAGGGTATAGGAAGACTCTGCGAATGCAGGGTCTTCTTTTTTTGCCCATAAAAACGGCAAGCCTCCCTCGAAAGGAGGGAGGCAGTATTTAACGAGTTGGAATGAGAGACTCTTTGAATAAACTCCAAATGCACCAAGAACCGATTTATCGGTTTCCTAATATTCGTATTTTCGATTTCAAATTAGAGAAAGCTCTTTGCTTATGTAAAAACAGTAAATCAAAGCTCCCCCTCTGATAAGTTCATGAATAAATATAACAAATTTTTTGGCGAAAGAATACTTTTTTATTACAAAATTTCATTTTTTTACCATAAAATATGACTTTTCGCACAAAATTTTCAGAGGAAGCATGTCTTTTTTACATTTCGTCGCTCAGCAAAAGGGGTTTTGCACCTGTTTTTTTCCATAAGTCCGAATTTTCAATGAAAAATTTCCACCTCCTTCATTGGGGAGTTGGCATATTTTTTCAAGGAGAGTGAGGTTTCGTTAAATCTCCCTCTCTCAAAGGAGAGAGTTTCTATCCCTCTCTCTCAAAGGAGAGAGAGGGATTAGACGGCTCAGTCACATTCTGTTCCTTCGCTTTTCCCTCTCTCCAAGGAGAGAGGAGGGATTAGACGACGGACTCACTTCGTTTCGTTAAGTCACTCTCCCTCTCTCATTACGAGAGAGGGATGAGACAAGACGTTCACTTCGTTTCACGTCTTGCCCTACGGGTTGCGGCCGGAGGCCGCAATCTCAAAACCCGCTGTGTTCGCTTCGCTCTCGCGGGTTTTGTCGAACCCTCTGCGAGGGTTCGATCCCTAGCCTTTGAAACAAAAAGAGCCCCACAAGGGGGCTCTTTTTGTTTCAAAGGAGAGAGAGGGATTCGAACCCTCGGTCCTGTGACAGACTCCGGATTTCGAGACCGGCCCATTCGACCACTCTGGCATCTCTCCGAGGTTTGCACAATATAGTAAAATCCATTCAAACTGTCTATAGCAGTCCGACGGACATCCATAACATTCTTTTTTATTACTTCGTCACAACCCCTTTAAAAAACCTTTGATTTTACCCCTTTATTTTCTACATTTGGCGCAAAATTTAGGGGACCCAACAGACTTCAGGTTTATAAGTGCGAGTGCACTTCGGGGCTTATTGAATGCTCGTTTCGAGCAATGTGATGACGCGGCATGTGCTGCAGATGAAGTTTACGGATCCCGAAGGCGACTTATGGCTGAAGATATTTCTCGCATTCCGGGAAACGATATTCCGGATAATGATGACAAACTCAATTCCAAGATGCAGCTCGAAGCTGATGCATTCCTGAACGCTATCGCAGGTGGCGCAGACGAAGACCAAGCTGACGAAGCCGCGTTTTTCGCATCGAATCCAGACGGAGTTGTCGTTGACGATAACGGCGAAGTTCTGGCATCCGGTGCAAAATCTAAAATCAAGAAAGGCGAAAAGGTCGATTTCATCGATGACGCCGAAGCAACAAACGAAGAACCGATTGCAGAAACTGTTACAGAAAAGCAGGCTGAAGAAATAATCGAAGAAAAAGTCGAACTCAACTCGGACAACGAGAACACAAACGTATCAACGGATCCAACGAACGCACCGACAGTAGCAACATTCCAGGAACAAGACGAAGAAATCGGCGACGAATCCCTCGTGACCTTCGATGATCTTGGACTATCCCCGGAAGTTCTGGAAGCGGTTAAGCTCGCCGGCTATGAGACGCCCTCGCCCATCCAGGCAAAGGCAATCCCGGTCCTCTTG
>Ga0247611_10004558_pt1 | contig 19103 bp, 26 predicted proteins | sample 177DNAGHGhighgp2_FD_192422 | JGI IMG/M metagenome (GOLD analysis project Ga0247611, IMG submission 192422) | Sheep rumen microbial communities from Palmerston North, Manawatu-Wanganui, New Zealand - 1770 DNA GHGhigh gp2 | ecosystem: Host-associated > Mammals > Digestive system > Stomach > Rumen... | reverse complement strand
CCTTTCTAGTCCTCTTTTTTGCTTGGGTATGCCCATACTACATATTCGTATATCTCGTTGCACTCGTCGTTCGTTAAGCCTTTTGATTTTGTGACCGCCAGTGCTACATCGTATGCCATATGGTGAAGTGTTCTCTCGTCATCAATTCTTTTTCCATCATTTAAGATGTAAAGTATTTCGAGTGCGGTTTCCTTTGGTGTTCTCTTGATTGTTGTTTCTGTCATTTCTTTATCTCCTTTGCCCTTTGGCTCTTTCATTATAATCCACCGAAAAGGTGAAGTCAACATTTATTTTTACTTTTTGGTGAAATATTTTTTTGTCTGTGCTACAATGTAGACAAAAGAGGTGAAATAATATGACAAAGGTTTATTTTCCACAGAACTTAATGTATTTAAGGAAGGCTCACAGGATGTCACAAACGGATCTCGGCAAACTTGTCGGTAAGTCCTACAATGCTATCTATAAGTGGGAGCAAGGTCTTGCGGAGCCTAGGATCTTCGAAGTAGGGTTCCTTGCAGAATACTTCGGTGTTCCTGTAGAGGTATTGCTATTTGATGATATAACAACTACCGAGTATGCGGTGTCCAGATAAACGGACTATAGGAGTAAATTATGCCAGTATATAAGGATGAACGCAGGGGAACATACTACTATTCCTTTTCACGATCTGGGCAACGTGTGAGATCAAAGGACTACACCAACAGGAAAGACTGCGAGAAGGATATGGCAAAGGCACTGCTGACGTTCAAGGCTTCAAGTGGTCAATATACTTTTAGTCAGTTAGCGGATGAGTTCCTAGAGGAAAGGCGAACTCGTATGAAGGAACAGTCTTGGGTGCACCTAAAAGTTATGCTTGACCATTTCGTAAAGCATTTAGGATCAGTCCGCATTGATAAACTGACACCGAAGCAATACAGCGATGTTTTAGGATACCTAGACGGCTATACCAAGCACGGCAAGCCATTATCAAACAAGTATAAAAACCACTGCGTAGGAGCGTTCAAACGGCTCTGTAATTGGGCAGAACTACGCTATGATGTTCACACGTCTGTGCCGAACAAGTTTGAAGCATACAGGAACGAGCCGAAAAAGGATATGAAGTATTTAACCCTAGACCAGTTTTATGACTTCATTGAGTACGTGGATGATCCTGTGTATTACGCCCTGTTCATAACGCTGTTCCATCTTGGCTTACGTATTGGTGAAGCAAACGCACTGACTTGGCAGGATATTGACTTCGAGAAGGGGTTGGTGTCCATCAATAAGACAGTTTCCACGAAGTTGCAGACGGCAGGCAAGCAGTATCGTATAAGCACTCCAAAGACTGCCAGTTCTGTCCGCACGCTACCGCTCCCACAAATCGTTTCTAACGCATTTTTGTCCTTGCGTGATAAAGTGTATCACCCTAATGGTGAAATCGCCACAGCGTTTGTTTTTGGCGGTCTAGCACCGATACCAGAAAGCACCATCACAAAGAAAAAAGACTACTACTTAAAAAAAGCAGGTTTGCCTGCTATGAGGTTGCACGACTTCCGACACTCCTGTGCTTCCCTGCTGATAAATAACGGAGCAACACCGCTTCACGTTTCCAAGTGGCTCGGACACGCAAATGTCACAATGACGTTGAACACCTACTCACACCTCTGGAATAGTGAGTTGACAAACATAGCAAAGTTCATTGATGATCTTGCAGGACAGAAAAAACCGAAAACTGTACGCAAAAGTGTACGCAAAAACCTCTTAACATAAAGAAAAGCCCGTGTTTAAGGGCTCTTTTAATATTCTTGGTGGAAGATACGGGAAGTACGGATTAGTAAAATATACTCAAAAATAGGCATTTTTAGGGGTTTTAACCCCCTTTTTTGCATTAAAATTGCCCTTTTTGGAATATATCAAAATAAAAAGTGTACGCAAACCTGTACGCAAAAGCACAAAAAAATGGGCGGACTTTCACCGCCCTGTAGGAGAGGTATATAGATGCCTTTTGAGCATTTATACTCATTTTGTTGCTATCTCGTTTATACTCCTTGATAATTCATCCCTGCTTGCTTTCAGCCTGTCAATTCCGTTGCCATCGATCATATGGTTGGTTATTGCCTGCAGGCTGTTGAGGATGACTTTTTCAAACTCGCCTTGTTTTGTGTTCTGTTTTTTAAGTTCTTTGATGTCTTCATCGTGTTGCTTGATCTTGTCCAATGGTGCATTGATGAGTTTAGCCAGTGCCACTATAGCCATTATTCCAGAAGCGATGGACACCAGTGTTGTAAACTCCGTAGGCATAACTATTCCGCCTTTTCGTAATATCCTGTTGTCTGCTTGATTAACTGGTCTAACCCTGTAGCACCGAGACCGCTTGCCAAACCTTCAAGGAAGATGGAGAAACTAAAGCTCATATTGAGCCAAGCGTTCAGTCCAACACCGAGTACACCTGCTATTAAAGGCAGATATTTTCTCCAGTTTTCTTTCATCAAAGGTTTGACCATCAATAAGACCAAATAGACACCTGCACTAATTGCAGGAACTGCATAATCTTGAATATTCATAATTATTTCCCCTTTCCTTTACTCCGAATAAACAATGAAATATCTGTACGTTGTGTTTGGCAGTAAGCCGTATGATGAGGTGTTAGTGTAATACGATAATGTATGATTGTTGCCCTTAAATCGTACACAAGTCGCTCCTGCGTTTGTGGCATTTGATGATGTGAAAGTGTTGGTATTCATAGCAGAACTTCTGGAATACGAAGTGGATGATGACGTGCTGTTCTTAAAAATCCAAAACGTGACACCTTGATTTTGGCTTCCAGAGGTTGCGTATGTTGGTGCTGTGTCAAATACGCTTTTGCTCATACCCCAAACACCGATAGCATATCTCTGCATAGATGAATACCAGTCCGTTCCTGCTTCATATGCTCCGCCTTCAACAACAACATATGCCATAATAGGATAGCCACTGCCACTGTATGAAATACTCGTTGTCGCAACACCTGCACTGGATCCTGTTGTGAACGTTCCTGTCACAAAGTTAGATGCTCCGCCACCACCAGAGTTTGTGCCTTGTGTCAGCACTCCTGCAGAGTTAAAAAAGTATTTGCCTGTAAGCACATCTTGTGCTGTTGCAGTTGTGTCTGTTACATCTGTAAATCTGGCAACTCCACCACCTGTTTTTTGCAATTCTACTGCAGGTACGTCAGTATAGGTTGCACCCATTATTGTAATGTTTTGTGCCATAACGCACCCCCTAACTGATGCTCAATACTTTTGTTGTGCTATCCTGTGAAATTGTCGGTGCTGAAAGTGAGCCGTTTACTCCGAAAATAGAGACACCACTTGCAATATATTGTGACTGCAGGTTTGCATCTCCTTTAATTGTCTGTGCTCCGCTCAAATACTGCCCTGCTGTTATTGTCTGGTCGCTTGTGGTTGGAGTGTATGTCTGTGCGGATTTACTAGGGATCGTGCCAGTATACATTGTGCCGTTAGCATAGGCTGTTTTCCCACTTAATAACTGGTTGCCGTTGTTTACTGTTGCATCGCTTGTATCTACGAACTCGGCAGTGCCAGAAGTGCTTTTCGGTATGTTTACCTTTGGAACGTTCTGGTAGATCACACCATTGATAATTACGTTTTGTGCCATATTATTTCCCCCTTTTTATGAAACTGTGATAATTGAGCCATTATATGTGATAAGTCCATAGTTGCTAGGTATAGTTACATTTACTGTGACCTTTGAAAAGCCGTAGCCGTTCTCTGCGGTGTATGTGCCGTTTTCCGTTACAGATATTGCCTTGCTTTTAACTATGGCATTTACCTCTTTCATACTGACATTGAGTGTCGGTTGCGTTGTGAGAGCCACCGATAATGTGGGTGCTACTGTTAGTTGGCAATTAAGCCTTACCATATTACCCCACCTCTTCCGTCAGTGTTATTGTTCCTTTGAGGAAGGTGTCCACCTTTCCGTCTGCATAGGTTATTTCCAGATCGTATATGTATGTTCCGTATGCTATTGTTGCGGTGTCCTCTGGCAATAATTCAAGCACCAAAGTGTTATTGTTTATGATTTTACTTATTAGCAGGACATACCCACACTTGCCCTTTGGAACGTTTGAAACGCTGAACTTGATAACATCATCTGTTTCTGGTGTGAAGGGGTTTCCCCCTTTTGATAATGCAAGCTGTATCTGCATACTATCTCCTCGTGTGAGGATAATAGCGTTGCCGTTAAGTTTCAACATATTTACCACCTCATAACTTCTTCAAGGCTTGCTCTTTGTAGTACCCTGTTGTTACTCCGCTCTTGCTTCCGACTTGGTATGGGAACGGCTGACCTTTATGTATTTTCAAAATGTATCTCTTATAGCGTATGCCGTAAGATGTAACACCTTTGCCGTCTGGTCTGCTGTTGCCTTTGCCGATGATCTGCACCAAGTCGCCTACTTTGTACTTGTACTCTGGCTCTAGATGGTCAACAAACTCATACTTTGGATATACAAAGCCGATAAAACTATAGCCGTTGCGGTAAGAGTTCTTTTGGTATTTTCTGGTAAACCATACAGGTGATGTCCTGTAACCACTCTCGGAACTTTCCCACGATCCGTCATCATTTACGTGTTCAACGATAGCCACGTGACCTTGTGCGTTCTTTTTGCTCCAAACGGCTACAGCACCGAGTTTTGCGGTTGCTCCTACTTCATATCCCTGTGCTATTCCGTTTCTATACCACGCCCAAGCATCGTTAGGATAGTCGTTTCCTTTTGCACATCCAATTCTGCAGTCTGGGTTGTTTTCCAAATAAGCAAATCTACCCCAAGCGTAACCGACACAATTTGCTAGAGTTGAGCCTTTCCAAGCCTGCGGTTTTCCTAGTACCTGTGCAGGAGAAATGCCACCATCCATTTTGCGTGTGTACCACTTGTCGAAGTCTTCTGGGCATTTTGTCTGTCTTACAAATAACTTTTTTTCCATTGTCTTGTCTCCTTTATCTCATACCATAAACGGCTGTCAAACTACCGCTTTGTACTTTAGTCACGATTAAATCGTTGCCACTGTATTTCAGCCTAAAACTTGCGTATGTGCTACCGCTTCCTAACTGCCATAATGTATCGGTTGTTGTGATAGCACCTTTAGGCACCATAATTGTCGAGAAAGCACTATCGCTTCCAGGCTTTCCAACGATGCAGTAATAACTCCAACCGCCACTCCAACCGCCACTGATGGTTGTGCTTTGTGTTCCTGTCAGTGTACCTGTCCATAGTGTGTCATAGTTATTGCCACGGACTAACAACTCACCACTTGCGTTTGGGAAATTGATAAATCTAGTGGCGGTCAATGTTGATGTTGAAATCTGTGCTACATAATTGCTCGCACTTTCGCAAAACCTCAAATATCCTTTTTTTGAACTTCCTTCGCCCAAGAATAACTCAATGGTTGTCGGTGCTATGTCTATTGCGTAGGCACCAGATGCCCTTGCAACGTAAGCAGTGCCTTGTGCTCTACCTATAGCAAATAATGGAAAATAAGACGTGTGTGCGGTTGGTGCGGTGTCTATTATGTTGCTTAAGTTTTGAGCGTTGTTTGCGTTGCCTGCCCATTCCGAATATGGATAAGCGACAGCCGTGGCTTGTGTAGCTCCACTTGGCAGTGAACTCAATGTGCTACCACCAATGTCTACAGATATACCGCCTGCGTATGTTGGCTTTTGGAAGTCAACTATAGTCATATTTTGGTATGTTGCTCCCTGCATAGAACTGATGAATTGCCACGTGCTTGTCCCTGTTTTATACATATAAAACTGTGTGTAATTGTAGTCTGCTGTGAAAGTAGAAAGTGCAGGATCAGTGTTATTTGCGTTTACAAACTTTATATACACATTTGCTTTTCGGCTGTTACCTCTTGCAATAACCGAGAAATATATTGGTGCATCTTGATATGTTGCGGTAACTGTTATTGTTGCCAAAACTCTGTATGATGTTGTGTTTGCGTTGCCTAATCCGTTTGTGGTGTATGTGTAGTGAGACTGCATATGCCTAATGGGCAAGTACGATTTCACTAACCCACTCTCTGCAATACCGCCCAAACCAACACCGACTGTTCCTGCTCCGTTGTCGTACATATCAATAGGGAAAACGGCTGTCGGAACTTGGACAACTCTGGTATTTGTTGCACCTACTCTATCCGTGACTGTCAGCGTGACTTTGGCTGATGCATCTGTGCCGAGTGAGTAATGTGTTCCACTGGTTAGGCTTCCACTCACACCGCCTGTAGATGTACAGGAAACGCTCTGGACACTGTTTTGTCCATTGATGGAACTACCAACCGCACCGCTAAAGACCACGTACAGATATGATCCACCACTGTCCTGCGTTGTGCCTGTCTGCGTTGTTCTTATTGCTGTTAAGTTAGCAACTGGCTGTGTGTATTGATAGCAGGTTATGGACTTTGAGACTGTTGTGCCTGTGTTTCCTCTGCTGTCAACTGTATATGCCGAGATCGTAACAGTATAAGTGCCTGTGCCTACGTTTGAAGGTAAGGTGTTTGAGGTTGCCGTTCCGCTTGCACTTGTGCTTGATGTTGTCGCCATTGAGCCTGTGGAAATAGAGAAGTATGTTGTTCTTCCTGTTGCTCCACTCGGTGTTGTTGCTGAAAATGATGTGCTTAAAGTTGAATACCCTGCTATTGCGTAGTTTGTTATCGGTGAAGATGCCACGCTTATATTTCCGAGTGTTGTTGTTGGTTTGATGGTTATGCTGACTGAACAGGTGGCTGTTTTTCTGCCGATTTCCGTGGTTTTAGCACTATTGCTATATGTTATAAGCGTAAGTGTCAAAGTGCCTGTAGAAGCCGTAGGAAGTGCCGACAACAGCGATGTATATGCGATCGTACCGCTCTGGCTTGTATTGTTCAAATGGTTAAGACCAGAGACTGTTGTGCTTGAACTTCCAAGTGTCCAAGTCAGTGTGTGGTAGTAGTCAGCCTTTGATGTTGCTGTCCATCCAATAGTTCCGCTCGTTCCGCTTATGGTCAATGATGATGTCGTCAGCGTGATGTCGGATGCTCTAGGTATCTGCTCCAAATATGTTGAGAACGTTGTGCTTGTTCTCTTTGGAAGCCACGCATCTGTTCCGCTTGCAAAACCATAAGTGACCGCACAGGTTATCTGCAACGAGCCATCATTTGTATGGTTTACAGTTCCTGTCCACGTTCCGATAACTGTGTATTGGTTTCTAGTGTTTACAGTTTTATAGCCTGTTATATCTACGCTCTGCGACAGTCCGTTGTTTGATGTAATGACCATCGTGGCTGATGAGTTTGCGTACTGATAATAACCTGCACTGTTGCCTGTGGGCATTACTTTGAAGTTGACTGTTATGTTGCTAGTGTTTGCCTGTATGTTTTGGCTGTTTGTAATGATTTCGGTGCAGTATGTATATCCAGTTCCACTGTAGCCTACATATCCGACCTGTGTAAGTTGTTCTGCCATACTTCACTCTCCTTATAGATGCCTTGTAAATCTGCTGTGGCTTCCATCATCACTGACTATCCACTGCCATCTGTTTGTCTGTGCAGGATCCCCAATAGATACCTTGTTCGCACCCAGTCCGTCTGTGGCATCCAACCAAGCCAAAGCGGTGTTATTTTTGTCTATGAACTGCACGCTGTCATTGTCATATAAAGCACGGATGTCACTGTCGCTCTTGCCGATGAATAACCCATTGTTTTCAAAGCTGAAATAGGTTGACAGTTCCGTCACTTCTTCTGGCAGGTCTGTTATCTGTGAAATAGTAATAGTTATGTTATCAACGGCTTGGCTGATTTCCGATGAAACGTAAGACTTTGTAGGCAGGTCTCTGTTGTTGATCTCCTGCGAGACTGTCTGCGTTATCTTGTTGTCCATCTGGTTTATCTGCGTAGTGTTATACACCACCTGTCCTGCCAGTCCTGTGCCTTCTTCAACCGAGCCGACAGTGTTTATGATCTGCCCAAGTTCTCGGTCTATCTGCTGTGTGATAGAGTATGTTTTTTTGCCCTGCTGTATGACTTCGGATACATCACCAACAAGGTCATTGATGGTCTGTGTGATGGTGCTTTTGGCTTCGCCTATTTCAACCTCAAGTGTCCGTTCTGCCAGTACATCGAAAACGACCTTTATTGCTTTAGCTTTGTAGTCGATATTTAACTCTGGGCAGATGACCTCGACTGTGTCGCAGAGGTTTACACGTTCAAGCGGACTGTTCATATACTCGGTAGTGTCTGCCAGATCAACAAAGGAAACCTTGATATTATTTGCAGGTGTTCCCAGTGAAGCCTGTGCCAAGTATAACCTTGCATCATTTTCCAGTTCTGCCTGCGTTGGTGCGGTTTCGTATTCATCCGACAGATCAAGTACGACAGTCCTGTGTATAGCGTAGTCGCCCACGTTTGCACTGTATTGAATATCGCCATAGAAAACGACACTGCCATCCTCGTTCTGCCAGAAAGGTAAAGCACCTGTGACAACTCTTTCAAGGTTGACTGTCTGCTCAAGTTCTACGATGTTCTTGCCCAGTCTTAACTGCACACCATTGTCCGCACCTCTATGCAGAAGTAATTGCGTGTTGAAATTATCCCAGACATATTCCCCACCGAAAACATCAAGCAGTGATCCCTGCACTCCACCTAGTCTGCTTCTTAACGATGCAGGTGCTAATTGGTTGTAGGTGCTTGTTTCGTTGGTTATGTCGGTTGAAAACGTGAAAGGCGATGTCTCCTGTGCGTTTGATAATAAACCCTGTAGCGTGGCTGTAATGCCTGTTGCTGAAAAAGGTTTAACTGGCACAAAAGACTGCCTGTATGATATGTGGTTTGCCCTAACTGTCACTCTTTGATTTATCGGTCTTGTGACTTCGTAAATCTCAAATGCCTGCGGTGTCTGTGTGTGGTTTGGCTTGGCAAGTATGATGCACCCTTCCTGCAGTTGTGTGTAGTAAGGTGTTGTTGTTGCCACTACCATTTCCAACTCAAATATGCCGTTGCGTTCTTCCGTGACCTCGCAGGATATACAGTCTGTCAGCGTTGTAATGCCGAGGTTTGTAAAGTCAGTTGCTCCTGCTTCATATAAACGTGGGATCATAACCGCCACCACCTCGGTGTTATGTCTGCTTTAGTGATGCCTTCAAGTGTGACCTCTGCACCACCATCCCAGATGACAGGGAAACGATTTGCGGTATTGATAGTCACGTTTTGAGACATACTATCGTTATACCTGTAACACTGCATAGTTTCGCAGTCTATGGTTATCCAGTTGTTTGTGTTATTGGTTGTTGTTATGGTCTGCCCTTCAAGTCCAAGTGTGCCGTTGCCATATATCGTTATTAGTGGCTGACTGTCAAAGCCAGTGTCGTTGCTGATAGACCCATCCTCTGTGAACTCAATGCTTGTTTCTCCGCTCTTCAAGTATCTCTGTGGCTTGCAGTCAAACGATATAGTTGCCTGTCCGTAGCGGTATAGCATTGTCATTTGGTAGTTTATGTCGCTGTAACAAGAAGCCATACGGAACTCTGTGGGGTTGTAGGTGTCTTCCAGTCTTTGATAGCCTTTATCTCGTAAAAGCCATCTCGCTATATCTCTAACCCTTGATGGATCAAGCAGGCTGACTGTATAGGACACAACGATGTTGCTATAGACACCTGTATCAATTAGCAGGTCTCCGTTTCTGTATGGAATACTGATTTTATCAACTATGCGGTTTGGAGCATTGAAGATGTTTACACCATTGACAATTAAGCCGTATTCCGAGGTCTTATGATAATTAAACTCAAAATAATTAGCCATTACTGCCACACTCTCCCTTCGCTTGCCAGTGCTACCTGCATACGTGTTGCCACGGCATTTGCTGTTGCTTCTGGGTTGTTTGCTTCATTTATTACGATGTTGATAGTTGTACCGCCCATCATTGACTTTAGTTTGTCCTCGCCAATTATGATCTCTCTGCCTGCTTCTCCGCCTGCCATCAGTTGTCCGTTTCTGTTCATACCGAAGATAGTTGGTCTATCAAGCACCATACCTTCCATACCTTTTCTGTACCAGTCAATGCTGATTTTCGGCAGACCTTCACTTAACCAGTTCAATGGGTTTAATGATCCTGTGAACTTGAAGTGTGGCAGTTTGATTTTTGGCAGTTCAAACTTGTGCGTAAACAGGGCATCGAGTTTATCTACTACCCATCCGATTATGTCGCCTAGTACCTTGAATACTGGTTTAAGTTTCTCGATGGCTTTGCCGATTACTCCCATAACTTTCTTGATGGTTTCGCCTACGGCTACCCAGTCGACTGATCCTGCCCACTCTACGAAAGCGTTGGTTATGTCTAACACGATCGGAAGCAGTCCTGTCGCTATCTGCCGTTTGGCACTTTCAAAGCTGTTTTTGAGCATCTGCATATTGTCGTCTACATTCCCAAGCGAGCCGAGTGTTTCTTCATCCAAAACATAACCCATCTCGTGAGCCTGTTGTCTAAACTCTTCGATATTGTCCGCACCTGCTTCGATAAGTGGGTTTAACTCTCTGGCTGACTTGCCGAAAATCTGCATTGACAGGGCATCACGCTCGGTCTCGTTGGTCATATTGCCTAAAGCGGAAATAACCTCTGCAAATACATCGTTCTGGTCTCGTAGGCTTCCGTCTGCGTTTGTGACGGCTACTCCTAACTTCTGGTATGCTTCGGCTGTTGCTCCTGTTCCGCTCTTGGCACTGTCCATACTCTTGACCATCTTGGTCAATGATCCAGTAATAGTGCTGACATCGGTATCGACCAGTTCAGCCATATATGCGTATTCCTGCAGGGCATCCGTTGACAGACCTGTGACCTGTGACTGTACCATCAAGTCATCTGCCATCTTCACTGTGTCGCCGATGAAGGTATCATATATGTTTTTGACAGTGTTTAACGCTCCGCCAAGTATGTCAAAGGCACTCTTGAGACCTGTTATGATCTGCCCTGCTTTTGCCAGTTTATCTGTGGTCTTTTCCTGCTGTTCGCCATATTCTTTTGTGGCATCTTCTACCTTCTTTGTTTCTGCAGGTAGTGAAACGAGTTGGTCTTTATACCCTTGCAACTGTAATTTAGATGCTTCAATTTCCCTCTGCAGAGCCTTCTGCTCCTCTGTCAGTTCCCCTGTCGCACTTGACGGCAGTGCTTCAAGCATCTTCTTTTCTTCTTCTATTTTTTGGTTTGCCAACACGATGGCATCGTGGAGATATTTTTGTCGCTGACTTATCAGTTCCACGTTAGAAGGATCAAGTTTGAGCAGTTTGTTTACATCTTTAAGTGCCTTATCAACTCCACCCAGTTCCTTGTTTACTTTGTTGAAGGCTTCTGTTAGTTTCGATGTATCTGCACCGAGTTCGATGGTTATACCTCTTATCTTGGTTTTTGCCATTGTGTCTCCTTTCTATCTAAAACGCATCAAAGTCTGTCTGTGTTGCTTTAATGCTGTACTCTACTGTGTCATTGTCGCTTTCTATGAACATATCTTGCACCATACCATAGGTTAAGTGCTCCATATCCTCATAATGCAGACCGAGTTGCGTGCATCGTAAAAGGTACAATGCGGTGTTATATTCACGGTCTACTTCTCTGTGTTTTTTTTTGGAGTTGATGTTCCGTTCTTGCTGTCTGCCCATAACTTCACGATCTCGGACATAGCACTATAGACATCATCCATACCGAACTGGTCTAACCACTCATCCATTGTGCCGAGTTCTCGGTCGCTCTGGTAAGCCATTACATATCCCAGTCTCTCTATCACACCGAAGTCAAAGTCGCCCTGTAGTTCCCCATTTTTGCCTATATGCTTGAATAATGACTGCATCTCGACAATGAGGTCTTTACCGAACATATCCCTGTAAAGTCTTGGTGTGTTTGCTGTTGCTTTCATTGGCACTTCAAGTGTGCCGACCTTTACTGTTCTCTCCATTTTCCTCTCCTTGTACAAATAAAGGGAGAAAGTATAAAACCCTCTCCCTAAATAGTTGGTACGTAAACTGTGCTAAACCAAGTGTTATACTGCGTGGCATTTGCCTTTGTGCATTTCCACTTAACAAAACCAGTGTCTACTGCTCCGCCACAGGTCAGCGAAATGCTTTCCTCGTTTGGCTCAATAGTGGTTTCTCTGGTGTTGCTTGAAATGTCTGTCTGTCCTGCAATACATCTGTACAGAACGTGGCGGACTTCATTTTCATCGCCTTCAAACTGGAACATCAGTGCAAATGGTTTCGGCTTATCATCAATGGTCTGCCCTACCAGATCGTTGGTGTCCTCCACTTCGCCTAAACAAGCAATACGGAAGTCGTCACCGATAATAGCCATTGTCAAAGTGCCCTCATATCCGTTGAATAAGTTCTGGACAAAGTATTTTGGGTTGTTATCGGCTGAAAACTCTACGTTCTCGTTCTGTGCGGTCAGTGATATTGATCTAGCACCTAACATAGCGACTGGAGTGCCGTATGTGACAGTCCAAGTGCCTGTCTGTGCGTTCAGTGTTTCTGTAACAGGTGCATAATAGCAGTTCTTGATGCCGTATGTGATTTTATTAGCCATCAATTATGACCTCGCTTTCATAAGTTATTTTGTACTCCCTTTCGGAAGTGATATACTCTACTGTCTTATCGTATGGAAATGGGATGCGTGCTTCTACATCATCTTCGAGTTCAAAGTCTCTGGTTTCTGCGTATAGTTCAATGACAACACGTTCAACTGGCACATAGTTTCGGTCATCTGCCATCACATCGTTGCGTTCTGGATAGTAATAAACCACAAAGGGAAGCGTGGGTGCGTAGTCGTTTGGGAACTGATAATAACAATACGGAAGGTCGAAACTCTCGACTATATTTACAAACTCTGTTCTTGTCATCTTTTCAGTGCTCCTTCCACTTTTGCAATAAGCAGGTCGTTGGCATAGGTTTCTGCGTGGTCGATATGTTGGTCGCCTGCTACATCAAACAGTCGTTCTCCAGATCGTGAGACATAGTGGTGTCCATCATTAAGAAGGTGCGTGAGTTGTGGCTTGGTCTTGTTGTACACAATGAGCGAAGTGCCGTGCCACGTTTTCTCTACCTCTGCTGTCCATCCGCTTGCATAATGCCTTTTGCCATTACCTCTTGGCGATGTTGATTTCAAATACGATACAGTATCGTTGCCGACATCCTGCACTGCATCTGCCAGTTCTTCCGTAATCTCTGTGCCGTATTCCGTGAGCAGTTTATCCATCGCCTTTGATAAATCAATTTTCATCTGCTCCCTTTTTCTCCTCTGTGTATAGGTCTATTACTTCCTTGCGGTCTAAATACGTTCTGTAAACTGCATAAACCTTGCCGTTATATTTCAGCATTGTTTCGCCATTGTAGTCATAGCAGAACATACGGAAGCGGAACTGTGGGTTTAGTCCTGCCCTTCCACCTTCAAACCACTCGCTCTGTGAAACGCTTGTAACTTCCGCATATACCTTGCGTTGTTTTGTCGTTTTTTCCCATACTCCATACTCGTTTTTGGTCTGCGTTACCGATATTAAATATATGACTGTGCTTCTATCCATTTGCCCACACTGTATATCCTGTTCTCATCGACAGCTGTGCTTTCTGTTCATCATAGGAAGCCTTTAGTTTGTCGTAGTTTTCTGGGATGCCGAAGTGTGCTCTGCAGTATGTCTTGATAGCCTGCAGGATAAGTGTATCGTTGGTTTCTGGTACGACTACACCTGCGGTTGCCAAGTCCTGCTTGCAGGCATCTATGAGGTCTTGGACTTCATCGTCAAAGTCATCGGTAGTAATACGCAGGCTCATTTTGACTTTATCAAGGATGGTTGTTTCATCCATATTTCCACATCCTTTCAGTAAGAAAGGGCACAAGCCGTTATTGACCTATGCCCTGTGTGTTTGATTAATTAAGAGTTACCGCCAGCTGCTTTGGCAAGTACAGTGAAGTGGTTAGGTGCTACTATACCGATGCCAACATACTGACGACCTACGATCTTGATGAGGTCGCTTTCAGCCAGTGACAGATCGTCAAACTTGAGTGTGATTTCCTGTCCGTTAGGGAAGTTAGCCAGTGCACCATTTTCAAGGTCGCCTACGATGGCATATGCCTGCTGTGCTGTTGCTGTTGAATATGCAGGCAGAGCGTTGCTGAACAGAACTGGTAAGCCTTCAAATACATCGACACCATAGCCGTTTGCATACTGAACTGCCTTGAACTCTGCCCAAGTTGCCTTGTTCATAATGATGACTGGGTTGGTTGCTTCATCGCTTAACAGTGCAAGTGCCTGTGCAATAGTGCCTACAGCGATGTTGGTCTGTAATCCAGCAACTGCAGGTTTTGACTGTGTTGATGCACCTACGCTCTGGACAATATTGGTGATTAACAGTTCGGCTGTTTTCTTTGCGATCTGGTATGTTAATTCATCGTAAACATAACGCAGGAAGTCCTCACCACGCAGGTCGTATACTTCGTCGGAGATGGAGATCCACTTCTTGACGCTTACTGGCACCAGATTTACGATGCCGAGTACGAGTGCTTCTTCGTTAGGTGCATCATCGCCTTCTGTGTGTGCTACTGCACCAGTTGAACTGATTTCAAATCCAACCTTGAGGTTACCCTTCATAAAGGTCTTTCTTACTCTGGCTAAAATATCGTTCTTTTCCCAAGCGGTCTTGACGATGTCATAGACTAACTCTGGTACTGCGACTGTGCCATCTTCTGCGTTGGTTGTCAGCAGTGAACGTACAGCCTTATCATCGCCCTTGATGTATTCAGCATAGGCATCAATGTATTCCTTGCTGTTTCTTAATTCTTTAATATCCATTTTTTCGTGTGTCCTTTCTTCTTCAAATGTGCGGACTTCTTTAGCGGTTTCCATAACCTCTTTGACTTCCGCTTTGCGTGCTTCAATTTCAGCGTGGATTTCCTGTTTTCTGTCCTTTAATGAACGGATTTCAGTTTCCAGTGCTTCGAGGTCAGCACCATCCTCGTGGAGCATATCCTTGACTTCTGCCAAGCGAGTTTCGACCTGCTCCAAGTCCATTTCCTTGATTTCCATTAGTCCTCGCTTTCTAACAGTTTTTCGAGTTCTTCTATCTTCTTCTGCCTTGCGATTTTGTCCTCGTGTTCGTGTAGTCTCTCCGCTACCATCTCGTTGATCTCTCCGTCAGCGAGTGCTCTTGCACTGATGGATGTAAAATCGTTCTGCGGTAAGGAAACGGCTGATACATCGTACAGTTTGCGGATGCTTTCGATGGTGTACACCCATACTTCATCTGCATCGTTGTCTGGCTCTAACTGTCGCATTTCGCTCACTTTGTCGATAGTAAAGCCAAAACTCATCTTGTTTGTGTATCCGCCTTTGATTTCCTCGAACAACTGTCTGCCGATTTCAGTACCACCTAGATCGGCTTTTATAAACAGTCCTTTCGGATCCTGTTTGTCCAGTGTTAAAGTGCCGTTGCTCATCCTTGCAAATACTCTTCCCTCGTGGTTGTACTGCAGGATAACATCGTTCATATCTGTGTTATCAAATGCGTGGTCGCTTACTTCTTCCCTTACTTCGATGGTGTAGCCGTCTTTTCCTTTTGTGCGGAACATATAGTACGGCTCGTTGTAGGTTGATGCGTACCCTTCGACCACCATTTCCTTGCTATCTTCTGGCTGTTCTTTGACTTCAAGCACGAGGTCTCTGTACTGTCTCTGCCCTGTCTGTACCAGATCATTGAGTTTCTCTATCTTGCTCATTTTCTGCTCCTTCCGTTGTTCCTAACTTTTCATCGAGTGTGTAGTATTCACCTCTAATAACTGCCACATCGCCATCTTCAAGCGGTGTATAGTTGAACAGTTCTCTTATTTCATTGATCGTGAGGATACCTCTGTCGCCTAACTGCTGTGCCATATTCACTTTTTCGCTTACGCTCATATACTGCAGACGATTTGCGTTGACATATACGTGGTTGCCGTATGACCTTTCCTCATCCGTGAATATCGCCCTGCTCATCGCTTCACTGAACGCTATAGCAAATGGCTCAATGCGTAAGTTAAAGAAGGCATCCAGTTCCTCGCTGTTGGCTTTCCCCTGCAGGATGTTTTCGTTAGTGCCGAAGTAGTCATACACGTTGTCTTTTATGAACTTCATCTGCTCGGTGTCAACTGTGTAGAACTTGTTTGTGACTTCCTTTACATCGTTGTAGGTGTTAGGAAATAAAAGAACACCATCGGTGTCCTCGCCTTTTAAGTTGTACTCTGTGAAACGTTTGCGTTCTTCCTTCAAGTCCTCTGGATCAGTGAAGTTGCTAACCTGTGCTATGAAGCGGTAGTTGTTGCTGTTCTGCACTGCGTTCTTAATTGAACTCTCCTGCACTGCGATTAAGTCCATTGTCGGTTTGAGTGCCTTGTTATCTTCTCCAAAGAAGTCGTTTTTGTACTGGTGCTTGACCATATAGGCACATTTATCAAACTCAACTGCTCCATACTGGTTGTTGGCAAACCTATATTTCAGCCACAGCTTGCCCTGTTTGTCCTCAACCAAAGACACTCGCTCTGGCAGGACTGGGAAAAAGCCGGTGGTCTCAAATGTCTTTTCATCTCTCACAGGAACAATGAACAGGTTGTTTGTGCAGTCCAGTATGGTTGAACATCTGGCAAGGAACTGCGACCAAGTCATCCAAGCGTTAGGATAGTGTTTTATCCTGTTCTTGAGTTTCTGTTGGGCACTTCCCTGTATCTCCACCTTTAACTTTGATATATGCCGAGCCGTTGCTTCAATGGCACTACGTACCAGTGCGTTCTCATATACGCTACCATACCAGTCAGTATGAACAGGTCTGTATGATGTCAGCAACTGGAAGTCGTGTGACTGTTGCACCTTTTTCGGCTCATCCTCTCCAAATAGCCACTCTTTCAGTCCCATTGTTATCTCCTTTCATTAGTTAGTCTTTTTCCATATTCGTTCCACCACTTCTGGCGGACAGTCATAGCACATAACAATGATGCGACACCATCTATGTGTGCTTTGTTGTTTAGTTTAACGATCTTGCACCTTTCCTTTTCAGCACTGTACTTTAGTGCGGTATCTAAAAAATGCACCTTCATTAAGTCGTTGTCTCCGATGTGGAGTTTTCCGTCTGCTATATATCCCTCGACTTCTCGTATGATCGGAGAAAGGTTAAAACCCTGCACCACATCATCACAGTGGAAACCGTAAGCCTTTAAGTCGTTCGTTAAATACTGTGCGTTGTAGCGGTCATAGCCGACCTGTACTGGATAAAGTTTGTACTTCTCGACTAATTCCTTGCACCAGTTGAAACAGTCCTTATAATCGACCACGTTGTCTCCAGATGGCGACAGAAAACCACGCTCAATGTAAATCTTATAAGGCAGGCTATCACGCACGGATGCTTCCTCGATCTTTTCAGCAGGCAACCAGAAGTGGTTGAACACGTACAGCTCTCCATCCTTCTCAATAACACACGTTGCTGATGTTAAGTCGGTTGTGCGTGAAAGGTCTATGCCCAATACGCAATAGTGCTTTTTGAAGTCCTCTAGGTTGAGCGGTTGTCCACTGCACTTTTCTATCTCGTGGGCAGGAAGCCAAGCCTGTGAACTGTTCTGCTTGATGTTGCAATACTTTGTGAGGAACTCTACTTTTTTTGACAGCGATCCTTCCGCTTTGGCGATTTCCTCAAGGATGAAGTCCACCGACACGCTAACGTTCAAGTTAGGCATCGACTTCTGTATCTCGCTTATGTCGTTCCATTTGGCGACATCGTCTATCATATAAAAGAAGGGAGCAAGTTTTTTCTCTCGGCTATCTCCGTTGAGTACGGCAGTCCCCCTTCTTACGAGTTCATCGTAAATTGACTCGTCAATATAACCTGCCGTTGTTATTGAAAGTATAAGTGGTTGCTCTCTAGCACCAAGCGAAGATGTAAGCACCTCGTATTGCTTTAAGCCACTGTCCCCCTGCCACGATGCGATCTCATCGCACAAACAGAAGGATATGGACAGACCATCGCTTTTCTTACTTGAGAACGCTATTGGCTTTGCTACTGTGTTTGATCCTGCAAACAGTGTGTCAGTCCTGCGTTTTCTCTGTAAGCTCTCGATGTCCTTTTCCATCTCTATCATTTGACGGAAGCCATCGTATGCAAGGTTAGCCTGTTCTAGTTTTGGTGCTATGAAATATACCTCTTGTCCAAGTTCGTCTGGCAAGGCACAGATATATTCAGCACACGCTGATCCGATAAGTGTTTTGCCGTTCTTTCTGCCTACAACAAGTACCACCTCTGTGAACTGCCTGTTGCCGTTCTTATCAACAATGCCGAACACTACCGAGAAAAAGGCTTTTTGCCACAGTTCCAGTTTGATGGTCTGCGGTGCTAGTTTGCCTTTGTGATGATGGCAGAACGTTTCAACGAACTTTATAACCCTGTTGGCTTTCTTCTGGTCATAGAAAAAGGACTTATTCTCCAGTCCTTCAACAATGTGTTTGTACCAAGCCTTGATCCATTTCCCTGCGGTTATGCTTCCGTCATTGATCGCTTGGTAGTATTGCAATATGTAGTTATTCATCGAAAGTCGCTAATTTAGTCTTTTTAGTTTCGACAGGAAGCAGTTTCTCCAGTTTGTCTATGACCGCATTGTAGTTTTTAATCAAACTGTTGTATGCCTGTATGTTTGCACTCTGTTTTCTGCCAAACTGGTTTTGTCCGTTGCAGTATTCATCGGTTGCACCTTCGGAGTTGATGGTTTCCTGCAATTCCTCAAGCGTTACCTTCATAAAAGAAGCGTTCTGGATCAATGGTGCAAGCAACTTCAACTTATTTTCTGGTAAAGAAGCATAAAGGCTGTTTAGTTTGTCTAACTCCTGCTCAATTCTTTTTTGTTTGGAAAGTTTTGGCATATTACACCACCTCTCAAAGTCTTTGGTGAGTAAAATTAAAGTCACACGAAACGGTCTAGCGTGGTGCTGTGCCTACCCTCAAACGTGGGGGGTGTCTGGTCGTATGATCGGTTTCCCAGTCTCTGCATCCACTTTGTACCGCCTGTTGCTTTCCTTGTAGTTCTTGTGCTTCTTCCAACGTTCC
>Ga0247611_10004557_pt1 | contig 19109 bp, 13 predicted proteins | sample 177DNAGHGhighgp2_FD_192422 | JGI IMG/M metagenome (GOLD analysis project Ga0247611, IMG submission 192422) | Sheep rumen microbial communities from Palmerston North, Manawatu-Wanganui, New Zealand - 1770 DNA GHGhigh gp2 | ecosystem: Host-associated > Mammals > Digestive system > Stomach > Rumen... | reverse complement strand
CGGCAATAAGAAACGGGTGCTGTCAAAGAGTGCGATAGCCGAACATCTGAGTGGCGACTTTGCCGATATGATGGATAACTTCGACTTCATCTACACGCACATAAAGAACCTGAAAGCCAAACTCGCAAAGGCTGGCATTAGGGATTGTGTCAAGAATGTATATGGTATGGGGTATAAATGGAATGCTATATGACGAAATTCAACGAAACAGCAAGGCATGGGAAATCAAAAAGCCTTATGCGTAAGTCGATGACACGCTTTGTTGCGTGCATTGCCACATTGTTTGTGCTTGCCGCCCCTGCATTTTATCTGCTTACCAAGAATTATTATGCAGAGGATATGGCAGACTTGATAGAGGCTGTACAGTCAGGGAATGACATCCCTATGATGGATTTGGAGGAAGACATTATGAAGGGCATCATGCTGCAATATCTGCTGATAACAGCCTTGCTGTTTATTGGCATCATGTTGGCCATACGGATGATGTCGAAAAAACTGTGGCAACCTTTCGACAAGACACTCTGTATGGTTGAGTCTTTCAAACTGGAGAATATGCAAGTTCCTGTCATGCCGCAAAGCGACGTGAAAGAGTTTGAAAGACTTACCGATGCTTTGCGCAAACTGATGAAGAAGGATATTGACAGTTATGTCGCACAAAAGGAATTCACGGAGAATGCCTCGCATGAGTTGCAAACACCACTTGCTATATTCCAAACCAAACTGGAATTTCTGTTGCAGCAACCCGAGTTGACGGCAGAACAGGCAAACATCATACAAGACCTTTTTCAAATGACATCACGTCTTTCGCATCTCAACCGCAGTCTGCTGTTGCTTGCAAAGATTGACAACAAGCAGTTTGACACCAAGGAGCGAATACAGCTCGACCTATTCATTGACAGCCTTCTCCCCTCACTTGAAAGTATTTCAGGTCATTTGCACATATACAGAAAGTATATACAAAAAACATTGAGCATCAATGCCAACCGCATCCTCTTGGAGAGTATGGTCAACAATCTTTTCATCAATGCCGTGAGGCACAACATCCCCGATGGAGCTATTACTATAAGTATAAACGACAAAAGACTTACCATCTCCAATACTTCCGCAGAACCGCCGCTATCCCCATCGCTTATCTTCCGTCGGTTCTATCGCCCGACACAAAACAAGAGCGGTAACGGACTTGGTTTGGCCATTGTCAAGGCTATTTGCGATTATCATGGTTGGACTATAGAATACCAATACAAAGAGAACCAACAATGTTTTGTTGTAAGTTTCAGATGAAATCCCGAGATTTTGTACAATCTCCAACATTTCCACAAAGTTCCACCTTATCTTTGCTCAAAGAATTATATTGTCGCAAACAAAATAAGGTACTTATGTGGGAAATATTCATAGACAAACTTGACAGCATAGACAAACATATTATGCTGTTGTTAAATTACGACGGAGGCTATTTGCAGGATTGCTTTTGGCAGTTTATGTCTTCTCGTATATTGTGGGTAGTGCCGTCACTGTTATTCATTATATATGTCTTCAAGCATTTCAATCACTCAGTGGCTATCGGTATGATTATCGCCATGGTCGTGACTGTTGCTTTGTGCGATCAGGTTTCATCAAGTGTTCTAAAACCGTTCTTTGCACGCTTGCGACCGTCACATGCCACTGAGCTGGAAGGCTTGCTGCATCTTGTTAATGGGTATCGTGGCGGACAATATGGCTTTGTTTCAAGCCATGCTGCAAACTCCTTCGGTGCCGTTTCGCTTGCATCATTGATTATACATAGACGATGGACTACAGGCTTCTTGATAACTTTAGCTCTGTGCGTGTGCTATTCGCGAGTTTATCTTGGTGTTCATTATCCTGCTGATGTATTATGTGGCGGAATATTGGGCGTTCTCATAGGATTTTGTGTTTACCATGCAATGCGCTACACGTTTAATATGACGAAGCGGACTAAACTACGTTTGGCTTTAACCATCTGCGTTTTTGTTGTCAGCAACAATAATGTGACTGCGGAAGAGTTGAACGACAGTATACCAGTTGTTAATCAACCAGATCAACCTTCGCCAAAGGTAGAAAGCAAATTGGACAAGTTCTCTTCATCCCGACTGTATCAGATGACATATGTAGGTGTTCCCTTGGTTGCTGCTGGACTCATCGTAAAGAGTGAAGATGACCATTTTCGTAGTCTGCGCAACGACTATATGCCTAAGTTTCGCAACCATACTGATGATTATATGCAGTTTGCGCCAGCAGCCGTCATGCTCGGACTAAAGACTGCAGGAGTAGAAGGACGCAGCTCTTGGAGCAGAATGTTGGTATCTGATGCATTTTCTGCCATGCTTATGGGCGGTGTGGTGAACACGCTGAAAACCACAACGCACGTAACGCGCCCCGACGGTTCCAACGAGCACTCTTTTCCTTCTGGACATACAGCAACAGCCTTCATGACTGCCACTATGCTTTCAAAGGAATATGGGCATAAAAGTCCTTGGATAAGTATAGGTGCTTATACTACGGCTACAGCAACGGGACTTATGCGTATGGCCAACAACAAGCATTGGCTGAGCGATGTGCTGACTGGTGCAGGAATAGGAATACTCACCACAGAGATGGGCTATTGGATTGGTGACTTGATATTCAAGAATAAAGGCATCAATCATTCTGCCACAACTGACTTCCAATTGGATGGCGGAATGGGCAATCCGTCGTTCGCAAGCTTATATGTGGGACTTAACGTCCCTCTCAGCAGATATGACATCGACGAAAACAATACTTTCCGCACCTCATCAGGTTCTTCCGTCGGATTGGAAGGGGCATATTTCTTTAATCCTTACCTTGGCATAGGCGGACGGTTTACTGTATCAAACACAGCGTTGATAGTTAATGGTGACAAGGCTGAAGAAAATTCATTTGACGCTGTTTCCTTATGTGGTGGCAGTTACTTATCTTATCCGTTGTCACAGCGGTGGGCAATTGGCAGTAAACTTCTATGTGGTTTTGTGCATTATCCACGTTTGGAACTTTCCAATGTTACTGTCGGTACAAGAAACGGTGTATGCTTTGGCAGCGGCCTGTCCTGCTCTTTTAAGGCAAACAACAATTACGGCATCCGCTTCTTCATTGATTACAATCTACAACCATCTCACAACAAGGCAAGTGGAGAATGGATGAACACTTTGGCATGTGGCGCATCTTTTGCTTTGCTCTTGTAAAAATTGCGAATAATAGCTATAAAACAGATTTATAGCAAAGAATATGACTTGTAATAACATCCGTTAAGGGTAGAGTATCAACCGTACCTAAAAAATCATGGGATAACTATTGTTTGCCACATTATGGGTTCGGTTGAAACAACCCCATCCAATCCTTGTTTTTGTGATTTTTAATGTAATCGAAAGTTAAATACGTTAAATCTTAGCCATTTCGTATCTATATTGAATCCATACAATTACTTTTCTACCGTTTAGAACGTATAGTACTGATAATCAACTAATAATAGATACAAAGAATGCAGCGGCCTTACCTCCGTGACCATCGGCAACAGCGTGACAAACATCGGAGCTTATGCGTTCTGCCGCTGTAGCGGTCTGACCTCTGTCACCATCCCCAACAGCGTGACGAGCATAGGACCCTCTGCGTTTTTCGGCTGTCGCGGCCTGACCTCCGTCACTATCCCTAACAGCGTGACGAGCATTGGTGTTGGTGCGTTCTATGAGTGCAGCGGCCTAACCTCCATCACCATTCCCTACGGCGTGACGAGCATTGGAGATTATGCGTTCAATCGCTGCAGCGGCTTGACCTATGTCACCATCCCCGGAAGTGTAGCAAACATAGGAAAATATGCGTTCTATGGCTGCAGCAGTCTGACCTATGTAACTATTCCCAATGGTGTGATGAGCATCGAAGAAGGGGCGTTCCAAAATTGTAGCGGCCTGAGCTCTATCACTATCCCCAATAGTGTAGCAAACATCGGAGATGCTGCGTTCGAGGAATGTAATAATTTGCAAGAAGTTTTTAGCAAAATTGAAGTTCCATTCAGTATTTCGGAAAACGTGTTTAGTTCTACGAACAATCAAATTTACAACACAGCCAAGCTCTATGTTCCTGCCGGTACCATTGAAGCCTATAAAGCAACATCTGCATGGAACAAGTTCCTGAATATCGAAGAAAATGATTACACATCATCCGTCAATACCATTACGACAGACAGCCAGCGTACGCCCACTCACTACTACTCCGTTGACGGCCGTAGCATCAAACAGCCGCAGCGCGGTTTGAACATCCTGCGCATGAGTGACGGCACTGTGAAAAAGGTGATGGTGAAATAGAACTCCCCTACCCTATACTCTCAATAAGAAGGTCTCCCTGCTGGTAATGAAATGAACCCCGAAAGTTAGAGGAAAACTTTCGGGGATTATTTCAGACATTCTGTTCCTCCTCTGTGAATGGTAGCGTGTCGGTGCCCTTCTGCGCGATGGTGCGGATGTAGTCTGATGCACGCTTTGAGGAGATGACGCTTCTACCAAGACGGCTTTCGATGTCAGCGCGTGCGTTGCGAGCCACCTCGCCACCCTCATGCGCCGTCTTACGCGACTGCGCCATGCCCTTCGGATTGCGTTGGCGCGACAATTCGGTGGTGGCCACCTCGGCAAGCCACTTTTTCACTGGCTCCGCCTTCTTTGACGGGATACTTTGAATGATGCGGAAGATACCCTTAAGGTCGGCAGCATTAGTTTTGCGACGCTTGCCGTCGGGAGCGAGCATTTCAAGGGGGGTACAAATTGTACCCCAGTTGGAATTAAGTTCAGCATCGCGTGCACGCATTCGCTTGATGTACTGCTTTACATCTTCGCTGTCGGTTAACACTTGCACTATGTCTGCCACGGCGAAATAGTACTTCTCCTTCTCCGCATCCCATACGATGCGAACCTTCTTTCCTTCAAAGAGTTGGATGGCGAAGTTGTCGTTCATTGATTACGGATTGTTTGTGTGTAGTTGCAAAAGTTCTACTTTTCTTTCAATACTGCAAAGATACAACATTTTTTGGAATATGGTTCCAAGACAGAGCGAAAAAAATCCTGCGTTTCCAGCGTTTCCGACGTTTACCTCTGATAATCAAAGGGTTGGAAAAACGATTCCGACGTAAATTCAACGTTAATCCGACGTAGCCCCCCTACCCTATCCTCTCAAAAAGGTCTCCGTGCTGGCAAATGCGGGGAGGCCTTTTGATCAATTACATACCATGATACAAGGAGTAGGGAGACGGTCTCACCCCCGACCCCTCTCCGAAAAGAGAGGGGAGCTTTGAAGCACAAGGGGATAAAGCTATTGTCTTGACTCCTTGAACTCCTTGTCTCCTTGACTCCCTGCCTCCCTTCTGGGAGGAAATTGTAAAGATTTTCTTAAGTTTTGGGGCCTCATAATTCGAATATTTTCAACTGAGTGATGAGTGGTGCGCAAAAACGCGAGTATTTCGAATCTTTAAGCTATTGATTATCAAGCGGTTAGAAATATACCCTTTTATGTGATAGCTCAAAGGGGCTCTTTTGCAAGACAAAAGGGCTCCTTTTGCTTTTGGGGGATGTCGGCGGCAGTTTTGAAGGAGCGCAGGGGCGATTTTGCAGAAGCATACATTTATTACCCTGAACCCAAACCTTTGTTACCCTGAACTCAAACCTTTGTTACGCTAAAGGGAGACCTTTTCCGGGCTAATAGGACTGCCTTTAGGCTGGAAAAGGTCTGGGGTTAGCCTAGAAAGGCTTTGACTATAGCCCGGAAGAGCTTTACTATTGCAAATCAGGGAGTCAGGGAGTCCAAAACAGAACAAAAGCATACGTCTTGACTACTTGTCTCCTTGACTCCCTGACTCCCTATTTTCTAGATTGCCCAAAAATCCAGACAAGATTTTGTAAGAATAATTCTAAATTTTAAAATGGTTAGTGCGCTTCGAGCCAGTTGTCACCCCACCCACAGTCGGCAACGAGCGGAACGAGCAAGGGATAGGCTCCTTGCATCTCTTCCAATACAATCTTCTCCACACGTTCTTTCTCCTCTGGATAGACGGAGAAGTTAAGTTCGTCGTGCACCTGGAGGATCATCTTTGAGCGGATGCCTTCCTCCTTGAAGCGGCGATGGATGCGGATCATGGCCACCTTGATGATGTCGGCGGCAGAGCCTTGTATGGGGGCATTGATGGCATTGCGCTCGGCAAAGTTGCGCACGGTGGCGTTGTGGGAGTTGATGTCGGGCAGATAGCGGCGCCGATGGAAGAGTGTTTCGGCATAGCCCAATTGCCGCGCACGCTGTTTGGATTCCTCCATGTAGGCATGCACTTGGGGGAAGGTATCGAAAAAACCGTCGATAAGGCGCTTTGCTTCGTCTCTGCCGATGTCTAATCGTTCGGCTAGGCCGAAGACCGTGATACCATAAATAATGCCGAAATTCGCACGTTTTGACTTCGTTCGCTCATCGCGTGTGACATCCTGGATATCCTTATGATAGATATTGGCGGCGGTGGCGGCATGGAGGTCCTTGCCCTCACGGAACACGTTGAGCATGGCTTCGTCCTTTGACATATGGGCCATCACGCGCAGTTCTATCTGGCTGTAGTCAGCAGAGAAGAAGAGGCAGCCGGGTTCGGGGATGAAGCACTTGCGTATCTCCTTTCCGTCCTCGCCGCGCACGGGAATGTTCTGCAGGTTGGGGTCGGAGGAGGAGAGGCGTCCGGTGGCGGTGACAGCCTGGTTGAAGGAGGTGTGGATATGTCCGGTCTGCGGGTTGATGAGCTTCGGCAGGGCATCGACATAGGTGCCGAGGAGCTTCTTCAGACCGCGGTGGGCGAGGATGTCGGAGACGATGGGAGCCTTGTGGGCAAGCTGCTGGAGCACTTCCTCGGAGGTGACGAACTGCCCCGTCTTGGTCTTCTTCGGTTTTTCTATGATCTTCATCTTGCCGAAGAGGATGTCGCCGACCTGCTTCGGCGAGGCGATGTTGAACTGTTCGCCAGCCTGTTCGTAGATGCTTTTCTCCAGTTGCAGCATGCGCTCAGTGAAGAGGCGTGAGGTCTCCTGCAGGGAGTCGGTATTGATCACCACGCCGTTCATCTCCATGTCGGCCAATACAGGCATGAGGGGCATCTCAATGTCGTAGAACAGGTGCTCGTAGCCCGACTCCTTCAGCTTCTTTTCCAGTATGTTTTTCAGCTGCAGGGTGATGTCGGCATCCTCGCAGGCGTACTCGTAGATGTCGGTAGGAGAGAGGTCGCGCATGGAGCGCTGGTTCTTTCCCCTCGCTCCGATAAGCTCATCGATGTGGACGGTCTGGTAGTTGAGATAGACCTCAGCCATGTAGTCCATGTTGTGACGGAGCTCGGGTTGGAGGATGTAGTGGGCGAGCATGGTGTCGAACATCGGACCTTGAAGGTCGATGTCGTAGTTGTGGAGCACCTCAAGATCGTACTTCAGATTCTGACCAACCTTGAGGATGTTCGGGTGTTCATACACCTTTTTAAATATATTTACAGTCTTTAAGGCTTCTTCACGATTGGCGCTCACGGGCACATAAAATGCTTTCGTGGGCTCCACGGAGAAGCTCAAACCGACCAATTCGGCCTCAATGGCATTGACAGAAGTGGTCTCCGTGTCTAAACTGAGAATTTGTTTTGTCAAGAAAAAATCACAAATTCTCCGCATATCTTCCTCATTCTCAATGAGTTGATAGTCGTGACGGACCGTTTTAAGGCTCTCAAAACTCGAATTTTTTGGAGCTTCCGGACTCTCGGGCGCAAATTCTGCAAATAAATTGAGCTGTCCGTTAACGGGTTTTATCACATTTTCAGGTTTATTAAGAATCTTATTCAGCAGCGTCTTAAACTCCAGTTCGGTGAAAAGTTTCCGTAGCTCGGTCTCGTCGGGTGCCTGCAAGGTCATCTCATCGAGATTGAGTTCGATGGGTACATCCGTCCGGATGGTGGCCAAGAACTTCGACATACGGATGTCATCGACGGCGGCTTCCACTTTTTCGCGGAGCTTCCCCTTGATGTCAGCGGAGTGGAGTAGGAGGTTGTCGATGGAACCGAACTCTTTGATAAGCTTAGCAGCCGTTTTCTCTCCCACGCCCGGACAGCCAGGGAAATTGTCGGCACTATCGCCCATCAGCGCCAATAAATCGACGACTTGATCGGTGTTATCGATATCATATTTCTCGCATACCTCCGCCGGTCCCAGTTTCTCGTAGCCGCCTCCGTGACGCGGACGGAACTGGAAGACGTTCTCCTGAACGAGCTGACCATAGTCTTTGTCGGGGGTCAGCATATAGGTTTCAATACCCATTTTACCCGATTTCACCGCCAGTGTGCCGATGACATCATCGGCCTCGAAACCTTCAGCCTGCAGGCAGGGAATATGCCAAGCGTGGAGGATGTCCTTGATGATGGGCACGGAGAGTCGGATGTCCTCCGGTGTCTCCTCGCGTTGTGCCTTATATTCTGGGAAGGCCTCGTGGCGGAAGGTGAGTCCATGGTCGAAAGCCACTGCAAGATGGGTAGGCTGCTCCTTGGTGATGATCTCGTTGAGGGTGTTGACAAAGCCCATAATGGCCGATGTATTCAGTCCTTTTGAGTTGATGCGCGGGTTCTTGATGAAAGCGTAATAGGAACGGTAGATGAGCGCGTAGGCATCCAGGAGAAATAGTTTCTGATTCATAATTTTTCGTTTTCTGCTGTAAAATTACGAATTTTTTGTGATTAATATAGAATAATTTTTTAATTTTGTATCAAATTTCTATGATGATGGATTATCTTTCACTAATCAGACAACCGATTACAAAGGAACTGGAGGACTTCACAACGTTGTTCAAGGACTCGATGACGTATGGCGAAGGCATGCTTGCACAGGCGTTGGAACACATCCGCAACCGCGCAGGCAAGCAGATGCGTCCGATGCTCATCCTGCTCATGGCGAAGAACTTTGGTCAGGTGAATGAAGCTACACAGCATGCTGCCGTGGGACTGGAACTGCTCCATACGGCAAGTCTTGTCCACGACGACGTGGTGGACGAGAGTGCGGAACGACGCGGACAGGCTTCCGTCAATGCGTCGTTTGATAATAAGGTGGCGGTGCTGGTGGGCGATTTCATCCTTTCCACAGCACTCTTGAACGTGGCGAAGACCGGCAGTCAGCAGATTGTGGAATATCTCTCTGAACTGGGACGAACGCTGTCTAACGGAGAGATCCTGCAGCTTACGAACATCCAGAATCAGGAAATCAAGGAGGAGGTTTATTATGATGTCATCAAGCAGAAGACAGCTGCTCTCTTTGAGGCTTGTGCCGGCATCGGCGCACTCTCGGCAGGTGCCAGCAGCGACGATGTGAAGGCTGCCAAGAAGTTCGGTCAGGACCTGGGCATCATCTTCCAGATTCGTGACGATATTTTCGATTACTATGATGCGCAGGAGATAGGTAAACCTACCGGTAATGACATGACAGAGGGCAAGCTGACGCTGCCTGTTATCTATGCCTTGAACAAGACACAGGACGAGGAGATGTTCCGTCTTGCACGAAAGGTGAAGAACCAGACGGTTTCATCTGAAGAAATAGCCCGCCTCGTTGCGTTCACCAAGGAACAGGGAGGCATAGAATATGCAGAGCGGCGCATGTGGGATTTCCACCGCGCCGCCATGATGTTCCTGAATGAAAGGGTAGGGGATGAAGCCATCAAAACATCGCTCAAGGCCTACCTTGACTTCGTGATAGAGCGCAAGAGCTGACGCTCTCACTCATTTCATTAGAAGAATTTCACTTCTTTTCCTTCCAGTTCACTTAACAGGAGGTTGGCCAGACGGCTTGTGCCGAGGCGGAACCACTTGTTGGTGAGCCACTTTTCGCCTAATATTTCCTTGACAATGGTGTAATAGGTGAGGGCATCCATCACGGTATTGATGCCGCCAGCGGGCTTGAAACCAACCTGAATGCCGGTTTCATCGTAGTATTCCTTGATGGCCTGACACATCACATAGGCTGCCTCGGGAGTGGCGCTGACCTTCTCCTTGCCGGTAGAGGTCTTGATGTAGTCGCCGCCGGCATACATGGAGAGAATGGAAGCTTTCTTGATGTCGTTGCCGTTGCGCAGGTCACCCGTCTCAAGAATGACCTTCATGGCAGCATTTCCGCAGGCCGCTTTCAGTTCGTTGATGTCCTCACAGACACCTTCAAAGTCATCGCTGAGGAACTTTCCTACGGGCATCACGATGTCAATCTCCGTGGCTCCATCCTTCACGGCGAGGGCTGTTTCTGCTACCTTCACCTCTATGAGGGCCTGGGAAGAGGGGAAACTGCCACTCACGCAGGCTACCTCTACTCCCTCAACTTCCAGCGTCTGGCTGACGGTCTTGGCAAAGCAGGGATAGACACAGATTGTGGCCACATGGGGGAGAGCGGGATAGGCAGCGGCAAAGTCGTTCACACGCTCGGTGAATGCCATGACACTCTCATCGCTGTCGGTGGTCTTCAGCGTGGTCAACTCAATGCTGCCGAAGAGGAATTTCTTGATCTCCGGGGTGTCGTTCTGGGGAACTTTCTCGGCAATAATCTTCTTAACTGCCTCGCGCACCTGTGCATCGTCAACGTTGAGATTGTACTTGCTCAGTGCCTGTTCAATCTTACTGAATTGTTTTTCCATGATTCTTACTGTTTTTATTGATTTGTTTGATAATGTCTTAAACTTCTTGAACTCCCTAAACTCCTTGCGCTCGGCGCGAAGCGACGCTTTCGTAGCTTTGCGGAGAAAGAACTCCTTGTACTCCCTGAACTCCTTGAACTCCTTATTTTAGCTTTTTATTCTCCCGATGCCTTTCAGCATCACGCTGGGTCTTCTTCTCAATGCTGCGCTGAAGGGCTTCGGTCAGGTCAACGCCCGTCTGGTTGGCCAGGCAGAGAAGCACCCACAACACATCGGCCATCTCTTCACTTAGTGCAGCGGCACCGTTGTCAAGTGCACGGGAATCCGTCTTCTTCCATGACTGTTCGCCATAGCGACGACTGATGACACGCGCCAGTTCACCCACTTCCTCGGTGAGCACGGCCATGTTGGTCAGCTCGGAGAAATACCTTACTCCGTACTTTTTAATCCACTGATCTACAGTTTGCTGCGCTTCTTTAATTGTCATCATTCTCAAATTATTCCCATCCTTTGGGAAAGGGTTAGGGTAGGGGGATTATTCTTTGTTCTTTGTATCCATGCAGATCGTAACGGGACCATCGTTGACAAGCTCTACTTGCATGTAGGCTCCAAACTCACCGGTCTGCACGGGTTTGCCTAAAGCATCACTTAAACGGGCACAGAATGCTTCGTAGAGGGGCACGGAATGCTCGTGACGGGCCGCACGGATCCATGAAGGACGGTTGCCTTTCTTATAGCTGGCGAAGAGCGTAAACTGGCTTACAACGAGAATTTCGCCGCCAATGTCGAGAATAGAGCGGTTCATCACGCCCTCGTCATCATCGAAAACGCGCAGGTTAACGACTTTCCGTACAAGCCAATCCACATCCTCCATGCCGTCGGTTTCTTCCACACCAAGGAGCACCAGAAAGCCTTTTCCGATGCTTGCCTTGACATCCTGATGGATGGTGACGGAGGCATGGCCGACGCGTTGGATAACGATTCTCATGTTGCAAATATACGAATAATATTTGAAAACCTATCCTTCTGAATGAAAATAATTATGGATAAGTGTTGCTTTTGACTGCCCTAAAATATCCGTAAGTTCTTGAATGTCAGCACTTTGCATTCTTTTTACGCTCTTAAAGTGTTGCATGAGCAAATCACGGGTTTTGGGTCCAATGCCTGGAATGTCATCAAGGGCACTGTGGAGGGCGTGCTTGGAACGCTTGTCGCGGTGGAAAGTGATGGCATAGCGGTGCACTTCGTCCTGGATACGCGTGAGGGCATGGAAGAGTTCGCTTTTGACATCGATGGCTACTGTCTGCGGAGGGTTGCCGAAGAGCAGTTCGTTGGTGCGATGACGGTCGTCCTTTGCCAATCCGGCAATGGGTATCTGAAGGCCTAATTCATCCTCTACAACAGCTCGTACAACGTTCATCTGTCCCAATCCGCCATCGGTGATAATCAGGTTCGGGAGGTCATCGGGAGCCTCTTCCATCAGACGGCTGTAGCGACGACGCACCACCTCCTGCATGGAGGCGTAGTCATCGGGTCCGCTGACGGTCTTGATATTGTATTTCCGATAGTCTTTCTTGGAGGGTTTCATGCCTTTGAAAACAACACATCCGGCCACGGCATCGGTGCCGGAGATGTTACTGTTGTCGAAGCATTCGATGCGGTAGGGGAGCTTCGGGAGCTGTAGCTTCTGCTGAAGCTCTTTCATGAGGCGGGTCTGCTTCTGTTCTGGGTTGAGCTTATCAGCCTGTTTCAGACGGTCAAACTTATACTGTTTACCATTCATCTCCGACAAGTCCAGAAGGGTTTTCTTGTCGCCTCGCTGGGGTACAAAGAAATCCGCGTCGGCCAGTTTCCACTCCATTTCAAAGGGTACGATAACCTCTTTTGCATGGCTCTGAAAACGTTGGCGAATCTCTGGAATGGCAGTAAGAAGAAGCTCTTGGTCGCTCTCATCCAGCTTGCGCTTATACTCAAACGTAAAGCTCTGGTTGATGGTGCCGTTCATTACATGGATGTAGTTGATGAATGCATTGCGACGACTGTCGTCATCAATGATGGTAAAGACATCCACATCATTGATAGTATGGCTGACAATCTCGCTCTTGGCACAGAATTTCTCCAGTGCCAAGTAACGGTTTTTCAGTATTTCGGCATCCTCAAAACGGAGTTCTTCAGCAGCCTTCTGCATCTCCTCATAGAGTTTTTTCTGCACATCGCGCGTACGACCTTTCAGGATCTCCCGTGCCTGAGAGATGTTCTGCTGATAAGCCTCGTATTGTTGCTTACCGACACAGGGTCCTTCGCAGTTGTGGATGTGGTATTCCAGGCAGGCTTTGTACTTGCCTTGCTCGATCCCTTCTCGCGTGATGGGGAAGTGACAGCTGCGGGGTTTGTACAGCTTCTTGATGAGATCCAGCACCTCATACATATTAGATATGTGAGAGTAGGGGCCGAAATAGCTGCCTGTTCGCTTGTTGATGGTGCGCGTCTTGAAGATGCGAGGGAAGAGTTCGTTGGTAACACAGATGCTGGGGTAGGTCTTTCCGTCTTTCAGGAGGACATTGTAGCGAGGATTGTACTTCTTGATGAGACTGTTTTCCAACAGCAGGGCGTCCTCTTCGGTGTTGACAACGGTATAGGAAATGTCGTGAATCTTACTCACCAAAACCTTGGTCTTGAACCGGTCAACCTCCTTATGGAAATAGGAGGAGACGCGGCTCTTCAGACGCTTGGCTTTGCCTACATAAATAATGGTGTGCATATCGTCATAGAACTGGTAGCTTCCTGGTTTCTCAGGCATGCTTAACACGATGTTCTTCAGATACGTTAACCGCTTCTCGTTGTCTTCCTTTGTCATCTAACCAAACAAGATAGAAATGTAAAACCAAAAGCTATTGTTTCACATGAAACATTACCTGTTTTATATTGTCATCAGGGTTGTCAGTTCAATCCCATCAAACAGGTCACGTCCATGCAAACCTTCGTCGGTAATCTCAATGATGAAGTTGATATAGATTTTTTTCGGATGGAAGTGGTTCACCAACTTCCATGTGGCCTTGGCGGTACCACCTGTTGCCAACAAGTCGTCATGGATCAGTACAACATCATCGGGAGTGATGGAGTCGATATGCATTTCAACGGTGTCAACGCCATATTCTTTAGAGAACTGCTCCTTGATGACGGTAGCGGGAAGCTTGCCGGGTTTTCTGGCCAAAACAACGCCGCAACCCAATCTTCCGGCCAAAGCAGAAGCCATGATGAAACCGCGGCTTTCAATTCCAACAATCTTAGTGATACCCTTGTCTTTGTAGAGTTCATAAAGTTCGTCCAGCATAATCTTCATGCACTCGGCACTTTTGTACAGCGTGGTCACGTCTCTGAAGTTGATACCTTTCTTTGGAAAATCAGGAATGCATCGCAGATTCTCAATTAATACCTTGTTGTTCATAATCTTTAAGTTATGTGTTTGATGAATATTGTATTGTTTCACATGAAACGTATGCTTTATCTCCCTAAAAGGACAAGCAATACATTGATATCGGAAGGACTGACTCCTGGAATCCTACTTGCCTGTGCGAGGGTATCGGGATCGATTCTTTCGAGCTTTTGACGACCCTCAGTTGAGATCTCATGAAGGTCGGAATAGTTGAATCTTCCTTTGATACGAATGTTTTCCAGGCGGTGCATCTTCTCGGCTACAATTCGTTCACGTTCGATATAACCTTGATATTTTATTTTGATTTCCGCCGCTTCTGTAATTTCTTCCTGTCTGTTTTTTGGCAATAATGTCGCAGCTTTCAATTCGGGAATCACCTCGGAAAGCTGTTTGATAGAAAGCTGTGGACGTGCGATGAGTTCGGAAACTTTGCATCCAAAACGGAGTGGGGTAGTGCCTAAGGCTTCCAGGGCACCATTGATTTCCTTGGGTTTTACTGCCGTATTTTCACAGAAACTAACGAGTTTGTCGATTGCTTCCTTCTTCTCTATCCACCAATCATAGCGGTCGCGTTTAGCCAATCCAAGCTGATAGGCTTTCTCCGTCAAGCGTGCATCAGCATCATCTTGTCGGAGAAGAATTCTGTATTCAGCGCGAGAAGTGAACATACGGTAGGGTTCGTCCACACCTTTTGTAGCGAGATCATCGACCAACACACCGATATAAGCCTCGTCACGACCGAGCACCAGTGAACGTCTTTCTTCTTCCTCTCTGCTGTTTGCTCCCGCATGGATGGCTGCATTTACACCGGCAACGAGTCCTTGCCCACCTGCTTCTTCATATCCGGTAGTTCCATTCACCTGTCCTGCCATGAAGAGACCGCTAACAACCTTCGACTCCAAGGAATGCTTCAGTTGTGTAGGATCGAAGAAATCGTATTCGATAGCATAGCCAGGCCGGTAGATTCTCACGTCTCTCAAGGCTGGAATCTTCTTTAATGCTGCCAGCTGAACATCCATCGGCATACTTGAGGAAAAGCCGTTGAGATACATTTCGTTGGTGTTCTCTCCTTCGGGCTCAATGAATAATGGATGTTGTTCGCGGTCGGGGAAGGTGACGAGCTTGGTCTCAATGGATGGACAATAGCGTGGCCCGATACTCTGAATCTGTCCGTTGTAGAGTGGAGAGTCTGGCAGTCCGCTGCGCAATACTTCATGAACCTCTGCATTGGTGTAGCAGGTCCAGCAGGGGAGCTGCTGCAAAGGGCGGTGCGCTCCCATATAGGAGAACTGGTGGAAATCGTTCTCTCCAGGCTGTATCTCTGTGTCTTCGAAATGGATACTCCGCTTGTCGATGCGGACGGGTGTACCGGTCTTCATGCGCCAGGAGCGTATGCCATGGCGTGTGATGCTCTCGGTGAAGTGGGGAACAGCAGGCTCTGCGCAGCGTCCGCCGGGTATCATCTTTCTGCCTACATGCAGCAGACCGTTCAGGAAGGTGCCGGCAGTGATGACTATACTCTTGGCACGAAGTTCAACACCCCATATCGTACGCACGCCGACGGCAGCACCTTCTTCCACCAGAAGCTCATCAGCCTGGTCCTGCCAGATGTCCAGCCCGTCAATGCCGTCGAGCACTTCGCGCCATTTCCAGATGTATTTCCCACGGTCACACTGGGCGCGTGGGCTCCAGACAGCGGGTCCCTTGCCCTGGTTGAGCATACGAAACTGGATGGCAGTGGCGTCGGTCACAAGTCCCATGTAGCCGCCGAGCGCATCTATCTCGCGCACAATCTGGCCTTTGGCAATGCCGCCAATGGCAGGGTTGCACGACATCTGGGCAATCTTGTTCATGTCCATGGTGACAAGACAGGTCTTTGCCCCCATGTTGGCGGCGGCAGCGGCAGCTTCACATCCGGCATGTCCACCTCCGATGACGAGTACGTCGTATTTGAGAATCATCTTTTCCTAACGGGTATTGAATCTGCATGCAAAGTTACAATTAAAGTTACAATTATGATGTTTGTACGGACAATTATTTGAGTAATTTCTTTCATTTCGATGAGAAAGAAATAAAAAATATGAGAATAAATTCCACATTTTTATATAAAAGTTTTTGAAGAATCATTAAAAATTGGTATTTTTGCAGACAAAAGTATGTTGTCACTACCTGATGGAAGGTATTGTCGGCATCATGGGAAAATTATCTAAAAAATTAATAATTATCAAAATCAAACAAATTTATGTGGTTAATCAATTCATCAATTGGTAGAAAAGTTGTGATGTCGGTCACCGGCGTTGCGCTTATTCTGTTCTTGACCTTCCACTGTGCCATGAACGTGGCAGCACTGTTCAGTGGAGAGGCCTACAACATGATTTGTGAACTGCTGGGTGCCAACTGGTATGCCGTAGTGGCAACACTTGGTCTGGCTGGCCTGGCCGTGATTCACATTGTGTATGCATTCATCCTGACGGCTCAGAACCGCAGGGCTCGTGGCGGCTCACGCTATGAGGTGACAGACCGCCCCGCTAAGGTGGAGTGGGCTTCTCAGAACATGCTCGTGCTGGGACTTATCATCCTGCTCGGACTGGTGCTGCACCTGTTCAACTTCTGGTACAACATGATGTTTGCGGAACTCTTTGGTATTGAAGGATTGGCACATGCTCCCGGTGACGGCTTCGGATGGATCGTGGAGACTTTCTCCTGCCCGGTCTATGTGGTGCTGTATGTCATCTGGCTCGCCGCCATCTGGTTCCATCTCTCTCATGGTTTCTGGAGTGCTATGCAGACCTTCGGCTGGAGTGGAAAGATCTGGTTCTGCCGCTGGAAGGTGATCGGACAGATCTATACGACCCTGCTCATGTTCTGCTTCCTCCTCGTTGTGTTGGCATTTGCATTCAAGTGTGCTCCCAGCCTATGTGAAGAAAGTTGCTGTAAGGCAAAGACAGAGTGCGTTTTACAGGCTCCCTGTGACGAGGCAAAGGCCGACTGCTGCAAAGAAAAAGCTGAGTGCTGTGATGCTGAAAAGGCTTGCCAATGCAAGGACTGCAAATGCGATCCCTGCAAGTGTGCAGAGAAAAAGGACTGCAAATGTGATCCTTGTGAGTGCGAGGATTGTCAGTGCTAAATTATTTTTAAATCCGTAAATCGTAAATAAGATTATGGCAAAAGTATTAGATTCAAAGATTCCTGCCGGTCCCGTGGCCGAGAAATGGAAAGAGTATAAAGCCCACCAGCGTCTTGTCAACCCGAAGAATAAGCTGAAGCTCGACGTCATCGTCGTAGGTACCGGTCTGGCTGGTGCTTCTGCAGCAGCTTCACTCGGAGAGATGGGCTTCAATGTCATCAACCTGTGTATTCAGGACTCTCCCCGTCGTGCACACTCCATCGCCGCACAGGGTGGTATCAACGCCGCCAAGTGCTATCAGAACGATGGTGACTCTGTCTATCGCCTGTTCTACGATACTGTGAAGGGTGGTGACTATCGTGCCCGCGAGGCCAACGTCTATCGTCTGGCTGAGGTCAGCAACAACATCATCGACCAGTGCGTGGCACAGGGTGTTCCCTTTGCCCGTGAGTATGGCGGCATGCTGGCTAACCGTTCTTTCGGTGGCGCACAGGTGAGCCGTACGTTCTATGCCAAGGGGCAGACCGGTCAGCAGCTGCTGCTCGGTGCCTATTCTTCACTCAGCCGTCAGGTAGAGGAAGGAAAGGTGAAGCTCTATACCCGCTATGAGATGGAAGACGTTGTCATCGTTGACGGCCGTGCACGCGGTATCATTGCCAAGGACCTCACCACCGGAAAGCTGCATCGCTTCTCTGCCAACGCAGTGGTTATCGCTACCGGCGGCTATGGCAACACCTATTTCCTCTCTACCAATGCTATGGGTTGCAACTGTACGGCTGCTATCCAGTGCTATCGTAAGGGTGCCTACTTCGCAAATCCCTCTTATGTTCAGATCCACCCGACATGTATTCCCGTGCACGGAGACAAGCAGTCGAAGCTGACGCTGATGTCTGAGTCTCTGCGTAACGACGGACGTATATGGGTACCGAAGAAGAAGGAAGATGCCGAGAAGTTGCAGCGTGGAGAGATTCAGGGATGGGATATTCCCGAGGAAGACCGCGACTATTATCTGGAGCGTCGCTATCCTGCCTTCGGTAACCTTGTTCCCCGTGACGTGGCATCTCGTGCTGCCAAGGAGCGTTGCGACCATGGTTTCGGTGTGAACAACACCGGTCTGGCTGTGTTCCTCGACTTCTCAGAATCTATCAACCGTCTGGGCATCGACCAGATTATGCAGCGCTACGGCAACCTCTTCGAGATGTACGAGGAGATTACCGACGTATTCCCCGGCGAGCTTGCCAAGGAAATCAACGGCGTGAAGTACTACAAGCCGATGATGATCTTCCCCGCCGTTCACTATACCATGGGCGGTATCTGGGTAGACTACGAGCTGCAGACCACTATTCCTGGTCTGTTTGCCATCGGTGAGTGTAACTTCTCCGACCACGGTGCCAACCGTCTTGGAGCCTCCGCTCTCATGCAGGGTCTGGCCGACGGCTACTTCGTGCTTCCTTACACCATTCAGAACTACCTTGCCGACCAGGCTATCTGGCCGCGTCTCTCTACCGACCTGCCTGAATTTGCGGAGGCAGAGAAGGGCGTAGAGGCTGAAATTGACCGTCTGATGGGCATCCAGGGTAAGCGTTCTGTCGATTCTATCCACAAAGAGCTCGGCCACATCATGTGGGAGCATGTCGGCATGGGTCGCACCAAGGCTGGCCTGGAAGAGGGTCTGAAGCTGATGAAGGAACTCAAGAAAGAGTTTGATACCAACCTCTTCATCCCCGGAACGAAGGAAGGACTCAATGTCGAACTCGACAAGGCTATCCACCTGCGCGACTTCATCCTCATGGGCCAGCTCGTGGCCTACGATGCGCTGCATCGTGAGGAGAGCTGTGGCGGACACTTCCGTGAGGAGCACCAGAC
>Ga0247611_10004556_pt1 | contig 19113 bp, 26 predicted proteins | sample 177DNAGHGhighgp2_FD_192422 | JGI IMG/M metagenome (GOLD analysis project Ga0247611, IMG submission 192422) | Sheep rumen microbial communities from Palmerston North, Manawatu-Wanganui, New Zealand - 1770 DNA GHGhigh gp2 | ecosystem: Host-associated > Mammals > Digestive system > Stomach > Rumen... | reverse complement strand
CTTTCAACATCGTTATCAGTGTTCATGAACCACGGAACAGAATTTCCGCCACCACCGAATCCGTTGTTTCCCCAGTTACCGCCCATAGCGAGAATGAGGAAAAGAATAATCCACCATCCGTCACCGCCGAAGCCGTTGTTATAGCCATTGTTGTAGCCGGTTACAGCAGCGATGTCAGCAGCAGACATTTCGTTTGATAAAGCCATAATAGTATCTCCCTTCTTTTGTGTAATATGTTCAACTTCGCGCAAAGTTTGAAACTATTTAGCCTTGAAACTGTTTGCCATTCTTACCGCCTCGTTGTACTGGTCTTGTGTGACCCTTCCATTGTTCATAAGGTGCTGTAAGATAGCCTGCGGATTGTTGATGATATTACCGGGGATACCAAGAGAGCCTAATATCTGTGACGGATTGTTGCGAAGCGCATTATACATAGCCATGATCTGATTATTCTTCATCTGAATCACCGCCAATCTCATTGAACTTGGACTCAATGTAAGCCTTTAATTCTTCCATTTCGTCATGCGTTACATAGTTCTGCGTTTCTGTAGGCGCGCTTTCGCGGACTTTGTAATCAATGATTCTCATTGTTGGCAGTCCTGATGCGTCAGCAGATTTGACGTAGATAACCGGTTTTTCAGAATCCCATAGATCAATCGTGGTGTTCGGCGCAACAAGATAAGACTTTGCTCCTGCTTCACCCTGCACCCATACTCTTGCATTTGTTGGCTTCTGATAGTAAGGCTGATACCCTATTGGATAATTATTCATAGACTATTGCTCCCTTCTCTCCCAGTAATAGATCGGCACTTCCGAACCAGAGTCGAAAGAATCATAGTAGTTTCCATCTTTTATTCCGACTACATGAGTTCCAGTCCCAAGAAGATAAGTTCCGTTTGGGTGGTCTCTGCAAAAGTTCTCAACCGTGTAACACATTGGACAGGTGTCCGGTATCAGGTCTCGCTTGAATCCCTTTGAGTAGAGATAACTCGCCCAAACGTGGTTAGAAGACGGCATATCGTGCATTTCAAATCCGCAAATACAGATGTCCATGTATGTGGTCTCCCAGGTCTGATCTGTAACAAGTGCTATCCCTCTTATTACGCAATCGCCTACGCGCTTGCCGGAAGGATTTGGATTGTAATAAACATGTGCCATCTTCCTCACCTCTTGGCTAAATCGTAACCAAAATAATGAGAGAGAATGTTCAAACAAAGTCTATGAAAAGTGCATCAAAAGTATTAAGTTGTCAAAGTAATTTGCTTATTTTAATCAACGCTATTTTGTGCCTGCGTTTTATCGTTGATTCAGAATAGCCGAGCATATCCCCGATGTATCTAAAGTCTTTATGTTCAAGGTAGTGTAATGTTAGGATGGATTTGTCAATGTCAGAAAGAGTAGTTGAGTTTATCAATGAAGTAAACGAGGATATGTCGGCTATTTCTTTCACCTTTTTTCTTGTTTCTATGTGCTTGCTCATATCGGTCTTCCACAAGTAGGACAACGCCTCTGCTTCGGTTTAGCTGACTGCTTTGCCTTCTTCAGTTGTGCCGAATAAGCTTTAGCCACAGACTTACCCTTTTTCTTTGTATCGTTTTTCTTTTCTTTCCACCCTCTAGTGGTTGTAGTAGTCGTTGTTACAGTTTGTTTTGCTGACATCAGTTGCCCCTATTCTGCGACTCATCATTGTACTGATCACCGTTTACAATGTTTCCGTCATCGCCTTGGATCTCTTGTTCAGTAGTTGTGGTCGTTGTAGTCGTAGTCTCCATGTTGGATTCAAAGAATAAGAATGCACCTACGGTGAGTACGTTCATGCAGATTACGGCTATCAATGCAATGAAAAGAAACTTGGCTTCCCTGCGTTTGTAGTTCAGCATATCTCGTAACAGTTCAATGAGTGCTTTATCTTCCATCTGTTCTCCTATTAATTAACCAGTTGTCGAGAGCATCGATTTCCTTCTTGATCTCCCCAGTATGGTTGCCTTCTTCAAGGTGCATCAGCACGGTCTTGTGGCTTTTGATGAGCATATTGAGAGAGTCGGTCATGTCAACCAAGACGTAATCGATCTTCTCTAGCTTTGCCTTGTCGCTCGCCAAGATCTTGTCATGCTCTTCAATACGTTTGTTGATATCGTCTAGCGGTTTAAGCAGAGCCTTCTTCGCAGAGTAAAGAATCTTGACTGCCGCCCCCAATATGCCGATACACGATGCAACGTATATGACTGTTGCCATATCTAACTGGATAGTCATTTCCGTACCTCTTTCATTTTCGCAATAGTCTTCGCTCCGACCTCGCCATCGACAGTAAGTTTCTGTGCAGTCTGGAATTTCTTAACCGCGTCTTCTGTCTTTGCACCGAAGTCTCCGTCTGCCGTACATTTGATGCCGTACCAATTTAGGAACTTCTGGATGTACAAAACATCGTATCCGTAGTCGCCTTTTCTGTGGTCTGTACGAATAGCACCCTGCACTGTGTAGCACTTGTAGTATTTCCATTTACTTGGAACGATGGTTGCGGGTTTTGCGTCCATGACCGCGTAGCATCCCTTGAGTTTCTTGTAGTGTGAATTTGCTACATACCTTTTGCCGTTTACCAGTTCACATACGACCCAAGTGTGACCAGAGTAGTCTTTACGACCTCTCTGCACTACATCGCCAAGACGGAAGTCTCCTGCCTTACAATGACCATTGGATTTCAACGAGGACATTTTAGGCATATCCTTTAACTGGTCTTTGAGGTCTTTCTTTACCTTGATTCCCACATACCCAAGACACACACCTACGAATACGTCACAACAAGCACCGACTCTCTGTCTTGCACTTGACCATGACTTGTGGTTTGGATATATCTTGTCGATTCCTGCCTTGTATGCCGCAGTAGGTTTGCCAGAGGAATACTTGTATTTCTTCTGCGCCGTTCCATACGGATAGCACATCCGATACGCCATTGAATTGACGATTTTCTGATTGTTATTGAGACTTGGGAATGTTCCCGTGTAGCCTTTCTTTGTCGGAGTTGGAGTCGGTGTTGGTGAGGATGCCTTGTAAGCGTTGGCGTGTTTATATGAATTGTTGCCATATACGCCGTCTACGCCGATGTCTTCTGTCTTCTGAAAGCACTTGAGGGCGTACTCTGTCTTGCTACCGAACTCTCCATCTTCCGTAAGTTTCCATGCAGGGTGATACCAATTAAGGAACTTCTGTAGGTTCTTTGCATTTTCGCCTTTAGAGCCGTTCTTGAGGGTCGCTGATGCGATAACACCATCATACTTGCCAGTAGGCTTGGTTACTGCTACAACATCCTCTCTGACATGAGCAAAAACCCAACATACGAAAGTGCAACACCAATATGCTGACTGATTCTTTCCGTAGAACCATACGTTGTATTTGACCTTATTTGAGTTCCTTGGGCTTTCCTTGACTCCAACTTCTGCGAGTGCCGTGGCAACCACCATGTCTGCCGTGACCTCTTTGGTATATTTAGGTCTGACAAAGTAATTGACCGATGACTTGTATCTTGTGCGCTTCAACACTTGACCGCCATTGGTGTCCGAACCACTTCCAGTATTGCCCTCTACTGTGGTGATAGAACCGTCTTTGTTTACCGATACGACAATGCCGATATGGTCTGATGTGCCGTTATTATTGAAGTCGAAGAGAACGATGTCTCCCCTTTTCTGACTTCCCCACTTGACGTTCATTTTCTTCTTGATGGCGTAGTCACCCATTGTAGGACATCCCGCCGTTCTGCAAGGAATGATTCCGATTGCATTAATCGTCATTCTCATCACCCCTTTCGTACTCATCGATTACGTTCTGGATTTTGTCAAGCAGTCTCAAATCCCCTGCCTTTTCGAGTTCTTTCATTTTTCGCATGAGCGGTGTGATTCTCTTGGCTATCGTTGAATAGTCTTGATTCCAATAATGAGATATGAACCACATGATGCCCGCCGCCAGAAGTACGGCGATTGAAGATAAAACATCTTCTGGAATCGTGAAATTAGTCCCTGCTATCGTATTGATAACAAGCAGAATAAAAGCGATTGCAGATGCAATCGCCGTTGCAAGTGTTTTGTTCATTTTGTTCTCCTTTATTTATTTCCATGTGCCTACTGCTCGTATGTGAGCCGTATAGTCTTGGGACGATGATACGCTCGTTGGTCTACAAATTGTATATGTTATCGTGTCTTTGCTTGTTGTGGACGAATTAGTAAGAAACGCTGAATATGAACCGGTAACATATATTGACACACACGGAACGCTTGTAAATAATCCTGCTGGAAAAGAAGAACTTAATGTTGGCGATGTATACAAATTCCCCCATGTCGAATTGACAACGGCGTTCTTCACTTCTTCTTTCCACGCTTCTGCAATACCGCTATTCCATTTGCGGTAATACCAACCGTTGATGTCTGTGCCTTGTTCTACTATGTAGTCAACGCTCTGTGATGGCAACACCTCATTCAGTATATTGGTAAGGTCGTTCCTTGTTATTGTTTCACTCATATTGACTCCTTACGGCAAGCGATGCCTTTATAAATTTGTTCATTTGTGTTTCCTTTCAGCCAACCTTGATAGCGGTCAGTGTATAATTAACAGATTTTGTTGCCCCTGTTGTTTGGTATGTTTCAAACAACGTAGGTTGACCGCCATCTACTGCGATGACGTTCTGTATATGAAGTGATGTGTCACCCACTCCTCTCGTAACGTATAATCCGTCGTAATAAAGTCTTGCTTGTAATGTCGCACTTGCACTACCACCTGTAGCCATCCACACATCAGCCATGATTATCCACTTTCCATCGTCAAGCGTTGGCAGTCTATCAAGTTCTGTGACTGTAGAATTAGTGACAGACTTTGCACCTTCTTTTCTTATGTAGCCATGTTGATTCATAAGCAAAGTATCCAACTTTTTCTGATTTAACATGCCGCCACCCCCTTTCTAAAGAGGGTGCGGAGTAGGTTAGTTAGTACCCCCCCCCACTATGGGATAAAGTCTGAACCCGGGATTCACACTATAATTTGCTGATGCTGCAATCGAATAGGTTTTGCCTTTTACGACAGGGAAAACAAGCGTGTACGTTATACCGCCCGTTGTATATCCTCTTGAGTGTGCAGAACCGTTTTCCGTTATATACACATACGATACGGCACTTGCTGGTGGAGCAACTACACCAATACATATTCCGCTTTTAGTAGCCGTAAATGGAAACGTCACTACTTCTGGTTCTCCAACCGCCTTTTCTATTGCGCTCATCAGCATTTTGTCTGTCTTTTTCTGATTAAGCAAATCATCACCCCCTATTCAATAACATCATTTTCCCAACCAAGAGCCACGATGGCGGCATACAAATCGCCGTCTACTGTGCCTGTTGGTGCGGATGTATCAAGATCTAACAATGCGTCTGACCTATCAACGTATGTATCTGTCCATGAAGTTTCTAAATCGTCTACGAAATCACTTACTTCCTGTAATGTCATATCCGTAGAGTTCATGTGAGCCGTAGAGTCAAATTCTGATATAGTGTCTGCCGTAGGAACGTCTGTGGATGTGACTCCCGTAATGAACCCGCTATCATTTGTAAGGTCTGATGTCTTGGACGGGATACTTGTACTACTCGGTAATGCACCCACTTCACTTGCCGTGTATGATGGTTTCGTTGGCTGTTTTGCCCACGATGGTACAGTCGGGTCGGTTTCTGTCGTAAGGAATCCGCTATCGTTTGTTAAGTCACTTGTCTTGGACGGAATGGTAGGTTTGTTGAGAATCTGTGCATCTCCGCTTACCGCACTCCAATCCGCATTGACATTGACTTCTGCTCCAGATGCGATGCCGTCCAACTTCTGTTTGTCAGTTGCGGTCATTAGTCCGTCACGGAGTTGTGTTACCGTTTCCAATTCCGCAACACCGTCATCAACGATGGAAGTGCCGTCAACTGTTACATCTGTTATCGTGCCACCGCTTGGGTCTTCCCACGAAGCATCATAGTCCATATCACTATCTTTGGTTAAGACTTGTCCCGTTGTACCGCCAGAAGGTACGCTACTTCCGTCACTTACCGTAGCCGTGGTCGTGCCGCTCTTGTCGGTTATTGTGATGGTTGCGATAGAGCCAGACTTGGAGACAGACGCACTTGGCGAATAACCGTCTGCACCATCTGCACCGGTATCTCCCTTGTCTCCCTTATCGCCTTTGTCGCCTTTTTCTCCTTTATCGCCTTTCTCGCCTTGAATACCTTGGATGCCCTGCTCACCTTGGATGCCTTGGATGCCCTGCTCGCCGCGGTCTCCTTTATCGCCCTTGACCCCTTGCTCGCCAGTATCGCCTTTATCACCCTTATCGCCTTTATCGCCTTTGAGTCCTCGCTCTGCGACCACTTGACCGCCGAGTTGACCAGAATTGGAAATTACACCCGTCAGAAATCCGTTGGCGTTGGTTATCTGACCTTGCAGAGAGCCTTGATTGTGTACGCTACCTATAAGCATTTTTATTCCTCACTCGCTTCCCCCCATACCCTAAAGGTAGGAGTGATTTCGTCTGTCTTGCCGATTATCGTTTCTGTTCCCGTGGACGTTGTGATTTGTACGTCATACACATAGTCTTGGAATTTGAATTTGTCTGCTCCGTTGTCATCGAGCCACTTGTCTGTAGGAATCACGATAGTCCAGAAGTCCTCAAGAGATTCTCCGTCATACTCATTCTCAATGACCATCATAGGAGTACCGCCCCACTTCTTCGCCACGGAGAAAGTGAGTTTGTCTCCTGCTGTCGGAGTCCATGTCGTACCTTCTGAATCCACGGCAGAAAAAACAATAGAGGCGGTATCGCCTCTTGTCAGTTCTATCATCATTGTTTCTGTGTTTATGTTTAACATTTATCTCTCCTTTATGCGGTTGCGAGATTTATCGTAGTTGTTGTCCATGTATCGTCCTCGTAGAGCCTCACGATACGATACTGTGGTGAGTTGATGCCATGCGTTCTTCCGAACACAATCGAATCAGTACCCGTGAATGTGTACGGATACGCATTGAATGTGCCGTAGGAATTGGTGGTGATAGCGAACGGCAACTTCCCATCGAGAAGTGCCGCCCTTACTTCTTTGAATGTGGTTTTGTCATACTCTGCGATGAACAGACCACCATCAATTCCCTCTATCATTTCCGTCAGTTTTTTCTCAAGTTGCGGAAGCGCAGTCCTTGGGTCTTCTCTGTTAAATGTAGCCATGCCATCACCTCTTTGCGTAATTCTGAAGTGTGTAATTCTTCACTATTTCATCCACGCCAAAGTCTTCTGCTTCTTCGTTCTTCAGAATGAATTGCAGTCTCTTGTACTTCTTGAACTTCTTGTTTAGGAAGAGTTCTGACGGGATGTTGGAAGAAACACCGAACGTCCTCTGTATCTCTACGGGGTCTTTATCGTCTTTTCTTACCAAGACCTTTGTAGCCGAACGATGCTGAATGAAATAATTCGTTTCCGCATCGAACACAGACTCTTCTGTGCATTGTGTGTATGTGCCGTCTTCGTTCTGCGTCCAGTAGTTCTTCTTGTTTGCGTTGAATGTTTCTTCGTCTATTGCAACTTGCGTGAAGTATATCTGTTTGTCTAACGGAAGTACCGACACAAGGTTGCCCTTTTTCTGCATCGTTTTGTAGTAGTGGAGTGAGCCATCGTCATCAAATATCGTAGACCACTCTGCTTTGACTGGTACGTTTTCTTCGCCCGTTAGGTTGTCGTATGCGTCCGTGAAGGAATCTTTGAATTCGCACACTTCCGTTGACGTTGAAAAGAGCAGATGATCATCGTACTTCATGAAGCAGTTTGCCGGAACATTCTCAAGGTAGTAGCATTCGTACACAAGATTCGTTCTGTCATTGCCCCACGAATTTCTCTGATTGCCGTCTAAAACGTACACCGCTCCGACACCATTTCCTATTGCGAGGAAATACTTGCCGTCATAAACGAACGAGTATGCGTTTTGGATCTCCGATTCAGCAAGCAGTTTCTTGTCCACATAGTAACTTCTGTTCTGTACTTTATGCTCGTTGTCTTCTGACGGAACGATTGCCATGACTCCGTTAGGTGACAGGAACAATGTCTCGTCACCAAGAATATTGAACGAATATCTCGCCAATGCGCCTACGCCCTGCACGCCCTGCTTGACCGCATATGTGGTGTCTTCTTCAAACGATGTCGGATATACAAGGAAGATGGCCGTATCTGTAGTCTTGGACTGTTTCACTACTCCGAGATAATCCCCTACCTTCGTAAGACCTTGTATCGATGTATCGTTTGAGCCTACTTCAATATAGTTCAAATCTGGGAAATACAGCGGATCGTTCGTAGCACACCACCACACTCTTGAAGAGTAATCGGTAAATTCAGGATTCTCTATTCCGCTGACGAACATTACGTTATAGATGCCGTTGGAATAGTTCTGATTCCTTGTTGTCTCAAAGAATGCTCTTCTCGATACGCTGTACTGTGCTGAATAATATTTGTATTCGACCCTTACGTTAATGTTAGGATTTACGATTAATTCTCCGTTCAATCCCTTTGAAACGTGGTCTTCGTCGAACACATAGTTGAATCCCCATTGACTGCCATAGTCTATGAATTCAAGCTTTGTAGCAGGGATCTTTTCTTCCTGTTCTGTTGCGTAGTTGTAGATATACACGCCATCCACGATAGGCATACCAGATGGAGATACGTCTGGGAAATCACCGACATCGAACACAACGTCCTTCGACCAAGTTGGTGCGATGACGTTGACTGTTCCTATCTCATATTCACCTAATGCCCCCGCAGAGTCTGTTGTGCGAAGGAATACTGTCTGCTCCCCTTCGTCAGCTACTGTGAAGTCTGCTCCGTCTATCGTGAGCGTTCCGTCAGCGGTGAGCGAATTAGACACAACGCTTCCGATGCCCATCTGTATGGAAGTTACATCTCGCAATTCATGCACATGGGTTACTGCGACATCGCACGATACGTCCGTAAATCCACGGATAACGCTTGGTGGGTTAGCTTCTGTCGGTACACTGAACGTAAGCTCCGAAGTATCACATGTAGGAGCATCGACCGCGCCCCAGATCGCATAGAGCGTTACGTTTCCGTTTGCCGTGTATGTCTGCCCTGCCGAGTACCGAGTACCGCCTATATCGTCTGCGTTCGTACACCAATACTTGAATGACCATCCATCTCTGGCTGGTTTAGTAGAAGGCAATGTTATATTGATTGAATTGTACTTGCCTACGTTGCTTGGCATACCAGTTACGTCCGTAGCATTCGCATTGAACGCTATCGTGTAGTATGCCCTTGCAGGAATGGAGATCGCCCCGCTTGCTGTAGAACCGCCTTCATACCCAGACCATCCGCTTGCGTGTTTTACATAGCCCGTAAGCGTTACCGCAGAATTGGATGTACCTCTGTTGACATTGAACGTCCGAGAGCCATACCACCATATCGTGCCTACTGCCGCACTACTGTGGTCTGTCCTGTTCGTGAAATAGCTTGTAGTCTGCCCAGAGCAAGCAAGGTAGATAGGCGTATCACGACCACTATAATATGTGTGGTCTTTGTGCATCTTCTTCGACCAGTAGACACCAACTGAAGCCGTGATGGACACATAGGTGTCGTGTATCACAGTCGAATAATCGACCCTTGTTCTCCAATATGATGAAGCATTGTTGCCGTAAATTGTACCCATGCTATACCTCTATCAAATCAGCAATTCCGTTATCGAGGCATTTTGATTCCTCGCCTGACTTCGGATATTCTGTGATTATTACTTCGTCTGATGGGAATGTGACTTTGATGAAGTCTTCTCCCGTCACGATCTCGTTCCACATCTTGCCGAACTGAATCCATGCCCTTGAACCAGTTCTGTCTGCCACCATGTCTGTGAACAGTTTGCAGTTCTCTGTTGTGAGCGTTTCTGTTGCTGTTACGATTTCAAGTTCATGGTCGAACTGCGTGGACACGGATGTCCGCACGGAAATTTGCCCTTCGCCCTGCAGAGCGTTCTGCGATACGTTGTTCGCAAGCATCACTCCGTAGATGTAAAGGATGACTATCTCATCCCCTTCATTCGGCTGTGAAACGACATTTATATTAGTTGAATCGAACGCTACACCGCCATCTTCCGTCTGCCATGAGCTTCCGTTATATGACCAACGAAACAGCGGTACATCGTTCTGTGTTTTGCCAGTTGTGAATCCATCGGACACGCTGAACACAAGACCATCTGAACCCCAATAGGTGAATAGACTCATGCTTCTGAATTCCATCGAGATCATGTGGCCCAACAGATTGTAGCTTTCATATACTGTTCCTGTGCCATCAGCATCCGTACTGACAAGCACCCTTGGAACAGTCAGTATCGGTGTAACATCGTGTAGCTGAAAATCAGCTTCGTATCTCCACACCTTGAAATTGCCGTAGATGTAGAATGCCGCCGTGCCGCCGCCTTCAAAGAAGAAGCTTCTGTCAAACCCCATATAGCAGTCGTAGTCCTTGTTCTGTGCCGTGAATTCTCCGTTATAGAACACGACACCTACGTCTGTGAATATCGCAAGATGGTCACGCCCTGCAAGCTCGAACCAAGCGCATTTATTTATTGAGCATGACGCTACACCGAGTTGCTCACATAACTGCTCCTGCGAGATGAGGATCTCCCATCCTTTACGCTTGAACGGTCTACCGGAAGCGTCCGGCAGCATATTCACCGCTGAAGGAGACCGTTTTCTCCACACGTTCGTAGAATCGTTTGTGAAGTCTACGCCACGGAAATTATCGTATGTTGTTGTGTATATTCTTGGTGCTGCCGGTATTTCCCTTGCCATTAGATATCACCCCATTTTGTAGGCTTCACGTCCGCTCGTGGCTTGTTTTTTCTCTGTAACGCTATGTCTCTTGCGTCTTCGTAGTCATTCTTGTACATAACGGCCTTGCGCTCGTCATCGTCAAGCCACAGATAATACGCTGTCAGAAGAGGAATGAGATTGTGCGCTACAAGCGGAAGTTCAAATTCAAAAGTTTCCGGTGTGTCATTTGTTATCTGCGTTGGTAACTTGTAGTAATAGATCCGAAACGAGCCTTCGTAATCGTCTGACTTGATATAAAGCTCGCGGTCTTTTCTCACATCGTATTCGGAAAAAGTGCGCCATATTTCCTCACCGTCTTTTTCAAACCATACCGGTGTTTCCGCAAGTGACAGAAAGCCTTTGCGGTCTGCCATATCTATTTTCAGTATTCCTGTGTCTGTCCCGTCTATCTCGAAGTCAAACTCTGCTTCACAAGGAAAAATGTTGTTTATCTCATTTACGGCCTGATTGATCGCATCGAAAGTGTATCCGAGTGTTTCAAGCTCTTCATAGTCGGCTTCTTCAGCAAACCCTTTGCTTATTAAGTTCTTTTTCAGCTCCCCGTAGTTCATTACTTGTCTTCTTTCTTTTTCTTTGTTTCAGCTTTTTTCTTGGTATCTGCCTTCTTCTTTGGCTCTTCCTTTTTCTTCGCCTCTTTACGGTTCTCTTCTACCATGCGCTCAAACTCAAGTTTTCTGTTCCGCAGTATCTGTCTCTGTCTTCTCGTACTCATTATTTTCTCCTTATACAAAGATAAGGGGATGCCATATAGACATCCCCTGAAATACTTTGCTTTGATTATCTGCCTTCAAATACCGCTACGCTTACTGCGGCAGAAGGTACGATGTGGACTGCTCCGAGTCCGGTTGCGCTGTTGACTACCTTGAAGTATGCGGAATCGATCTGAATCCATCTCATCTTGCCAGCACCTACAGCAACGGTAAGGTCGTTCTTTGCCGCATAGGAATCGCCAGCCTTGAACACTACGTTCGCGCTTGCGTTTCCTGCGTTGGAAAGAAGGATTGAAGTCTTCTGATCCTTGAACTCTTCCTCAACAGCATTCGTGTTGTCGAATGTTCTTGCAAGCCATGCGCCATTAGTGGTGTCTGATACCGCAGTCAGAGTGAAGTCATCAGATGCCTGGTTAGGGTTGCATACCTGTGCAACGCCGCCTACAGTAGCTTTTACTGTTGGAATATATACTGCTGCCATTCTTTACACCCCCTTAAACCATCTTGAACTTGCAGTCAATGATCTGCTGTCCGTCTACGACCTTTGCCTGATACAGGGAGTATCCCTTGACTTTATCTTCAAAGTAATCCTCTGGGGTATAGGCATGAGTGTGAGTGAACGGATTAGCAAAAGTGATAGCTTCTTTTGTTTTGAACTGAAGATGCCAAAAGCTATTTGCATCCTTGTAACAGTTGTTTGACGCTTTCAGAATGGTGTTGCCGTACATTCCGACCTTGCCGTTCTTCAGCATCGCGCTGTTGTCAGTGTCAAGTTCAACATACGCTCTCTTCAGCATCATGATGAACTGCCAAGGTGCAGTAAGTGAACGATAAGCGTCTGGATCAACGTCGTTCTCCATCAGCTTCTGGGTGATCTCGTCCATGAAGTCAAGGATTGGCATTGTGCCGTTTGCGCCGTCTACAGATACGGATACTACAGAGCCACTGATCTTTGGCTCATATACTTCTACGCCGAGGTCTCCAACATGGATACCGGCAATATGCTCGTCCATGTCTCTCGCGACTCTCTTGTTCTCTTTCTGCATCCATCTTGAATACAGCGAATTGCCGCTCTGTGCCTGTCTCTTGTCGAGATCGTCAATTCCAAATCTCCAATAGGAAATCTGATTAATAGGCATGAGCATTGATGTGTCTTCGATCTGGTAGTCTACATCAACCCTGTGCAGCTTACCATCTGTCCATTTAGAGGTCTGTGCATCGCCAAGTCCCAGGATTCTTACGGCATCGCCAACCTTCTTGACTTCGCCTTCGTAGTCTCTGTTGCAGTCCTCTGCAAATACGAGATTACGGTCAAGAGTTTCCTGAAATTCAGCAGCACATACTTCCGGGATAAAGTTGTTTACTGACATGTTTTTCTCCTTTTACCATTTGCCGCTTGTCTGTGCGGCTCTGATTTCTTTCCAGTGTGCTTTTCTTTCTTCAGGAGTCATTGCCAGTACGTCATCTTTAGAGTAGAACGGCTTTTCCGCAGGCTCGTTCTTTACCCCGCCCGCTTCAGGCGGCGGTGTCCTCTTGTGTGCGTCCTGCTCCGCTTTCAACGCCCAATAGGTCTGTTCAAGGGTAAGACCCTTTTCAAGATAATCGGATGGTGTTTGCGAAAGACCTTCAAACTTCTGCTCGAAGTCCATGACGTTTTTGATGGAAGGGTCGATTTTGTTGACCGCGGCGAGCTGATTTGTGAGTGCTTCGTTTTCTCGTGCCTCTTGTTCCCTTTTGAGAGCTTCTTCTTTTTCAGCTTTGAATTGTGCGTTCTCCGCTTCAAGTCTCTCGATTCTCGCTCTTTCCTCTATTCTGGCCTTTACTTCATCAGAAGATATGCCGAGTGAGTCAGCTAAAATGGAGTCAATGTCTTCATCTTCCAGATACTCCGAGTAGACTTCATCTCGTGCCTGCTGTGCGGCTTTGAGTTCGTCTAATTCTCTTTGTATCTCTTCTGCTCTTTTCTCTGCGTCTTCTGCTCGGTGGCGGTACTCCTGAAATTTGGCATTGTCTTCATGACTCTGCTCCGCCACTTCTTCTTCGGATTCAGGTTCAGCGACTTCCTGATAGTTACTGCCTTCTTCAGGACTTTCATCAGGGTCAACGACTTCCTGATCTGTTTCTGTTTCCACTACTTCCGTAGCTGTGTTTTCAAGTTCCATGAAAAATCTCCTTATTGAATTTTTAATATTAAAAAATCGGCTTTATTGCCGACTTAATAATCTGTGGGGGCTTTCGCCCCCGAAAGGAATAGAATGAAAAATGACAGTTACGCCATTGGTGCTTCCGGTGGTACCTGACCTATGGAAGGGTCCGCGTCCTGCGCCTATTGCTGCTGCATCATTTTCTGCTGTTGCTCTGCTTCCATCCTGCTGATTTCAGCAAGCATCTCATTCTTCGGTATTGGCGAGCCTGTTGATGCCATTCTTACTCTCGTTTTGAGGTCGATAAGATTGTTGGAAAGAAGGTCATCAAGCCACTTATCTCTTGCCAGTACGTTGAATGAGTTCTCTTTTGTTATGTCTACACGCACCGCAGGCATAAGGTTGTCCATTATCTCCTGCGTTACGAATACTTTCTTCATTACCGGATTCCCCATCTCATCAAGAACAGGCTGCCCGTCAACGCCTATTACAGGCTGTTCTACCGAAAATCCGTCCGGTTCATATACCATGTGAAGCTCTGCCATGAGTGAAGCAAAGTCCTCACCAAACTGCGCCATCATTGCTACCTGCTCGTCAAGCATTGACTCTGCTCTTTCGTTTACCGCGTTGATAGCACTCGCAGCTACACGGTTAAGTTCAATCTGGCCGAGCGTGTTTTCGCCTGAGCCGGGAAGCTCCTGTGTTACCTGAAGCAAATCGTCCTGAAGCTGTTTCGGTATGTTGGAAATCTGCGCTGGCTGAACGTATGTAAGCATTTTGTTTATCTCGTTTACGTCCGTACCCTGCACGGCTATCTTTCCGCCTACAACATCAAGCTGTTCTTCATTTGTGATCGCGCCTTCAAGATATGCAAGATGCGGAAAGCAGAAACTCTTTGATGCCATTGCTATTCTCGCAATGTTCTTGTTGAGTTCAATCTGGTTTGGTATCAGCTTCTTGACGTGCGATACGCCTCTTGCATCGTTTGGACGAAGTTCCCAAGAAAGTTTGATGATCGGGTATTTCCTTAATCCTCTGCCTTTGACGCCGTTCTTTCTGTCTATCTCGGACGGTTCTCCGCGCAGTTCGTGGAAAGGTTCATACACAACGGCATTCGTGCATCTCATCACGCCTACAACTCCGTCCTCGCCTTTAGTCATATAGATAAGGGTCGTGACTTTGCCGTTCTGCACTGCGTGTGACTCGTCTACTTCCGCGCGGTTTCCGATGACTTCTTTGGTATCGGTGTCTGATACTATCTTGTCTATCTCTGTCTGCGGAAGTTTATTTTTTTCTGCCTGTTTCCGCACGGATTTGACCGTTTCACGCTGATGAATGATGATATACGGCTGTTTCTGTATGTCCGGTTCTGACTCGTCACCGTACAAAACAGCAGTGTTATCAAGCATCTGTACCTTCGATGCGTCAGCTCCGTGCCCGAAATACTGTATTCCGTCACCTGTGATACACGCCGCCTTTAGCGTGGTACGCATAAGTGTGTCTTCTTTGCCCTGTTCGTAGTCTTCCAGGTACTTTGTCTGCAAAAGGTCATAGAAAGGCTGATATTCCTGCCGGTTTTCAAGGTCTGTGTATGTCACCGCAAGCCTGTTTGAGTAGATAATGGTGACAAGTCTCATTACATTGGAATGAATGAAGTCGAACATCGGCATTGTGATACCGCCGGACTTCAGCCCCTTCCACTGATTTCCGTTATAAAAATCCCACGCCTGGTTAGTATCGGCTATAAGATGCTTTTTATTGAGATAATCTATGCCCTTCTGGTACAGATCCCATACTTTTGATGCGGTGTATTCCATTATTTAACCTCTTTCTGCCCTACTTCAGTGCCGTCATAGGCATCAAGATTGCTCATGATGGTTTCGTATTTTCTTTTTTCTTCTGCCGCTTTTTTCTCGATTTCACGCTGTTCTTTCGTCTTTTTCGGCGGTTTTTTCAGTTCAAGCGGTTTTATTTCCTTTGTGCCTTCCGGCCTTACCGCATTGAACATACGGAACATTACATTGACCGTCAGCATCATGCTGAAAAAACAGAAAACCAAAATCAAAAGCACCAATATTAGCATGTCATACCACATTTATCTTCTCTCCTATCTCCGTTGCCGGTTCTGCAATGGTCTCTATTCCCCAATCAAATGGGTCTACCAACTTCTTGTAGAACTGTCTCTTGCGGTATTTCCGCAGTTTGTTGAGTGCCTGCGTCATTGCGTCAACATCATCGTCATGCGCTCCGTTTGGAAATACAGCAAATTCGTTGATGTATTCGTAGACCCAGCCTGTCTTTTCCGGTAAATGAAAATGCCCGTCTTGCTGAATGTGTGCAACCGCTTCAGCACGGGCATATTTTGACTCTTTCGGCTCTACCGCGACCACGCCGCTGACGTATTGCTTCAAAACGTCTATGATCGCGCTTCCATTTGCCTTGTCTTCTATGTATATCTGCCGTATAAGAGGGTTTGCCTGCTTCATTCGCACCACTTCTTTGACGGTGTTCATGAACGCCATCCTCTTATGCGTCCTGTCTAAAAGATAATAGTCGTCTTTTATTTTGCCTATGACCTGTATGGATACAAAGTCTGACCGTTTTGCATCTTTGTATGTCGCGTCAACGCTCATTACAACGCGGTCAAACTTCATTTTTCCGCTTTTGTATTCTTCACGGTCGTAAAATCCCCACGCGCCCCGCAAAAAGAGATTGCCTTCCATCGCCGTAGGTCTGCCCTGATACAGAGCATCCCACGCCCGCTGTCCGTTTTCCGTTACATAGGCTTTTTTCGTGGTCTTCAGCCACTTTTTGTCTTTGCCAAGCTCCGGACACAGCGGTTCGCCTATTTTTCTCCCCAACAGATCATCATCGCTCTCGCATTCGCAGGGAATGTTGACTACTTCGCACATATCAGGCATATCCTGCTTGATGCGCCCTGCCAAATCGTCTTCGTGCCATCTCGTCATGATAAGAACTATTCTCGTAACGGACTGCTGACGCGTCATGATGGTCTGCAAAAAGTCTTCCCATTTGGACTCTCTGTTGGATTCCGACGCGGCTTCCTCTGCGTTTTTAACAGGGTCGTCTATGATTATCAAATCTCCGGAATATCCCGTAAGACCTGCGCCGTATCCACGCGATATCATATAACCGTCGTGATTCTTCAGATACATATCCTGCGACGTGGCTCTTGTCGGGTCTAACTCAACATCGAAAAACGGCGCAAACGTCTTCAATGTGTTCAGATTCTGCTTGCCGAACCGTTTCGCCAGAACATCTCCGTAGGATATCAGTATTACATGATGATCCGGATTGTTCAGCAAGTACCATGCTCCCAGCCTTTGCGATACCGTTGCGCTCTTGCCGTGCTGCGGCGGTGTGGAAATAATTAAAATCTTTACACCTTTGCTGCGGTCTTCTACAAACTTCTGCACTCTCTGACACAGATAGCGGTGGAATTTGGTCGGCATCCATGACAGCGAGTCTTCACTTTTCCCCATGTTCCATGAATGAAAGACAAAATGCTCGTATGAGTCCTTCAGTTTTTCTATTCTTGGGTCTATCATTTCAGCAACCTGTCCGCTAAATCAAGCTGCGCGTCAGATATCTGCAATATGTTGGTCTGGTTCACCGTCTGCGGCTGATCCGTATAACCGAACACAGCCTTCTTCAGAAAGATCCTCGATGTGACCTGCGGCATGTTCTTGGAGTTGAGCATCTCTTCTGTCAGCTTGTCTTCCAGTATCAGGTACAGCTTTTCTATGATTTCACTCGGCGGAAGTAATATAACTCCCTCGTGCATCGGCAGGCCGTCAACGATCTCTGCATCAGCTTCCTCTATCTGCTCTTTATACAGATACATCGCCAATGTATCGTCAAACTCGCCGTTCTTCGCTTTGTAGAACGTCTTCTTGTCCATTCCCGATATCAGTATGATCTTCGCCACAGTCAGCGTGTGCGTCTCCGCATAGGAACGGACATTATAAAACAGACCGGTGAAATACTCTAAATTGTACTTCCTTCGGTCTATTCGCTTCACCATGTATTCGCGGAACTCTTCCCGCGTTTTCATTTCGTATTCCTTCTTCCCCATCGCTTTCGAAGAGGCGGTGTCGGCCTTGCACCGACTCAAATCCGGCGCGGAATTGGGCTTCTCGTAGCACTACCGCCTTTATAAGCGAAGTATTGTCTCCCCTTCGCTATGGGTCTTTGTGCATTCTTTACACTACCCTTTTAACATATTTTTCCTATTGCAATTTGCAATCCTTTTTACTCCACGGCAGATTTTTAGCAGTTTATGCACTGTTTATGCACATTTTTTAGTATTTCCTCGGGAATTTTTCTGCCTTTTTCGTATATTTATGCAATCCTATGTCATCTATATGCGCCTTTTTTATTCTCCGGAAATATTTTTTACTGGCTCGTTTACGCAAGATACTCCCCCCACCACAATCTCTATACACCGCACTTCCCCGAATGGGGTCACGGTTTCCAAAACGCCCGAAAGCCTTGATGTATATAGCATTATCCCCTTCCTTCTTCTCTTCTCTCCTATCTTTTACGGCGGGGGGATTTGGTGTTAGATGTGTGTAGGCTGGCTATGAGATGTGAAGGACCGGAAGGAGTGAAGATGATCTGGTATTGGTATGTATGTATAATGAATGACGTATAGGGTGGTTTGATTTCTTTTATTTCCTTGCCCTGTAAGGGATTGCGCGATTCTGTGTTGTTTTCTTTTTTCTTTCCTTGCCCTGGCTGCCGGTGCTGATCTATTGGAACCAGGAAGACAAAGAGATGTAATTGTAAACCATAGTGGATAGATTGTTAACTTATTCTTTCTACTTTGTTTTGGTGTTATGTAAACCTATAAGATTCTTTTTCTTTTGTTCCTGGCCGCTGCTGCCTGATCTCTTTGCTGATCTGCTCCGCGCTCCCCTGCCGCGCTAACGCTTGGCCTCGTGCCGGCAGGTATGCCGTCACGCTGACATGATGACCTTGTGACGTTTTCCCCTTCCGGATCTGCTGAAAAAACTTGCAAATTCATTAAAAAACTTTGCGAAAAAGTATTGACAACATTCTATTGTATATGTTAATATATACTTGACCGAAGGGAACATACCCCTTCAACAAAATATAGTCTATGTTAATATATATGGAAAGGAATAGAACCATGTCAACTACTTACACACTCAATCAGGAACACAACGGAATCGAAATAACATTCAGCGCAAAGCCAGCGGACGAGATCCGCAGCACACTAAAGGAAAACGGATTTAGATGGCACAAGGAAAAAAAACTCTGGTACGCAAAGCAGACGCCGGAACGCCAGAAGCTGGCCGAATCTCTCGGAACACTCGAAACGATCTACAACT
>Ga0247611_10004554_pt1 | contig 19121 bp, 15 predicted proteins | sample 177DNAGHGhighgp2_FD_192422 | JGI IMG/M metagenome (GOLD analysis project Ga0247611, IMG submission 192422) | Sheep rumen microbial communities from Palmerston North, Manawatu-Wanganui, New Zealand - 1770 DNA GHGhigh gp2 | ecosystem: Host-associated > Mammals > Digestive system > Stomach > Rumen... | reverse complement strand
CCAGCTTTTTCAACAACAAATTCCATAAAAACATTGTTCCAAATTTCCACCCATTTTCCACAATCACAAGATGGGTCACAATTTTTTCCACAAGAAGGCTTTCCTGTGTCATAAAAAATTTCAGTGTCTGGTCCACAAGGTCCAACTCCTCCACCAATTTCCCACCAGTTATCTTTTTTAGGGAAGTAAAAAATCCTATCTTCACTTATTCCGCACTCTTTCCAAAGGCTGGCACTTTTTTCATCTCTTGGAACTCTTTCATCTCCCTGAAAAACAGTTACAGCAAGTTTATTTTTAGGAATTGCAAGATATTTTTCATTTGTTAAAAAATCATAACTCCACTTTATTGCTTCTTCCTTAAAATAAGAACCTATACTCCAGTTTCCAAGCATAAAAAACATTGTGTGGTGCCTATTGTCACCAACATCTTCAATGTCATTTGTTCTCAAACATGGTTGGCAGTCAAAAAGCTTTTTGCCCATTGGGTGAGGTTTTCCCATTAAATATGGAATAAGTGGTTGCATCCCAGCTGTTGTGAACAAAACAGAATTATCATTTGGGATAAGTGAGGCTCCTTTGATTTCTTTATGCCCATTTTTGAGCCAAAAATCACGCCACATATTTAATAACATCTTACTTGTTAAATTTTTCATTTTATTTACCTACTTTAAAATTATCTTTAAGTGTTACTGTTTCATTAAACACAAATCCACTATCATCGGCTTTTGTTAAATAACAATAACTTTTTCTAACAAATTGAAAGTGACTATAAAGTTTTGCTGATTTTAAAAAGTTTTCTGCTTTGGCTGTTATTGTCTTTAATGAATTTTCATTGAAAACTTCTTCTAAATTGTCTTTTTCAAATTTAACATCTTTTTTAAACAATGTTTCAAATTGATTTATTTTAACATCAAATGAGTCTTCTGCTGAAACCCAGTGAATTGTTGCTTTAACTTTTATGTCGCTTGTGTCATTACCACTTTTTGAATTTTTTATGTATGAACAATTTAAGTGGTCAATTTCTCCATTTTTGTTTTTAACAACTTCATCACATTTTATTATATATGCCCCTTTAAGTCTAACAAACCCCTCTGGTTTTAATCTAAAGAACTTGTTTGGAGCATCTTCCATAAAATCTTCTTTTTCTATATATATCTCTTTAGAAAATTTTGCAATGTGGCTTCCCGCATTTTCATCATTTTGATTGTTTTCTATAAAGCAATCTTCAACGCCCTCATAATTTGTGATAACAACTTTTAATGGGTCAAAAACAACCATTGCTCTTGTTGCTGTTTTATTTAATTCATCACGAATACAATATTCAAGAAGCGCATCACTAACCTCACTTCCCGCAACTCCAATTCTTTTTATAAATTCTATCATACTACTTGGAGTGTAACCTCTGTTTCTAAGTCCTCTAATTGTTGGAAATCTTGGGTCATCCCAACCACTTGCCTTGCCCATTTCTATAAGCTTTCTTAAATATCTTTTTCCTGTTATTGTTCCAGTTATGTTAGTTCTTAAAAACTCAATCTGTCTTGGATTTGGATTGTTGTTTATTTCACAATTTTGTATTACCCAATTATAAAGCGGTCTGTGGTCCTCAAAAGTATTATCACAAAGTGAATGTGTTATATTTTCTAAAGCATCCTCTAATGGATGAGCAAAATCATAAGTTGGATAAATGCACCATTTATCTTTTTGCCTATAATGTGTTTGATGAACAATACGGTATATTACTGGGTCACGCATATTCATATTTGGGCTCTTCATATCAATTTTTGCACGCAAACATTTTTCACCATCTTTAAACAAACCTTTTTTCATATCGGCAAAAAGTTGTAAGTTTTCTTCTACCCCTCTATCCCTAAATGGGCTATCTGTTCCAGGTTCTGTGAAACTTCCTCTCGTTTTTGAAATTTCTTCAGGTGATTGGTCATCAACATAAGCTAGTCCCTTTTTTATTAAAAGAACGGCATAATCATAAAAGTTTTGATAAAAATCACTAGCAAAAACCAAATTTTTCCACTCAAAACCCATCCATTTTATGTCTTCTTGCCAACCTTTAACATATTCTTCATCTTCTTTTGCTGGATTGGTGTCATCAAATCTTAAATTTGTGTAACCCCCAAACTTTTCTGCCATAGAAAAATTTATGGTAACACCTTTAAGATGCCCAATGTGCATATATCCGTTTGGCTCTGGCGGAAATCTTGTTATAATATGATCTAAATGTTCATTTAGCATATCTTTTTTTATTTCAGATTCAATAAAATTTTCTGTTTCTATGTTTTCTATTTCTTCTTGTGATAATGTTTTCATTTTAAAAATCCTTTTATCCATTATTTATTGATTATATTGCACTTTTTGGTTAAAGTCAAGTTATTGACAAAAATTTAAAACAAAGTATAAAAATTCTCCTTTTCCATAGACTAAACAAAAAGGAAGAATTTATGTTAACAAAAAACCTAAAACAAAACATTCAAGCCATTCAAAACATATTTCATAACTCACAAGATTTGATTGTGCGTGAGTTTGTTTCATTTGAAAAAATAAATTCTGCCATAATTTATCTTGATGGAAGTGTTGACAAACAATTTTTAATTTCTGGGGTTGTAAATCCTCTTCAAAAATCAAACTTGCCAAAAAATGAAAATATAGCTGATTATGCAACAAAGCAAATTGTTGCTTTTGCTCAAGTTAAAACAGAAAACAACTTAAACACAATCACAACAGAACTAAACAATGGATTTTGTGTTGTTTTGTTTAATGGCAGTGAAAAAGCAACTTGTGTTGACAGCACAAAGTGGCCTGTTCGTGCCGTTTCAGAGCCGCCCACAAGTGCCGTTATAAATGGTCCCCGTGAAGGCTTTGTTGAAGATGTTTTAACAAATGTTTCTCTTCTTCGAAAAAGACTAAAAAACCCTAATGTTATTTTTGAAAAAATGGAAGTTGGCAAATACTCAAAAACTCAAATAAGGCTATGTTATATCTCTGGAATTGCTGACCCACAAATTGTGCAAAAAATAAGAACAAAAATAAATCAAATACAAATTGATGGAATTATTGATTCCAGCTATGTTGCAACATTTTTGGAAGATAGGCATCATTCAATTTTTAGACAAGTTGGAAGTGCTGAAAAGCCAGACATTATTGCATCAAAAATTTTGGAAGGAAGAGTGGCTATTATTGTTGATGGCTCACCCATTGTTTTAACTCTTCCATTCCTTTTGATAGAAGATTTTCAAAACAGCAATGATTATTATTCCACATCCACAAGTGCAAGTTTTTTAAGGTGGCTTAGATTTTTTGGCGCAACTCTTGCCATCATTTTGCCTGGATGTTATGTTGCCGTTATGTTATATCATTATAAGCTGATTCCCATAAAACTTTTAATAAGCATTGCAAACAGTATTCAAGGCATTCCTCTATCGCCTTTTTTGGAGATTTTGTTTATTATATTTTTGTTTGAAATGCTATATGAAGCAAGCCTTAGAATGCCTCGATATTTAGGTTTGGCGCTATCCGTTGTAGGGGCTCTTATTTTGGGAGATACTGCCGTTAAAGCTGGACTTATTAGCCCACCAGCTGTTATGATTGTTGCCCTCACTGGAGTTATGAGTTACACCGTTCCAAATCAAAGCGTTCAAATATCACTTTTAAGAATTATCTTCACAATTTTGGGTGGCGTTTTGGGGCTTTATGGAATTATTATTGGCGGATTGTTTTTGGTGGGATATTTATGCAGTATCGAAAATTACACTGCACCTTATTTGGCTCCTTTTGGTCCATTTATAAAACAAGACCAAAAAGATTCATTTTTTAAAAAGCCTGTAACAAGCCAAGAATATAGACCACAAAGTTTTTCAAACAAAAACAAAAAGAGGTTAAAAAAATGAAAGAAATTTCTTCACATCAATTTATACTTTTATCTTTGTTTTTGCTTTTAAGCACAAAAATATTCACCCTTCAACCCTATATCTATTCTTTCTCACAAAAAGATGCTTTTTGGAGCATACTCATTGGAGCAATTATTGATATTCTCATAACACTTTTTGTGATTTTTTTGTTGCAAAAATATAAAGATATATCATTTTTTGAACTTTTAACCAAAACTTTTGGAAAAATTTTTGCAAAAATCATTCTTTGTGTTATGTTTGTTATCATACTTTTTAAAGTAACTTTTTTAGCAGAAGAAACTTTTACTTTTTTTATGAAATTTTTATATGAAGATTTAAACCTCGCAATTTATATAATTCCTATGGCGTTTGTTTGTGGATATTTTTCAGTTAAAGGAATTAAAACCATTTCACGAACCATTGAAATATTTTATATATTTGTTTTGTTTGGAATTGTTGTTTGTTCGCTTACTGCCATTGATGGCGTGAATTTTGACAACATTTTGCCCATGTTTGAAAATGGTTTTTTACCAACCCTAAAAGGACTCTCTGCACAAATTTTTTATCGTGGCAACGGCTTAATTTTGTTATGTTTTATGGGAAAGATTGATTTTAGAAAACATTTTACATTAAAATTTATATCAACCAAAGGCATAATGACACTACTTTTTCTTTTTATTTCTTTGATATTTTATCTTGTTTATGGACCTAGTGTTAAATATATAGAATTTACTTTGTCTGGGCTTCCTCAATACAATCCTTTTGTTTCCGACTTAGGACGGTTAAACTGGCTGGGAGTTGTTGTTTGTGTGATTGCCTTGATTTTAACAACCTGTATATTTATTTACTGTTTATCTTTGATGATTAGATGGACATTCAATTTCAAACGCTCTTTTCTTTCAACTTCGTTTAGCATTGGGGCAATTTTGACTGTTGCTTATATAAACAACTTTAGCTTGTTAAATATTCAACAAAAATTAGATAACTCGTGGATGATAATTGCAAGTTTTTGTTTGTCTATTCTTTTAATAATTTCAATAATTCTTGGTTTTAGGAGGGAAAAATGGACAAAGCGTTAAAATATAAAATTATCCTTTTTGTTGCCGTTTTATTCCTTCTTGTTTTAATCCCAAGCGGAATTGAAAAACAAAGTCAAATACAAAAAATTGCCATTGTTTCTGGCATTGGCATAGACAAATCTGAAAAAGGACTAACTTTATCTGCACAAGTTTTGGTTCCTGAACCCAGCACAAATTATTCACCAAATCAAACAGTGTTTTTTGCTGAAGAAAAAAACTTGGCAAAAGCAATAAGCAGTTTAGAACTAAAAATTGGTCAAGAACTAGGGCTTTCTCACTGCTTTATTATTGTTGTTGGAGATGAAATGTTTGATGAAGATATAACAAACACTTTAGATTATTTAATGCGTAGCAACATTATGGATAACAACTCTATCTTAATTCACACAGATAAAAAGGCTCAAGAAGTTTTGGAAGTCAGCTCAAAACTGAGCAAGTCTGATTTAAACAACTTGCAAAATTTAGCAAAATTTTCACATGAGCACTATGATTCTGTTAGCACAAGCTTAGTGGATTTATTTAATGATTATTTATCAAATTGCCCCTACACCGTTGTTGGGAGCATAACAACAGAAGATAAAAAAAGTGAAGATGGTTCATCAAGCAAAGAACAATCATCTAAAACTGAACAACAAGGCTCTAAGAGTGACAAAACACTAGCAAACAATGGTGATGCAATTATCTTAAAAAAGGGTAAAAAAATTGCAACTCTAAAAAAAGAGGATATAGAAAACTTTTCTTGGCTGGACAACAACTCTCAAAAAGGTCATTTGATTATTGAAAATTATTCTAATAAAGACACTCAAAGCTCTAAAATTTCTTTAAAAATAATGCACGAGAATGCAAGCTTTTGCCCTGAACTTAAAAACAACACTCCAATATTAAAAACAACCATCTCTTTTGAATATGTAATCGAAAGCATTGAAAGTGAAAATGGCGAAAAACAAAGTGTTCAAGAAAACTTTTATAATAGTGATTTTAAAAAAGTTGTTGAAAACACCATAAAAACAAAAATTCAAAAAACTCTTGTTTTGTCAAAAGAAAATAATTTTGATATAATAAAAGCATACAACAAGTTTAACAACAAATTTAACAATAAGTGGAAAAATTATTTAAATAACTTAAATAACCCTGATGATTATATAAAAAATCTTCAAATAGTTGTTGATGTTAATTTAAAAACAAAATTATAAAATATTAAGACAAAATTTTAAATAATTAAAAAAGAACTTTATGATTAAAGTTCTTTTTATTTATTTTTTATAATAATTTTTCATAAATCTCAGCTATATCTTTTGTTGTTTTATCTTTTGTTAATTGTCTTATTTTTTCAGCCTTTTCTATTTCTAATTTATCCAAAAGCTGATAAGCGTTGTCGGTGTAACTTTTTGGCAAGACTTCACTTTTAGCTTTTGCTGATAATAGTTCCTCACTTAAATAAATATGGCTATTACATAATGAATCAAATCTAGAAATAATTTTTTCAAGTTCTAAATCTTGTTTGTTTGTAACGCCCGCAATAAGTGTTATTGTTCCAGCTTGTTCAACATTTTTTGCAACTGCCAAAAGCTTGTTAACTGCGATAATAGCATTCAAGCCAAACTCTCCAATCTTTTCTTCTTGTTCTGAAATTGTGCTATAATTATAAGCTCTTAAAACTGCCATTAAATCATCAACAATCAAAACAACATCTTGCCCCATTTCACAAAGCCTTTTTGCTCTTTCGATTGAAAGATTAACCAAATACATTTGTCTAAATGGCGTCATATCAAAAGTTGAAAAAGCATATTCAATCCCCTGCTTATTATATACAGATTTTTCTTCTGGTCTTTTGTCTATCGCAACAACAATGGTATGCAAATTTTGATTTTTTGCTTGAACAGCTATTTTGTTTAAAAACTCACTTTTCTTGCTATTCTTTTCTGCTTGAACCAAAACTCTTTGCCCCTTTCCTATTGGCGCCAAAAACTTGCTAAAAGCCAAGCTTTCATCTTCCCACAATTTTATAATATTTGCTGAAGCTATAATGTCAACTTTGTTTTCAGAAACATAAAGTCTTTTAAGCTCTCCCAAAGTGCAATCATTTATTTTTAAAATATCCGCAATCTGTTTATAGCCTGAGCCATCATCATAACACAGGCAATCAACCTTATCTCCCTCCAAAAGTGAATAGGTTTTAACCATTCTATAAGGAATAATTGCAATGTCATCATTTGTTAAACTATTAAGTCCTCCAAGATGCAATGTTCCATAACCATTTGGTTCAATCATCAAAATTCCAGAATCTTCTTTTGGCATTTGCCCATCTTTTGTTATAAAGAGTTCTTTTCTGCTGCTAACTTTTGCATTTAAAAACAAATTTTCTTTAGGTTCTAAGGCTTGAATAAAAGAGCCTTTCATCCAAGATGTTTTTTCTTCTGTTTGATCAGCGTATTCATAATAACCAACATTCCAATTAGCATTAAAATCATATGCATTTTTTGGAGGCCTACCCTTTTTGTTTTTAGGAACAAATGGCTCTATGGTGCCACTTTCAACTTGCATAATTTTTTCTATTAAATCATCTTTTTTGTATGTTGTTGGCAAATGAACCCCAATGCTTCTTGCGTATTCTCTTAACTGAAAAATTCCAAATTTATTCAGATTTTCTCTTGTGTTTAATTTTTTATCCTCCATTTTAACCTCATAAAAAATTTAAAATTATTATAACATAATAAAAAATGTTTGTAAACCATTTATATTAAAAACACAAAGCTGATCGCTTTGTGTTTTGCAAGCAAAAGTTTTTATACTCTTGTTTGCATTATTATTATAAACTAAAAAACTTTTTTTATTCATTAAATTTTATTTATCACATAAGCAAATTTCCATTATCTGTTTGAATAACTTTTAAAACTTTTAATTCCTCACCAGTTTTTGCATCTATATAATCATAATAAATTGCTTCATTATATACGCACTTAAATTCCCAAGCCAATTTTTCACCCAAATATTCCGCTGGAATGATACATAAATTTGTGTCTAAAACATCTAGTTTTTGATTTATTTTTTGCTTTGCTTGCTCGCTTGAAATTTGTGGCGATAAATCAACTCTATCTATATGATTAAAAGCCCAACTTCTTGCTTCTAAACCAACAACATTTCCATTTTCTTGATTTATTTTAACTTTTATCATATCTGGATAAACTATAACATCTTTTGTTTTAAAAGTTAAGTTGCAATAAACAAATCCGCCCTCTTCAGTGCTCCAAACTGGAGTTATATCATTAAATCCAATTTTATTTAAAAAGTTTTTTGCAAGAATTTCACATTCATAAATATTTTTATTGTGTGATAATGATTGTTCATCTGTTGCAAATTGCAAAACAAGATTATCTCTTTTTGTCATTTGAGCATAACCAGTTATATCGCCTTTTTTAAGTTCAAAGTTATATGTGTCAAAATCTCCTCCCAAACTTTCACCAACAAAATTTATTTCATACCCTTTAAAGCAATTTTTAACTTTTAGTTCCGCTTCTGTTTGTGATGTCTTATTTTCACTCAAACCTTTAACTTGTTTATGCTCTGTTGAATCACTAAAAGGTCCATCATAGATTAAGCTTGGATATTCTATTGTTTCATCATACATAAAATTAAATTCATCAGAAAAATTATTTGTTTTTATTTGTGGATCTGAGATATTTTCAACAATATAATAACCTGAATTTATTAAAGTTGCCAAATCGTTTAAATCCGCTTTTATTTGTTTTGAGCTTTCGTGTAATTTTTCTAATTGAGCTAAATCATTTTTTGTTATACCTTTAAGTGATAATATATTTTCATTTAAAACATAACAATAACCACCAAGTTGATTTACAAACTTATAAGTGTTTGTTAAAGATTGATGATTTAACGGAAGAGACGATAAACTGTTTTGAGCAATTTTGCATAATGAACAAATTTCAATTAAATATTTTTCCTGATTGTTTGAGTTTTGCGTTATTAGTGTTTTTGATAAATTTGTTTCTATATTGTTTACAGCATCAGTTAATGTGTAAAAATCACTTTGATAAACAGAGTTTAACTGAGTTTTATAATTTTTTGTTTCATTATTAAAAGAAACAGACAAAATTGTCGCTAAAACTATTGCTAAAGTAGTTAAAACTGAACAAATTGTGATTGCTATTTTTGAACTTTTTGTCATACATCCCTCCTATATCGCAAATTTATGGTTTCCAATAGTTACCAAAACTGTTCTAGACCAAATCCAAGAACTTGTTGCTGTTTTGGGATTATAATAATATAATGCCCCATACGATGGGTCCCAACCATTTAGCGCATCTCTTGCAGCATTATACGCCGACTCATTTGGCTCTAAATTTATTTGACCATCATTAACAGCAGTAAAAGCATAAGGCTGATAAATTACTCCAGAAATTGTATTAGGAAATTTTGAACTTGCCACCCTGTTTAAAATAACAGCTCCAATCGCAACTTGCCCAGCATACGGCTCACCTCTAGCTTCTGCGTGAATACATTTTGCCAGCAAATATAAATCACTGCTTGTTTGAGTTTGACTTTTCGAACTTGTTAAACTCATTCCAAGAGCTGCCGCAGTTTTTGGACCAACAATTCCATCAGCAGTGAGCTTGTTCTTCTTTTGAAAACTTTTCACTGCAGCTTTTGTTTTTGAACCATAAATACCATCGACAGCGCCAGTATAATATCCCCAATTTTTTAATTTTGTTTGAACTGTTTTCACTTGCGAAGTTGTTAAAGCTGCTTCAACAGAAACATCTGTGTTTGAACTGTTTTTAAAAGCAAAAAAAGTTAAACAAAAAACCGCAATAAAACATAATATTATGTAAAAAATCTTTGAAACTTTTTCCATTTTGTTCTCCTTTAAATTTTGTTAAAAGTAGTTTAATCTATTTTTCAAAATTTATTTATCTATTAAAAAAGTTTTTTATTATTTCCACAATTTTTGAGCGATAAACTATGTTTTTGTCGTCATTATCTTCATAAGATATAAAACACATTGGAGGGTATGCAACACACCACCAGTTATCCCCTAAACCAGAACCTAAATTTATAATTAAAGCATCATAAACATCACTTTCTAAAGTTAAACTCTCATAAGTTCTTGTTGGAAAATATTCGCTTTTAATTTGAGCCTTACTTTTATAAGAAAAGCAGTTTTCCATTAAAACTTTGTCTGCCACACTTGTTATTAAATCAAGATTTTTATAAATAATTTCTATTGATTCTTCTTTTGATTTTGCTTCGCTTAAAAGTGGAGTTAAAGCACTCACAACCTCATCTTTAACTTTATATTTAACATTTTGGTCCACTGAAGAATTGCTGTTTGCTCTTATGTGAATTCTTAAATAATCACTTGCATCAATTTCTTTTTGACTTATATTTGAAAACACGAAAAAACTTATAGCAAAAATTAAAATAACAACAAAAATTAAAATAATATTTTTAAACTTAATCATTTTTACCTCTGTTATAAATAATTAACTTTTTTGTGTTATTTAAACATAAAATATTCAATATATAAAAATAATTTTTTATAGAAAAAACACACAAAAAATTGTGTGTTTTTGTTAATTTAATTTCTTTTGCCTATAAACAACAATTTGAGTTGGTTTTGTTATAGGAAATTTTAATTCTGGGTTTTGATTTAACAGCATATCAGGATTTATCAAAAGTTTTTTTGCAATATCCCAACTATCATTTGCTTCACTTACAACATATATTCCCATATTACATAAATCAAGCTTTCTATCTTCTCCAACAACTATGTCGCTCATTATAACTTCATTTTTTGAACGCAAAACAAAAACTGTTAAACAAAGCTCTGCCAAAACATCAATTTCTTTTGCTCTTTTGTTTCTTGCATCAAGTTCTTTTATGCTTGCTGACACCAAAATTTCGTCATCTTTTAAAATTCCATCACAAACAAACGAACTCTCAAAAGGAATCTCAACTTTAACTGATTGTGTTGTGTGATTTTCATCATCTAAAAGATATATAACATAACAACCAACATTTCCTGTTATTATAACTTCATCTTTTTCTATTCTTTTATTTTTTATAAAACAATTTCCAACTGATGAACATAAAACTTTATCTATTCTTATATCATCTTCAGAAAATTCAATATTACCATCAATTTTTTCAGTTATGTTTTTAAAACATATAATATTTTGAGTTATGAAACTAGAATGCTGCAGTTCCATTTCTTTTTTAGGACAAAAAGCATCAAAAACGCTTTCAATTTCTATATTTTTTCTAACCAAAACATTTGCACAAAACTTGTTCTTTAATTCTAAAACACCTTTAGAACTGCTAAGTTCACCATCAACTTCATAACTGTTTTCTGTGGTGTTTAAAAAGATTGTTGCACTCTGCCCCTCACAGACTCCTGTTCCCAAAATTTCTTGATGAAAATCTTGTGAATAAGTTTGATTTTTTAGTTTTGGCTGTTCATCATTTGTTAAATAAATTAAATTAGTGTTTATAATTCCATCACAAATTATCAAATCATTTAAACAAGTTATATTTTTTGATATCGCATAGCTCTCAACCATTAAAATTTTTGATATTGAGGTTGGCAAATCAATCTCAGTTTTTAATTCAAAGTTTTCATTTAATGCATGAGTTATGGTGCTAAATTCTTCTGTTATAAGTTTTTGATTTGCTGGGCTAATTTTAGACACATATTTAACATTTTGTTTTTCAATAGAAAATAATTCAAAAACAAGTTGCTCAGCAAACGAAAGTGAAATCTCATTAACAGATAAATTTAATGTTTCAACAGATTTTTGCAAGACAAATATTTTATTTTCACCAGTTATTTGATTTGAATTATAAGCATTTGAAAAATTTGTTGAAGTTTTTAACTCTTCTATTTGACCATTTTCAAGCTTTACAAGTGCAGTTGAATTAACCACCCCTTCAATCGTTACGCTTCCTTTATTGACATTTGTGTTATTGATGCTTACCAAACTTTTTGTAAACAAAACTTTATCTATTTTTTCTCCATTTGTCGTTAATATAACATTTGATTGAAAAGTGATATCATCAAGTTTTTTGTTATACTTTATCTCAACAACATTTATTTGTGGCTCAAGTGACATTTTAATCCCCCTTCAAAAAATTACTGATATATTTATATTGAAAGAGTAAAAAAAATATAACTAAATTCAAAAAATTAGTGCTTTAAGGCAATTTTTACATCACCACACAAAATATCACTATAAGAATAAGTGTGTTTTTCATTTGCAAAGCTATTGTCTAGTTTTACAACAAAAACACTATGATAAACATCTTCTATAACTCCACTATATTGTGAAATCTTTTTTCTTCCGTGATTTACCTCCATCAAAACGCCTTGCCCTTTCAGCTCTAATATCTTTTGTTTAACTTTTTCTAAACTCATTGTTGGTTCTCTCATTTTTAACCTCTCTTATTTATATTATTAACATAAAAAACTTTTTATAAACAAAAAAAGCACTATTTATTTTAGTGCTTTTTAACAAAAAATTATTCCATTATTTTATCATTTTTTTAACTGTAGATACAATTTCTTCAACATTTATTCCAAACAAGTTTGCAACTTCTTGCCCATTTCCACTTTCTCCAAAAACATCAATTCCCAAAATCTTGCCATCATCTCCAACAAATTTAAACCACCCATCACGAACTCCAACATCAACAGCAACACGATTTAAACATTTTTTTGGTAAAACGGAATTTATATATTTTTTATCTTGCTTTAAAAACATTTCAAAACAAGGAATACTTACAACCCTAACATCAATATTTTGTAATTTTAACTGCTTTTTAGCTTCTAGACATAAAGAAACTTCACTTCCAGACGCAAGCAAAATTGCATCTAATTTTTTCTCTTCTTTTGAAATAACATATCCACCAAAAGACACTTTATCAAAATCACTGTTTGCGCTTAATGGAAGTTTTTGCCTACTTAATATAAATGCTGTTGGGCTTTTTGTTTTTATTGCAAGTCTATATGCCCCAATTGTTTCAACAGCATCTGCTGGCCTTATAACATTTAAGTTTGGAACAAGCCTTAAACTTTGAGTTTGTTCTATTGGTTGATGACTTGGGCCATCTTCACCAATATAGACACTGTCATGAGAAAAAATATACCAAACAGGCAAATTCATAAGTGCGCTTTGCCTTATAGCGTATTTTAAATAATCACTAAATATTAGAAATGTTGAAGCAAAGGTTTGAAGTCCTCTGTGAAGAGCTATTCCATTTGCCATAGCTCCCATAGCGTGTTCTCTTATGCCATAAGGTATGTTCTTAGCTTCTCTAATTTCACTGCTATAATCTTTACCATCTTCTATATATGCCATAGTTGATTTTGCCACATCAGCGCCACCACCAAAAATATTGTCAAATTTGCTGGCAAGTGTGTTAAGCAAAATGCCACTTGCTTCTCTTGTTGAAATATCACTATTAAACTTTTGTTTTTCAAGTGTTTTTATCATTTCATTTGATAAATCTCCAAAAAGCTCTTTATGTTCTTTTGGATATCTTTGTTTATATTCTTTTTCTAAAATTTCATACTCTTTAACTTTTTCAATATTTTTATCTTTTAAATTTTGGCAATATTCTAAAACATCTCTATCAATTTCAAAAGGATTTTCACTCACTCCAAAATTTTTGCATATCTCTTTAACTTCTTCAAAATTAAAAGGCTTTCCGTGGCATTTTGGTGAGTTTTCGAGTTTGCTTCCATATCCTATTGTGGTGTTACAAATTATGATTGTTGGCTTTGTTTTGCTTTTCTTTGCTAATTTTATGGCACTTAAAATTTGTTTATAATTTTCACCATCCTTAACTTTTATAACATTAAAACCACACGCTTCAAATCTCATTTTAACATCTTCATCACTGGTTATGCTTAATCTGTCAGTCATTGTAACATTGTTGCTATCATACAAAACAATAAGTTTGTTTAATTTAAATTTGCCAGCAAGGTTGCTTGCTTCATAACTTATGCCTTCCATCAAATCGCCATCAGAACAAATTATATAAGTGTAGTGGTCACAAACAGAAAAATTTGGCTTATTATAAATTTTTGCAATATGGCTTTCAGCAAGTGCCATACCAACCCCCGTTGCAAAACCTTGGCCCAAAGCTCCAGTCGAAGCATCAACACCACTTGTTGCTTCATATTCAGGATGCCCTGGAGTTTTTGAACCCAATTTTCTAAATTCTTTTAAATCTTCTAAACTAACATCATAGCCAAACAAATGTAGTGTTGAATATAAAACACTGCTTCCGTGTCCACAAGACAAAACAATCCTATCTCTATTAAACCAATCTGGATTTTGTGGTTGGATTTTTGCTTCACTATACACAGCAAAAAGCATTGGAGCTATTCCAAGTGCTATTCCTGGATGTCCAGACTTTGCCTCAGCAATTTCATCTAAAGCTAGTTTTCTTATTGTGTTTATAACTTTTTCTTCAATCATTTTTTCACCTCTACACTATTATAACAAAAATATTTATAAAATAAAAATAAAAAAGAAGGTTATTCCTCTTCTTTTTTACTTTTTTTGAAAAATGAATTTATTGCTGCTATAAGTTTTTTAAATGCTTTCTTTTCTTTGTAAGTGCTACAGTTTAAAACTATATCGCTATTGTCAACATACATTTTGTCTTTTTCTGTAAAAGCAATAGTTAATAATTTTTCATCAATAATATCTTTTGAATCTTCTGCTCTCTTTTGCAAAAATTTAGGAGAAATTTGCAAATAAACAATATAACTTGTCTTTTTTAATCTGTCAAAATTTTTATTGCTAAAAAGTGTTGTTGGCTCAATGCAAACCAAAGTGTTTTCAAAACTTGCAATTCTTTTGATAACTTTAACTTCGGTTTCTTTCATATATTTTTTGCCTTTTTTGTTTCCCAGCATATTTAAAATATGCGTTTCATCCCCAAGTTCAAACTCTAACATATCTTCAACATCAACAAAATACATATCAAGTTTGTCACAAACAAGTTTTGCAACATTTTTGCTATAATTTTGTAATAAACATATAAAAGTTATATTAGTTTTCATTAGAAATTCTCCTTTTTACTAAATATATCATTATTTTTTTAATTTATCAATAAAATTTATCTATTTTCCTTAAATTTAACATTTTTAATTGGTTTTATGATAAGAATAACAATTCCACCCAAAATAATAACGCACAAACAAATATGCCACCACTTAAATTTTTGTGGAACAATATCTCCAGTGGCAGAAACATAAACGCCATTATCATCTATTGCAAAAACCAAATTATCACAATTTTGTGTTTGAAAAATATTTTTGGTTTCTGTTCCACAAATTTCTAATCTTTGCAAAACTTCACTTCTTGGCAATTTATAATTGTTTGTGTCTGTTTTAACACTTATAAAAGCATATTTGGGTTTAAGTTTGTTTAAAAACTCCTGAGTTGAGCTAGAATTACTTCCGTGATGTCCAACTTTTAATAAATCAACATTTTTTAAATCTATATTTCTGCATAAATACCCTTCAACCTCTTCTGTTGCATCTCCAGTTAAACAAACTCTATGGTTGTTATATTCTAAAATTGCCACAACAGAAAAAGAATTGTTATTGCTATATTTAAGCTTGTATGGTGAATAAAAAGTTATTGTGTAAGGTTTGTTTTCATCACTTGAAGTTATTGTTAAAAATCCACTTTTGACAAAAGTGTAAACATATTCACAATTTGGTTCAGCATAAATTTTGTTTAAAAATTGTCTATATAAATCAGTTGAAATAGTTCGAATTTCATCGCCAAAATCTTGTTTGTCTTCACTTAAAAACTCTGCTTCTTTTGCTCTTGTTAGCTCTTCATCAGTTTCTTGTGGGTGTGATACATCAGAATAAAAAACAGCTGGTCTATAAACTTTGTTTATTTGAAATTCATCAAACAAAAGTTCAAAATTATTGTAATGGTCGGCATCTGGATGAGTTAAAACAACAAAATCAAAAACCTTTTCTTCCTCTTCTTTAACAAATTTTTTAAATAGTTAATTGATTGTTGTTTATATAAATTTGAAACTTTTTTGTTTGTGTCAACCCCAAAATCAAACAAAGCCTTTTTGCCATCAGGAAGTTTTAAAGCTATGCAGTCAGCACAACCAACATCCAAAACTGAAACTGAGCAATCTTTGTCTAGTATATAATCAAAATCAATATAATTTTCAATATTAACTTTATTTAATTTTGACTCAAAAAATTTGGAAAAAGGAATAGTTATCAAAACAACCAGACATAAAAAGCAAAACACCAGAAGTTTTATGTAAAGTGTTAAATTATTCCTCTTCTCTTGCAATTCTAGTTAGTTCCCACCTTTCTCTTTGATTTAAACTCTTTGTTAATTTTTCTAATTTTTCACTTTGTTTCTTAATCAATTTAAGCCTTCTTGTCATCTTTTTAATGCTTTTATCTGCTTCTTTTATGTTTAAAGCTTCAATAATGTCAGGAATACCCTTTTTAGCTCCTTCATAGCCTCTTTGTATAAGCTGTTTTGTGTCTGTTACTTTTAACTGACTAAAATCATTTAAATCAATTTTTAAAACATAATCTGAATGTACATAACCATTTATAGCATTTGATGTCATCAAAATTCTAAGAGATGCTTTTAATATATCAAGCGTTTTTGTGCTTTCTGTTCCATAACCACGATTTGGATTTATATCTAATGAAACAACAATATCTGCTCCCATTTCTCTTAATGCATCAGCTGGAATATTGTTTAAAAGACCTCCATCAACCAGCCTCATATCACCAAAATCAACTGGCTCAAAAAATCCTGGAACAGCACATGACCCAGCAATCGCTTTAACCAAATCTCCATTTTTTATGTGCTGCTCTTTGCCTGTTTTTATGTCAACCGCACAAACACATAAAGGCTTTTTTAAATTTTCAAAATTATACCCCTCAAGCATTTCACTAATTATATTTTCAAATTTATTTGTCTTGCTTGGAAGAATAAAAAATTTTGCATTATGAAAATCTTTTTGTTTTATTGAAATTGCCTTCTCTTCCATTTTTTCAACTGGAATATCAGCAGCATATAAAGCCGCAACAAAAGAGCCTATTGAAGTTCCCGCAACATAATCAAAGCTGATGCCAGCTTCTTTAAAAGCACGGATAACTCCAATATAAGCTAATCCTCTAACTCCACCGCCACTAAAAACAATTCCAGTTTTTAAAGGCTTTTTATTATTTTGTTCTTCTTTTTTAAACATTTTTTTGAAAAAATTTTTTATATTCATTTTAAGCTCCAAACAAATAATAACACAATTTGATTAAAAAGAAAACAAAAAGAAGCAATTATTTGCTTCTTTTTTTAATTATTTATTAGTCATCTAAGTTGCCTTTCTTTTCTGCAATCGCTTTTTCAACTTCTGCAATGTCAGCCAAAATTTCAGAATTTGTTTTCTTTAATATTTTATTTGTTTTTTCTAAGATTGGGAATCTATCTTTGTTTGCGTTCATAACATCTTCACAGTGTTGAACAGATAGTCTCAAACCTTCTAACAAATCTAATTCTTCATTAAGTTTTTTAGCTTTTTCTTCATCAATGTCAACATAGTTGTTAACACCATACAAAATAACTTTTTGTCTTGCAACAATTGCTTCTTTTCTTGTTAATTTTGCTTTATCTTTTTCAAGTGTTTTCTTAACTCTTGCAAGTGGATTATACTCTTTTCTGTTTTCACGCAAGTCTTTCTTGTTTTGTTTTAATCTTTGATTTAGAATCTCTAATCTAGCTTCAAGTTGATCAAGAGTTTCATTTGCATATAAGCTTTTAACATCAGTAACAACAACAGCATTTGCTTGTTCATTTCTAAGTTCTTCAAGTCTCTTCATTTCTTCTTGTAGTTGTTTCTTTTGTTCTTCTAAGTCAGCTCTTTCTGCTTCAATTTGTTTTTGAGCTTCTCTTAATTCTTTTCTTTCTCTAATTAAATCAGCTCTTTCTTCTGAATTATCAATTTCAAAAATTGTTTCATTGTCATAACTCTTAACATCAGCCTCAACTGGCTCTTCATCTTTAATTCTGTTGATTTCTTTGTATTCAGCTATGCTTTCTGTGTTGATTTTTTCAATCATTCTGTTGATTTCTTCATCACTAGCGCTAACTTCTTCTTCATCATCAAAAGCTTCATCCATTGCGTTAAAGTCTTTTTCCATTTTTAAAGCTGTTGAATTATCTTCATAAACAAGGTTGTCTAAATTATCTCCGTCAGAAACTTTTTCTTTTTCTGCGTTTGCCATACTCTCGTCCCAAGACTTAACCTCGCCTTTGCTATTTTCTTCTACAGTTTCATTTTTCATTGTTGTAACAGAACTGTCTTCTGCCACATTTATTTCATCTTTTTTGTTTTTATCTGTGCTAACAATAACAAGCTTAGCAATAAAGAATATAATAACAACACTTGCTGCTATAATTCCTACAACTGCTAATACATCTAAAAAAACATCCCAATTCATTTTATATACCCCTTTGATTATTTTTTTTGGTGGAAGCGATGGGATTTGAACCCATGTCCAAATGATTCCATTATTATTATACTACATGTTTAGTTATTTTTCAATAGTTACCGCAAAAATTTTTTAAATAACAAATTTTTTTGCAGCCAGCCCGAATTTTTCCCTACAGCACTGGGCATTGCTGTAAGGCTGATTGATTAGTTTGAGACTTTGACCACTGCAACCAATCAAAATTGGTCAAAACCAGTTTGTTTTATATCTAACCAAGATAGATTACGCATACGCATACATAGCATTGTAGCTAGTTGCATAATTGTTAAATTTCGCATTTTTTTCTGCATTTATTTTTAAGTTGGTTTTTTAACGCTAACCAAGCGACATGCATAATAATAAATCTTTCACCTGTCGAAACCAACACGCCCCCGTGAAGGTTTATTTGCCCACCTTTAATTCTCGTCTTATATTTCGTTGTAAATCTCTTTGTTTGATACTTTCTCTTTTATCATGCAAAAGTTTTCCTCTGCATAAAGCGATTTCAACTTTTACAAAATTTTTGTCAAAATATAATGCAAGTGGAACAACTGTTAAGCCTTTTTGAGCAACTTTTGATGATAATTCTAAAAT